>Ga0116171_10001264_pt1 | contig 25444 bp, 27 predicted proteins | sample AD_JPNHW2_MetaG_FD_89798 | JGI IMG/M metagenome (GOLD analysis project Ga0116171, IMG submission 89798) | Active sludge microbial communities of municipal wastewater-treating anaerobic digesters from Japan - AD_JPNHW2_MetaG | ecosystem: Engineered > Bioreactor > Anaerobic > Digestate | place...
CTAAAGACTTATTTGAACCGTACCTGAAGGAGACCGAATTCCGTTTTAATCACAGAGGGCAGGATCTGTATCACATCCTTTTAAAATTGTTCAGAGACAACCCTCTGTTCTAGTCAAGACCCTAAGATTATATAAAGATTACTCGTCTGAAAACCGATAACCGACACCGACTTCGGTTGTGATGTATCTCGGCTTCGAAGGGTCGTGTTCCAATTTTCGACGGATATTCGCCATGAAAACCCGAAGAGATTGATAGTCGTCGGTGGTCGGATAACCCCAGACCTCCTGTTGGATGACGCGGTGTGTCATGACTTTGCCGCGATTCGTGATTAACAAGACCAGCATTTTGTATTCAATCGGGGTCAAATGGATCTCCTCGCCGCGGATAAAAACGCGCCGCTTTTCTAAATCCACATGCAGATCAACAAGCGTAAATTCCTCCGTTTTCGCTTCAACAGGTTTATAATGCCTGATTGCGACGCGTATCCGTGCTGTCAGCTCTTCGATGGAAAACGGCTTCGTAATATAGTCATCCGCGCCCATATCCAAAGCAGCTACCTTTTCACGCTCCTTCCCTCTCGCTGAGATGATGATAACCGGAATCACGCTCTCCATGCGTATCTGTTTTAAAATCTCGGTGCCGTCGATATCGGGAAGACCGAGATCGAGCAGAATGGTATCCGGATTGTTTGCCTTCCAAAGCGAAAGACCTGTGAAGCCGTTTTCCGCAACCACCGGCTTATACCCTTTCGCTTTCAAAGAGAGTCTGATAAAATTTTGAATGCTTTTATCATCCTCAATAATTAAAATTGTTAAATCGTTCATTTTACTTTCACCTCAGGAAGATAAAATTTAAAAGATGCTCCGCCGATGGAATTGTTTTCTGCAGTAATCTTTCCGCCGTGTGCTTCAACGATTGATTTGCAAATATTGAGTCCCAGCCCTATTCCGAGTTTTTTATCGGAGTTGTTATCGTCCACCGTATAATAACTATTGAACAGTTTATCAATTTTGTCTTCCCGGATTCCTCCTCCGTTGTCCGCGATTTCAAAAACCGCATTTTCCGATTCTCTGTATACCTTGACCCATACCGAGGAGTCATCTCTTGTATGTTTGAACGAATTGTCAATGAGGTTGATTAGCACTTGGATAATCAATCGCCCGTCCATCGGTACAAGAAGCATTTCATCCGCTTTTTCAACGATCAGTTTATGGTCTTTTTTTTGCTTGATAATTTTTGAGACCGCTTCGCCGATAATATCATCCACGACTTCGCAGTTCTTTTTAATGACCAAACGACCGTCCTGAATTCGCGTCATATTTAAAAGGTTTTCAACCATGCCTGAAAGCCAGAAGGCGTCGGATGAGATATCGTTCAAAACAGATTTCATCGTTTCAGGATTAATCTCATTGAAATTCGAAAGCAACAAATCGGCACCACCTGCGATTCCGGTGAGAGGGGTCCTCAGATCGTGGGAGATACTCCGAAGCAAACTGCTTCTGAGTTTTTCTTTTTCGGCTTGCAAGCGGTTTTCTTCTTCGAGTGATGCCATCATCTCGCGGTCGAGCGCAAGTGTGATCTGAGAAATGACGGTTTTGACTAAACTGCATTCTTCCGCAGTCAGTTTCCCCTCAATTTTTATCACACCGTGTGCGGCGTTTTTTGAACAAAGCGGGAAGCAGGAATAAATGCTTTCGTTGTAATCGGCCATTCCTGTACCGCAGTTAACGGAATGGTAATAACAGAATAAGGCAACCTGATCGGTTTCGGGAGGAGAACCGCATATGATTTCAACCTCGTGTTTTGTCAAGTCGGTAAGACACTTTTTACCATATTGTGTGATCTGTTCCGCACCGGATAAATCCAGAAATCCGCCGCCGATTTTATAGAGCTTTGAGGTGAGTTCCTCGTTTCGCTTTGCGGTCGACATCTCTTTTTGGAGTCGGGAAGTCAATGTATTTGCAATGACCGCAAAAACGAGAAACAGGGCAAACGAGACATAGTAATTCGCGTCACTGACCAGGAAGGTAAATCGCGGTTCGGTGAAAAAAAATTAAAAGCGAATACAAAAAGAACGCTGACGGCAAAGCCGTACCAAAATCTTTTTGTCTCGACGATTGTGACGATGACGGCAAGAAGGCCGATCAGAAAAATATTTTCGGCGTGCAGACCGAGTTCATAAAGAACAAAAGCCGCAAGTATTGCGAATATAAAAATGAAAAATGTTTTTAACAAGGCCGAGAGCCGAAATAATTTTTTCATCTGATTTATTTGCCTTTCCTAATATTTTCCGATTCGTATAAATAAAGCAGAGATTATAATGTTTATTTTAAAATTATATCATTTAAAGACATTTTTTTAATGTATTTTGCGAAACTTTAATAAAATCATAATACTTAACTTCCATATGATGCGTTTTATTCGCAATCAAACGGAACCGAATAGGTATTTTTGTATATATAAAATCACTCCCGCCGAATACGAGAGTGAAATGCAAAAGATATTTTGAGTCAATGATTAAATTATGTGACATCCTCTGTCCGCTTGCCGCAGTTTTTCAGGCACTCAATGACTTTGGCCTCGTTTTCGAAAAGTGTGCAGCCGCCGTCGTGCACTCCGCCAGAAAGACCGCTTTCCTGTAATGCGCGGAAAAACGGGGAAGAAAGCGCTTGTTTGAGTGTACACTTTTTTAAATCGGTATCGGAGTACGGGGAAAACGGGCAGGCCTGTGCCGCGCCGCCCGGACCAATATGGAAAAACCCCCTGCCCGCTGCAAGGCAGCCGCCTATGTATTGTTCATCACCGGGGAAAGACAGAAACATCATCTTGGGGTATTTTTCACGCAGTATGTTCAGTTTTTCATCGATGTATTTGCGGTCTTTTTCGGTCGGAGCGAGCTCGGTTTGGCCGTCCGCAGGGACATATTCAATATAAAAGATCAACCGACTGCCGAGGTCGTTTAAATTTCCGAGGAAATCGTCCGAAGTGATCTCCTCAAGGTTTTGGGTGGTAACGGTCACCGATGCACCAAAAATAACTTTCTTTTTGCTTAATGTTTTAATAGCAGTGATGATTTTGTCGTATGTACCCGTGCCGCGCCGTTCGTCGGTCTGTTCTTTTTCACCTTCGACGCTGAATATCGGGATCAGATTACGAGACCGGTCGAAAAGATTGACACATTCATCGTCAATCACAGTTCCGTTGGTGAAGATCGGAAAGATGATCTCGGGCTTTTTGGCGGCTTCGGTCATCACGTCTTTACGCAGCAGCGGTTCGCCGCCCGCAAGCAGACAAAATGTGATGCCGAAGTCTGAGGCCTGATTGAAAAGATCGGCCCATTTTTCGGCGGGCAGTAAGTTTTTCGCTGATTTATCGCCGCAGATACCGTTGGCGCGGGCATAACACCCCTTGCAAAACAAATTGCATGAATTGGTAATGCTGGCGATTAAAAACGCGGGGACATGCAGGCCTTCAGATTCGTATGCTTCCCGCCTTTTGGCGTTTCTATCGGCGCTTGAGATAAACTTCAACAAAAACGCGGATTCTTTGGGATTGCTGAGCGTGGATTTGAGCACGCCCGAGACGAGGTCTTTAATGCCGTTATTCAAATAGGAAGTGAGTTGAGCGTTATTCATAAGTGCTCCCTTTAAAAGATTTACATTGAAATTATATTCTGTTTTACTGCAAAAGACAATAAACCGAATGTTTATTTTATGTAAAATGAGTTCTGCATGCTGTTTTTACAGAATAAACGAGCAGAAAATAAGTAAAATTGCCAAGAAACCGAAGTTGTATGCCGAGAACTCAGCGAAATAGCGCTCTTGTTTTTCGGGATAGAGGCTTGCGTATTCGCGTAAAGTGATTAAACTTGCCAGCGAAGCGATAATGGTTCCCACACCCCCAACGTTGACGCCGACGAGCAAGCCGGCATAGTCGGTGGTGAAATTGGATAATAAAATTGCGGCGGGTACATTGCTGATTACCTGACTCGAGAGTGCGGCACAGATCAGGGTGTTTTTTCCCAACAATGACGAAAAGAAGACTTTTACGGTTTCGATGCGCGACAAATTACCTGAAAAAACAAAGATTGCGGCGAAGGTCATAAGCAACGGATAATCGACGGCGGCAAGCGCCTTTCGATCCAGAAAAAACAACGCTGCTATGACGACCGGAAGTCCTATATAATACGGCACAGCCCGAAATACCAACGCCACCGAAAATGCGAATAAAATTCCGTAGATAACGGCTTTTTTGCGATCCGTCTTTTCCGGTTCTCCGCCGATTGAAATTGGATCGGGTTTAATAAAGACACAGCATATCGTAATTAACACCAAGGACAGCAAAAACGGCGGGAGCATGATAGAAAAAAATTTGCCGTTCGGAATGGCGTATTTGGAATATAAAAAGAGATTCTGCGGGCTTCCGAATGGCGTAATCATCCCGCCGAGATTGGCGGCCATGTTCTGCATGATAAACGTAAAAGCCGTATACTTTTCTTTGCCGGTGCGTTTCAGAGTTGTGTAGGCGAGCGGCAAAAACGTCAGTAAAGCCGTGTCGTTAGTGATGAGCATTGAGCTGAAAAAAGTGATATAGACGAGCACCAGCACCGTTGTGCGGGTATTTTTGCAACGTTTGACAATCTGTGCCGCCAGCAATTCGAAGAAGGCGATATTTTTAAAGGCACAGACGACTGCAAGCACGCAAAAAAGACAGGTGAGTGTTTTGAAATCGAAATAACCGAGATAGGCGCTGTCGGGTTTGACGAAAAAAGCCGAGATCACCGCCGTTAATACGGCGATCAGCATCATTGCGTTATTTTTGAGGAATTTTACAATCCAATGAGGTTTCTGATTTTGGGTTATGTCCATCTTTATATCGATTCTCCACATTTTTAAAAAAGAAGCGTAAAAGCAGCAGGTGAATGAAGAATCTGCTTGCTGCATTTTAACATTTATTCACTCAAAGTCAATATCGGATTACATATTTATGGGGTGAAAGCGCGGACATCTCCTCATAATTGACCATCAGATTCATCAATTCGTGGGCGTGTTCCTGATAAAAGCCGGTGTTTTGCGCGCAGGGTTCCGTGAAACGGGAATCGTAACCGTTATCGAGTTCCCTGCGGCTGTCGTAAAACGCGAACGGAACGGGCTCAGCGCTGTGTGTGGTGGTGGAGACCAGCGTCGGGTGGTCGGGCATCAGTAAGACACCGAACGGCTCGCCGCAGAACTTGAGATAATCCATGACCGGATTAACGATTTTTTGATCGATCTGCTCAATCGACCAGACCTTTTCTGCCGGTTGACCGTGATGGCCGCACTCGTCCGGGGCTTCGACATGGATATAGACGAAATCGTCGGTTTTTAAAGCTTCTATTGCGGCGCGGCCTTTGGCGGCGAAATCGGTGGAATTGTCACCGGTCACGCCCGGTACTTGAAGCACCCGCAGTCCTGCGCATTTACCCATGCCCTGGATCAGATCGACCGCCGAGATGATGCTGCCTTGAAGGCCGAATTTTTCCTTGAAATCGGTCATTTGGGGCTTTCTGCCCTCGCCCCAGAGCCAAACCGCCGAGACCGGCTTTTTGCCCTCTTTGACACGACGGATGTTGGCCGGATGCTTCGGAAGCTCAAAAAAAGAATATTCCATGATCTCACGCAATAAATCGCTGTTTACACCTTTAGGGAGATATTTTCCTACCTTTTGACCGTGGATGTCATGCGGTGCAAATGTCTTAGCACCTGTTTCGGCATTTCGAAGCACAAGGCAGTGACGATAACGGATTCCTGCGAAAAGTTCTGCTTTATCGGAAAAGTGACGCGCAATAGACTCGATGATGGTGTGGGAGTCCTCATTTTCAATCTCCCCTGCACTGTAATCCAGCATCACGGTGTCTTCGAGCTTTGCGGCTTTTGAGAGCGTAACCGTGTTGCAACGGTAGGTGACGTCTTCGGGAGAGAGGTCAATGCCCATATTGACGGCTTCAAGCGGAGAGCGCCCCGAATAATAGATTTTCGGGTCATAGCCGAATACCGAAAGGTTGGCGGTATCGCTGCCTGCTTCCATGCCGTCGGGGATGGTTTTTGCCATGCCGAAAATGCCCTTTCGGGCAAGTTCATCCATTGCGGGGTGTTTTGCCGCTTCAAGAGGTGTGCGGTTTGATAGCTCCGGTACGGCGATATCGGCCATGCCGTCGCCTAAAAATACAACATATTTCATTTTGACAACCAGCTTTATAAATTATTTCAGCCAGTCGATCACCTTTTGCTTCATCTCGGACCGGCTGATGGTTTGATCGAATCGAACGGGCAATTCCCGGATTTCTTTTAACCGCTTGGGGGCGGAAAGTCCGGTGAACTGCTCCAGCGTGTCAACGGCTCCAAAGCCGCTTTTGGGCGGTGTTTGCCCGAGCGCGCGCAGAATGGCGGGGGCGAACTTAAACAGGGAAGCGGTGGAGAGCACCGCGGTCGTAGTTCGGTCGCCCTGCGTTGTTCGATATTGCCGGTAAGCGTTGAGACCCACGGCGGTATGCGTGTCGCAGAGATAGGACTTTTCGTTCCAGATCTCGGCAATGCCGGACTCTGTGGCATTCTCGTCACTGTAATATGCACAAAAACCCTCGTTGTGCAGTTTGGCAAGCAGCTCTTTTCCGATTTCGTAACGTCCTGTTACTTTCAACTGATCCATAAATCCGTTTACTTTTACATTGTCATTGCAGAGCATGAACAGCAGACGCTCGAGGTTGGAGGAGATCAGAATATCCATCGAGGGTGAGTCGGTCCGGTAAAACGGTCGGTTTTTATCGTAAACACCGGTGTTGATAAAATCGGTGAGAATGTTGTTTTTATTGGAGGCGCAGATAAGTTTGTTGATCGGCAGGCCGCTCTTTTTGGCATAATAACCGGCTAAAATATCGCCGAAGTTGCCGGTCGGCACGCAGAAATTGACGGGTTCACCCGGTTGGATAGCTTTATTATTTAATAAACGGGAATAGGTGTAATAGTAATAAACGATTTGCGGGGCAAGGCGTCCCCAGTTGATGGAATTGCACTGGAAAGCAGAATACCTTTACGAGAAAACTCCTCTTCCAAGGCCTTGTCGGAGAAAATTTCCTTGACCCCATTTTGCGTGTCGTCGAAATTGCCCCTGACGGCAAGCACATTGACGTTATCACCTTTTTGTGTTGCCATCTGGAGACGTTGGATTTCGCTGGTGCCGCCATTGGGATAAAACACGCAGATGCAAGTGCCGGGGACGTTTGCATAACCCTCCATCGCGGCTTTTCCGGTATCACCCGAGGTGGCAGTGAGAATGGCAATCTTTTTATTAGTTGCGCACTTTTTCGCTGCGGAGGTCAGCAGATGGGGCAACATTTGCAGAGCGAAATCCTTGAAAGCGCAGGTAGGGCCGTGAAAGAGTTCCAGCGTATAAAGATTGTCGCCGAGGTCATGCAGAGGCGCGGGATCAGCGGTATCAAAATTATCCCCGTAGGCCTTTTGGATATAGGACGAAAGTTCATCCGCGGAAAATCCGGGCAGAAACTTTTGCAGCACTGTTAAAGCGCAGGCGCGGTAATCCATTTCGCTCATTGCTGTGACCTCGGCAAGCGAAAACGACGGAAGCGAAGTAGGAACAAACAAACCGCCGTCCGGCGCGAGACCGGATAAGATCGCGACTGCTGCGCTCACATTTAATTTCTTATCTCTTGTGCTGCAAAATTCCATAATGATTCACTCCTTGACTTTAATCAATCGGTTTTTTCCATAAAACAGACCGTGAACGGCAGGTGATTGAATGTACGCGTTTCGGTCTGGATGAATCCGTATTCGAGATACCAGTTTTTCAAAACAGTGTGTTTGTCAATGATGCGGATGAGTAACCTTTTACCGCCGAGCACTTTAGTTCGGACACAAATATAGTCAATCAGTAATTTGCCGTAACCCATATGACGGTATTCGGGCAGAACAGCCAGGTGTCTCATCGTAAACACCCTTTCAATCGGATCATTTTCATTGAGCGGTCTATTCGCGAGTGACACAAAGCCGATGATTTGATCTGCTTTATAAAGCCCGTACATCTCGTCGCCGTGCGCAGATTCGCTTTCTAGTCGGTCTACACCAAAAAAAGCACAATGGGTTGGTACAGTTTCTTTTGTAAGACCGAATTGTTTTGCAACAGTTAAAAAACTTGTATTGATAACTTTGATGCAAGCGTCGAATTGTTGGCTTGTAATGAGCCGAATATCTGCTTTGGGAAGCTCAATCCAATACCTTTGAAAAGATACGCCGTCTTTTAAGACTTCGTTTTCCAGTACACCGCCGTTTTTGATCATGGTTTTGGCGGAGCCGATGTTGGTTTTGACGCAGGTTATCAGCACGCGCTCAAGCCCCAGTTCCCTGCACTTTTGCAGTGCAAGCGAAAGCATTTCGGCAGCGTAGCCCTTTCTGCGCTCCGAGGGGCGGATTTCGTAGCCGATGTGACCGGCGTAATTGAACAAATACTCATTCAGTTTATGACGGATTTGAATGGTTCCGATCATGCGGTCGCCGTCAAAAGCGAAATACTCGGTGGCAGGAACGAGCGCGTTGGTTTCATATTTGATCGTCAGATCGGATTCAATTCTTTTAATCCAATCGGCGTAGTTATCGGCGTGGTCGAGTCCTGCGTCGCCGTTGATTTCGACTTCTCCTGCGTCGAAGCACTCCTGACGGTAATCGAGCGCTTTTTGCTCCATTTGGAGAGTCGGGAACACCAATTTTAGTCTGCCCTTGATGATGCCGTCTTTTTTGGGGATTTCAATCCAATAGCGCTGAACAACAGCGCCGTCTTCCAATGTGACCTCATTTTCGAGAACACCGCCGTTTTTTTGAATGGTTTTTGCCGAGCCGTAGTTATCGTTGTCGCAAGAGACAAGCACTTTTTCAAGACCCAGTTCCCTGCACTTTTCAAGCGCCAATGCGAGCATTTCGGTTGCATAACCCTTTTTGCGTTGGGTGGGTCGAATATGATAGCCGATGTTTCCGTTACATTTCAATAATTCCTCGTTCAACCGGTGACGGATTTGAATGACGCCTACCAATTTTTCACCGTCGAAGGCAAAATATAGGGATGCGGGGACATAAGGATTGCTATCGTTCATCAGGTCGTCGTTGATTTTTGCAATCCAACCGGCATAACTCTCGGCGTGATCGAGCCCGCCGTCGCCTTGGATCTCGGTTTCGCCGTTATCAAAACACTCCTGACGAAATGCCAATGCTTGTGACTCCATTTCGAGGGTGGGGAATATCAGTTTTAATCTGTTCATATTTTTATCTTCCGTTTCTGCTTATTTTTGTATTACGCGTTATGTTATATTCCGCTATGAATTTCTTCGGGAAAAATTCGTACACCCCGATGCTTTCAATTTTAGCGACGAAAGGCGAGAAAGCTTGTGAAACAATCGGAATTGCTGCTTGAATATGATCCGGATTATCCATGAGAATCGTGGCATGTGCTACCCAATTATGACTGCCGTTTACTGTCCCGCTTGGTACTAAGTCGCTGTAAAGTTTCAACAATTCCATATTTATTGAGGGAGCCAGAAACAAAACTTTTAATCCAAACAAGCCGTTATAGTTGAGAGCAATGTCAAAGGGTTTTGTCAGTTGACAAACGACTTGCGTGCGTTCCAAAACCTGCGTTTCAAGCCCCAAATCAAAGCTTCCAAAAGTGAAATGATAAGGGATATCTTTTGTCTGTTCGCCGATGAAACCCGATTGAACGAGCTTATCGTAAATTCCGGTCAGCTTTTTGTTTTGTGTTATTATCAAATTGTGCGATCAGATATATACGCTTATCATCCATGACGGGTCTCCTTTGTGTTACCTAAAATTTCAAAGCTGATATTTCATGATTCGGAATTGAGTTTTAATTCCATACGCATATAACGTTCTTGCAAGCCCATGGACTTGTAAAATACGATCGCTTCGGTGTTAAAACACCAGACGCTCAGTTCTATGCTGCGACAATTCTTTTCTTGCGCGGTTGCTTTACAACGCTCGAATAACATTCGCCCGATACCCGTACGGCGGTGTTTTATAAGAACGCAAATGTCCTCAATGCAAAACCGGTCGAAATCGATAAACACGGGATGGTTTCGGACGCGGTCGATCTTCACAAACGCATATCCGACGACCTCACCGGCTTCGCTTTCGGCAATGTAGGTAAAATAATCGGGCTTATTTAATAATTCCAAAAAAGCCTCGGGCGTAAAGAATTTGGGCTCGGTTTTTAGCAAATCGGGGCAGCTGTTATGGTGCAGGTCGGTTATCTCCTTTTGCAGAGGGCGGATTTTTTCGCAATCTTCGAGGACGGATGAACGGATGGTGATTTTCATTTGAATTCCTCCTGAGTAAAATAAAAAACGGCGCAAGCTTTTATACTTTGCTTACACCGCTGTTGGTTCGAAAAATGATCTTCTATTTTTCCGAAGTTGATAACAGAGGGATAAGCACGGCGGTAGTGGTAGTAGTACCATACACGTCATGCGTACCGGTGGTAGTCATTGTCGTATAGAAATTCGCTTTGAACAACGTCATAACCGATACCCTCCCGTGAAAAAATTTTACCGAGTATAACACAAGTCATAACAATTTGTCAACCCTTATTTTTGAAATTCTGAAAACACCTCCGATCTCATTGAAAATTTGGCTAAAATGTGGTAATATCGAATTGAATATTTTGGTTTTGTTATTCGCAGACCGAAGCAACGGAGAAAGCATGAATAGAAAAGAAAAATTTGAAAATTTATTGCTCTCTAAAAAAGGAGTCATGGTCGACTTCATGGCAGCGCCGAAAGTCGAACGCAGGTTGAGACAATATTACGGCGCTGCAACCGAAAAAGAGCTTTTGGATGATGTAGGAAGCGATTTTTTCTATCTTCCGACACGCGACATCTCACAAAACGAGGGGTATTTCCGGTGTTGGAAAAAGCAAATCGATGTTACACAACAGGAACGAATTTGCCCGTTCGGCATCCGGTGGAGACGATCGGCTTATGATTCCAAATTTGCGGTGGATGAGGCGATTGAAGCCCCACTAAAAAACGCTCAAACCACACAGGATATTTTACGGCATCCTTTCCCGACGCGCGATGATTTTGATTTCGCTCCGCTGGTTAAAGAAGCAGAGGATAACCAAAACCGCGTGATTATCGGCGGGCTCTGGACCGGCATCATGGGTGACTGCTACCGCATGTACGGATTCGAGCGGTTTTTGACCGATATTGCTTTGGAACCGGAGAGAATCCACGCTCTGGTGGACAAAATGACCGAAGTCTATTTGGAATTAAACGATGCCTACTTTAACACGCTGAAAGGCAAAATGGACGTTTGGTTTTTCGGTAATGACTTCGGAAGTCAAATGGGGCTGTTGTTAGGCGAGGAGATGTGGGCTGAATTCTTTTTTGAAAACATCAAAAAGTTATGTGGTCTCGCCAAATCCTACGGTTTGCATGTGATGATGCATTCCTGCGGCGGGATTAAGCCGCTGATCCCCTTCTTGATCAAAGCAGGTGTGGAAATACTGGATCCTATTCAGGTAACCGCGCGCGATATGGAGCCGGAGGGTTTGATTGCCGAATTTGGCGATCAATTGATCTTTCACGGCGCTGTGGACACCCAACATCTGCTGCCGAACGGTAAGCCCGGCGAAGTCACCATTGAATGCCGCCGCTTGATGGATTTGTTTAAAGAAAGCGGTTATATTTTTGCGGGAAGTCAAATTTTAAGCGCAGACATCCCGACCGAAAACATCGCGGCAATGTATCACTGTGCTAAACAAAAAACGGAGGAAATATGAATAATTACATCACAAAAGCATGGGATTGGAGCAAGAACACCGACAATGTGTGGCTTATCCCCTGTACGGAATCGGCTTATTTGGCGGAACGGTGGCAAGGGCTCGGGTTCAAAAGTTTTCTTGATCTCGGATGCGGGCTCGGGCGGCACTCGATTTACATGGCGACAAAAAGCTTTGACGTAAATGCGGTAGATCTCTCGGATTACGGGGTCAACCATCTGCGCGAATGGGCGAAAAAAGAGGGCTTGACCGTCAAAACCGCTGTTTCTAATATGCTCACACTGCCGTTTGAGGACAACAGTTTCGACTGTATCATGGCTTATAACGTTGTCTACCACACCGACGCAAACGGATTTACTGCCGTATTAGAGGAGATCAAGCGGGTGCTGAAACCCGGGGGTGAGTTGTTCTTAACGTTGATTTCGAAAAACACCTACAGTTTTCAAAACGCCGATCAATATAAAATGCTTGATGAAAACACCTTGCTGCGGAATGAGATTGAAGCCGGACAGGATATGCCGCATTTTTATGTCAATATTTTTGATGTCAGGCGGTTCTTTTCGAATTGGATCTTTGAACTGCCGCCGATTGAGAACGCTGAATATAAAGCGGACGATACGAATTATTACAGCAAACACTGGTCTTTACTGTTAAAATGTAAGAAGGTATAAAAAATTATATGATCGCACAAATCTTCGACGGGACGTTTCAAAACAGCACACTGAGTTTGATTCTCGCCTTTGCGGTGATCACGGCGCTTTATTATGTGACACCGAAAAAAAGGCGGCTCTATTTTCTGTTCTGCGCAAACGTCCTGTTTTATCTGTTGTGCGATTATAAGATGTTTGCGATTTTAGCCGCAGAGACGGTTTGGACGTTTTTATGCGGGGGATGGATGGGTCGGAATAAAAACCGCAAGGGTTGCTTGATTGCGGGAATTATCCCGGTCATTATGGCACTGTTCGGATTCAAGTATTTCGGATTTTTTTGTGAGAGTATCAATTCCGCTTTGACGGCTTTCGGCATCGGAACTACGGAAATGACGCTGAAACTATTGATTCCGCTGGGGATTTCGTATTACTCCTTCAGGATGATCGGTTATCTGATTGATGTATATAAGCAAAAATATGAACATGAGACAAACATTATCACCTATGCGGTGTTCACATCGTTTTTTGTGCACATCATCTCGGGGCCGATTGAACGATATGATCGTTTTCGAAAGTCCGTTTCCGAGGGATTGACTTTTCGGAGTGAGCTTGCGCAAAAGGGATTTCAACGGATTTTACTTGGTCTGTTTATGAAAGCCGTAATTGCCAATCGATTGTCGGGTTATGTGAACACAGTGTTCGACTCTCCCGGAACACATCCCTCGCTTGCGCTTTGGCTGGCGGCATTTTTTTATTCGGTTCAGCTTTACTGCGATTTTGCGGGGTATTCTGAGATTGCGGTCGGGTTTTCGAACTTGCTCGGGTTTGATACGATCGAAAATTTCCGGCGGCCCTATTTATCGATGAATATCCGGGATTTCTGGAGCCGGTGGCACATCTCGCTGTCATCGTGGCTGCGGGATTATCTCTATATCTCGCTGGGCGGAAACCATTGCTCGAAATTAAGACGAGCGTTAAATGTGATGGTCACTTTTTTAATCTGCGGCATGTGGCACGGCGCGGGTTGGAACTTTTTGTTTTGGGGCGGCTATCACGGCGTTTTGAACATACTAACGCCTAAGGAACGTGAAAAGAAACGCAGTTTTATTTATCAGCTGTTCTCCGTCCTGTTTACATTTGTGGTTGTGATGTTCGGGTGGATTTTCTTTAGATCTTCGTCTCTCGGTACGGCGTTTTTATATATCAAACGGATGTTTGTCGGGTTTGCTTTTGACAGAAATTCAATCATAAATTCGATCATGCCGTTCACCGGTGACAACACTTGCGTGGCATTTTTCCTGACTGTATGTCTGTTTATATTGATCTTCCTGATTTTCGAACTGCTCGAAGACAAACGGAGAAAACCGCAAAAATCCCTTACCCTTTCGGCCTGGCAGGTATTCTTCCTCGTAAGTGCCGTTTTGTTCGGCGTTTTCGGCGCTTCGAGCTTTATTTATGCGAACTTTTAAGGAGGCAGACAATTCATGAAAAGAATTTTATATGTTGTGCTTGCCTCTTTGGTTCTCATCTGCGCTTTTGTACCGGTGAAAAAGTTCAGTTTAAGCCATAGAATGGATAACGCCGAATTCGGTATGAGCCGACTGATTTCGGACGGGGAAATCGACCGTCTTTTTATCGGTTCCTCGATTTTCAGACAAGGACTTGACGTCAATATCATCGGAGCAAATACGAGCCGTTCGGTATATTTATTATCATATAACGGGAATCAACCGTGTCTTGAAGCTTCCGAATTAAGATATCTGATCGAGCGCGGAGTGAATATCAAGGAACTCTATGTCGATATGTATGCTTACACACTTGCCACGGAAGTTTCATTAAGTGATGACCGATTGGTCTTGGATACCGATTTTAAATATATGGCCGAACTTTACAAAATGCTTTCCGAAAAGGGAAAAGCGGGGATTAAAGAATTATTCGAAATGGCTGTCACAGCCAATAACGAGTTGTTTTTGACCTGGCCGCTTTCTTATCCCCTTGTCAATTCGCGTTATCGAAACGGGAGCAGCACCGCCGGGAATGTGGGTAAAACCGCTGAAATCCTCAATTCACTGCCAATCTACACCCGTTTTTTTAATCTTAATTTCGAACAAGTTACAAGTCTTTTTGAAATTATCCAACTTTGCCGAGAAAATAACATCAAGCTGGTTTTCGTGGAAGCGCCGAAGTATTTAAAAATAGTTAAAAATAAGACTTATCGAGTTATAATGAAGGAATATATGACGCTGCTTGCTGCGGAAAATGTGCAAATGATCGTTACAGATCAGACCTTTTCAACTTATCTTGAAATGAAAGATACGAAATTATCATTAATAAAGACATATGAGTTTGACAGCAGCAACGCGACCTATTTTCAGGATTTGATTCATCTTTCCACTGCAGGAAGAGAAGCTTTTTCGGCTGCTTTATCTGAGTTGATTGAAAAATAATCTTTTTGACTTTCATAGTATGGCGTCAAGTTATGTTTTACCCTTCTCATGCTTTTGACCGGGAGAATTCACAAGGTAATGCCCGGGCCGATTTTTTGATGTACAGAAGAATGAGTTAAAAAGTAAAAAGAAAATGATTGGAGATAAGATAAATGAACATCAGCCATGTGATCAATATCGGGCTGTGCATAGGGTGCATGGCGTGCATATCGGCCTGCCCGAATGGGGCCATTGTAATTGAAAACGGGAAAATGGGCTTCCCTGTTCCGAAAATCAATAAACAATGCAAGGACTGCGGTTCGTGTCTGCACGAATGTCCGATGAATGCAGAGAGCGAAGATGATTAGAATTCGAAGAGCAAATCCGGAGGACGTTTTGCCTGCGCTGGAACTGGGAAGGCGTGTTTTTACGGAGTTCGAAGCACCGCTTTATACTGAGGATGCAATCCCAAAATTTATCGGCGGATGCGTGAAAAATGAGGGGTATATCACCAACTATACCTTACAAAAGCATATGATGTTTATCGCTGTTGATGAGGTAGAGAATGGCGGCGGAGATAAAATCGTCGGGGTGATTTCCGAGCGCGGCGAAGGCAGGATTTCCATGCTGTTTGTGGATGGGGTTTATCAAAGACAAGGAATTGCCACGGCTTTGATGGACGCTGTAATCGCAGATTTGACGAGAGCGGGCATCAGACGCGTTACGCTCGAGGCCTCCCCTGTTGGTATGCCGTTTTATCAAAAATACGGTTTTACCGCTTCGGACAAAGAACAAAATATCGGTGGGTTCATTTTCACGCCAATGTACTTTGATCCGATTCTGTTCTCGGGGTCAGAGCAACTGCGGGTCAAGAGAAAAACGTTGAATCTAACTAATTGGAAGCGGGTCACCAAATCGTCGAGCGCCTATATGCCGCTGGATTTTCCGAAGTTAAAAGGAATGGCAGGATTATTTGAAATTCGCGAAGTCACCGCTCCGTTGATTGTGACGTTATTGAGCAAAAGAACAATAATGGCGGATCGGAGTTTTAACTGGATGCAGATCGGGCCGGAAAATGAAAACTGGTGGCTGACCGTCCAATTCGACGCCGAGGACCAACCGATTCAGTATTATTTCGATATCACCAAAGATAACACGATTTGCGGAGAAGAGTCCTTTTATTTTGATTTGTTTATCGATGTCGTACTGCTGCCTGACGGCAGGATTATGACGCTTGACGCGGATGAGCTCGAGCAAGCGTATTCTGAGGGTTTGGTCGGCGAGGACGATTGTCGATTGGCAGTGAGCACCGCTGAAAAAATTGCTGCCGCCCTGCCCCGGGAACGCTTTCGCTTGGTAAAATTTTGTGATAAAATATTCACAGAGTTGAAGAACTGTTTAAAGGATGATTTACGAGAGGAACCCGAATGAAAAAATTAATTTTAATTCTCGGGCCGAACGGCGTCGGGAAATCGACCGCGAGCGCCGCGTTTTTGAAAGTTCTGCCCCATTCCGCATATATAGACAGCGACTCCTTGCGCATGATGAACCCGGCGCGCGGCGAAGAAGTGATTGCCGTTCAGAAACAGAATATCCTAGCGCTGATGCGTAATTATTTCAAAACTTCTTTTGTGGAGTATGTCATTTTTCCTTACGGGTACCATGCGCACCGAAAGAAAATGCTCGAGGATATGCTTGGAGAACTAAAAGCGGAATTCGAGTTTGAAGTGATAACGATTCTGCTAACCTGTTGTGAGAGCGAAAATATCCGGCGGATGAAAAACGACGGGCGCAATGAAGAGCGTATTGTCTATTCCATGGAAAACACCAGAACCATTTTCGATGGTTTGGACTACCCGAAAATCGGTACCACCGATCTCACGCCGGAACAGACCGCCGAACGGATGTTAAAAATCATTAAGGAGACATGAACATGGGCATCACGATTTCTTATTTGCAAGAATACATCAAATCCAAAGATTTTCATCCGGAGCAGAAAGAGAAGTATTTTATGAAGCTGGCGGAGGAGATCGGCGAGCTCGCCCGCGCCATGCGTAAAGACCTTCGACCCGAACAGGAAGGTAAAGTAAAAGAGACCGTGGAAGAAGAACTCTGGGATGTAGTGTATTATATACTGGCGATTGCAAACACCTATGACATCAACCTTGAAAAGGTGATTCCGATTAAGGAAAAAATAAACAACAAAAAATACGGAAACTCAATCAAATTTGAGGGTGAGTGAAATGACGGTTGTTTTGGAAGAATATCACAGTCGGTTTCGTGAGGAAACGATTGAGCGGATCATCCGCTTTTTCGGATACCACTGCGAACTGCGGGGCAAAAAGCCGATTTCGGATGAGAAGAATCATGAAAACGCCGCTGTAAACCTATCGAGCTGGACTTCGGACGGTCACGAGCTGTATGTGATTGAATACAATGAACGATCTGTTGGATTTTTACATATCGGGTATCGCGGCGGGAATGTGGCGTGGATTGAGGACATCTTCGTCGACGAGACCATGCGCCGAAAAGGCATTGCAACCGAAGCGATTAAACTTGCCGAAGAACTTATCAAAAGCAAACCTGGTTATGACGCGGTTTGTCTGGAAGTGGTTCCGCGCAATCTGGACGCGATGCGGTTATATCATAAATTGGGTTATGATTCGCTCAATATGATCACTGTCCGAAAAGAGCTATATGACAACAATCGCGACAAAAAAATTGCTCTGTTCGGATTGGACTATAAATATTAATCTTGAAAGGATGTTTTATTATTGATTCTCTCCGCATCGAGGAGAACGGATATTCCCTGCTTTTACGGCGAGTGGTTTATGAACCGGATTCGCGCGGGGTCTGTTTTGACCCGAAATCCGATGAATCACGCGCAGCTTTCGCGTGTTCCGCTGATCCCAAATATCGTCGATTGCATCGTCTTTTGGACAAAAGACCCCGCAAGCTTTTTACCTTTCCTAGATGAATTGGACGGAATGGGATATCGGTATTATTTTCAATTCACGCTGACGCCGTATGACCAGACCATTGAACCGGGATTGCGGGATAAATCATCTGTGGAAGATACTTTTATAAAACTTTCAAAGCGAATCGGGAAAGACCGCATAGTTTGGCGATATGACCCGATTATTTTGAATGATGTGCTTGATTTGGCTTTTCACAAGAGTGAATTCAAGAGAATGTGTGAAAAGCTAACCGGCTTTACGGATACTGTGACGGTCAGTTTTGTGGATTTATATGCGAAGCTGAAAACGCCACTCGTACGGGCGATTACCGCCGGTGAAATAGCCGAATTGTCGGGAAATATTACAGAAACCGCTAGGGCATACGGGCTTCGGCCGGTCGCCTGCTGCGAAAATGATTTGAACAAATACAGAATTGAAAGAGCAAGCTGCATTGATCTTGAAAGAATTGAAAAAATCTGCGGCTGCAAGCTCGATTTGAAATCCGATAAAAATCAAAGACCGAGCTGCGGATGTGTTGAAAGCGTCGACATCGGCGCGTATAATACCTGTATGAACGGGTGCATTTACTGCTACGCCAACGACAATCCCCTGACCACTCGGCGCAGGTTCGACGCGCACGACCCGAATAACGAGATTCTGGTCGGAAAGCTGACCGGGGATGAAAAGATCACGGAACGAGCCGTCCGGTCGAACAAAATTCAATGAGGAAATAAGTTATGCTCGATAAGTCACTGCCGAAAATCAGCGTGCTGATGGTCAAACCGGATGTACATACCTATCCGCATTTTGAGCTGCCGGAGGGGTTTACTTTTTCCGGCTATCGTCTGGGTATGGAGGAGGATTGGGCGCGGATTCAATACGGGGTTTTTCAGATGGACACCCTCGAACAGGCCCGCGCGGTCTTTGCACGTGATTTTTTATCTTGCCCGGAGTTGTTGAAAAAACAATGTTTATTTGCGATTGCAACCGACGGCAAAGCAGCGGCGACGGCTTCACTTTGGCCCGGAAAGGATTTCGGGGAGACCCATTGGCGGATTCACCGGGTCGCTTGTCTGCCTGAATATCAGGGATATGGGTTGATGAAGGCACTGCTCAGCAAGCTTCTTGACATCTACAACGAGATTAATAACGACGGATTTTTATATCTGACGACCAAGACGCACAGCTACAAGGCAATTAACATTTATAAAAAGATGGGTTTTGAGCCGTATTTAGGTGAAAAACCCGAGGGCTGGCCGGTTGAGAATTACGAAGTTGCGAATCCGACAGCATGGAAAATGATTGACGAGCGCATTAAAGCGTACCAATCGGGTGAAAAGGTGTTCAGCATCCGTGACGCTACGGAGGCCGATGCGCGGGCTTTTGCATATATTATCTGTGAGTCGTGGAAAGCGGCTTATGTCGATATCATCTCACCCGAGGAAATGGCGGCAAGGGCCGATATCGAAAAACGCACCGTTAAGTTTCAATCAATTCTTTCTGAACGGAAAGGACAGTATTACCTCGCGTTTAACGGCGAGACACCCTGTGGTTTATGTACATCCAGATCCAGTCGTGATGCAGATTTGCCGGATTTCGGAGAGGTGGTTTCGCTTTATACGCTGAAGGAATATTGGAGTACCGGCGTCGGTAAGATGTTGATGGATACGGCGTTGGCGGAGTTGAAACGACTCGGTTATAAAAAGGTGCTTTTGTGGGCGTTTGAACAAAATGCCCGCGCGCGGCGATTTTATGAAAAGTACGGATTTGTCTTCGACTGCACTTATAAAGACAGTGATTTTGCTGATAAAGAGGCAACGCGCGAGGTGCGGTATCGGATTGACCTTACCTGATGGGAGGGCTGACATATCGAACAAAAATATCAGATCGGAACGCCAAGTGGACGTATTTTCTGGGACATCGCAGCCCTGCTTGCGGATGCCGAACAATTTGAGCTGATTGAGGTTTCGGTCGACGAACTGGCTGCCTGCAACCGTTTTTGCGGCAACAAAGAGTATGCAATGACAACCGATTTGTCGCAGCCGCTGATTTTAGTGCAACTGTATGCCGGAAAAGAAAAGTTGATTGACGGAAATCACCGACTTTATAAAGCAAAGCAACTCGGCATCAAAACGCTCTCAGCTTATTACCTGACACCGGAGCAGCATCAAAAATATATCATTACTTTTGAGCGGGAACTATATAATAAAATCGTTGCAGAATTTTAATCCGGTTTTGAAAAATATGTAATCACCCGATTGTTATTTGCAGATTAGTATGGATGTGTTATACTTGAAAAGTTGAAGTTTGTCGTTTTGTGAGGTATTATTATGTGCGATTACGACCGCGAGAAAATTGAAAAGCTGCGCCTGCCGGCGATTGATCCGTATATCAGTTACGAGGATATTTATATCAACTTTTACCGCAGATTTGCCGAGAATAATTCGTTGATGCATTTTGAAAAACGGTATGGAGATGCGTACTTATACGCGTTTTCCAACGCGGCACCGTCGATTGACGACGGCGAGCTGATTGTAGGAAAAAGCAACCGAAAACTCACACCTGAAGAGCAGACCGAGTGGGATTTGTTGAAAAAGTATACCGTTCCGATGATTGCATTGCAGCGGGGGCAGGATTCGCACATGACCGTCGATTATGAATTGCTTCTCGGTAAAGGGATTTCCGGAGTAACGGAAATTGTTCGAAATAAGCGGGCGGCGTTTGACCTTTCAAAAGCAGAAGATATTAAAAAGGATCTGTTTTACGAGACGTGCGAGCAATGTCTGAAAACTGTGGTGGTGTTTTCGAACCGGTATGCGGATGAAGCGGAGAAGCAAGCCGAAAATTGTAAAGATGAAAAACGCCGTAAAGAGCTTATAAAGATTGCACGGATTTGCCGAAAAGTACCCGAATATCCTGCCGAGACGTTTTATGAGGCCGTGCAGTCGGTGCACTTTTTGACCTACTGTCTGTCGGCAAATCCGCTGCGCTTACATATCCAGCAATTTCAACTCGGACGGCCTGACCGCTATTTATGGCGGTTTTTTGAAAATGACCTGAAAGCCGGAGTAATTACGCCGTATGAAGCGCAGACCCTGTTGGATTGCCTTGCGATTCAGATCAACCGCCGTGTTGTCCACGGACTCTCGAGCGGTTACATGGTCGGAGGACGGGATGAAAACGGCAAGGTAGTCTCGAACGAGCTGACTAAAATGGGCATGCGCGTGATCGAGCAATGCCGATTGGTTTACCCATCGGTCGGGTTGTGCTGCTGCACCGATACTCCGAAAGAAGACATCGAATTGACTTACGATATTTTAAAACAGGGCTTTTCGCACCCGGCGATTTTTAACGACGAAGTGATTACGAAAGGACTGCGTGAGTATGGGCTTCCCGCCAAGGAGGCGTGTTCGTATATTCACAGCACCTGCGTCGAGATCACGCCAATTGCTTCGTCGAACGTGTGGGTGGCGAGTCCTTATACCAATTTAGTGCAAAAGCTGCTGGATGTGCTCGACCGGGAATATGATTCCATGGAAGCGCTGATGGAAACGTATTTTGACCATCTGAGAGAGTCGATCAATGCAAATTTCGAAACGGAGTTGAGCTGCCGGGTGGCACGGGAGAAAAGCGGGTTTATCCCCCTGCTTTCCTGTTTTATCAACGACTGCCTTGACAGAGGCCTTGATATCGACCGGGGAGGCGCGCGCTACAACTGGATTATGCCGACTTTTGTCGGGATGGCAAATATTGCGGATTCGCTGTATGCCATTCAAAAAATGATTTTTGAGAACAAGGAATACACCTTTGCGAAGTTGAAACAGATGCTGGACAGCAATTTTGAGGGCTGTGAACCTCAGCGTTTGCAGTTATTGAACTGCGTTGAAAAATACGGCAACGACTGCGATGCTGTGGACAGATATTCCGGAATCATTTCAGGCTTCATCAACACGGAATGTCGGAAATATACCCCCTGCTATTCCAACGCGCGGCTGATTCCGAGTTTGTTTTGTTGGATTATGCACGACCGTTTCGGGCGTGAAACCGGCGCATCTCCCGACGGCAGGCCGGCGTTTTTCCCGCTTTCCGACGGCTCCGGGCCTGCACAAGGACGCGAATGTAAGGGCCCGACTGCTTCGGTGCTTTCGAGTACCAAATGGGATCACACGCCTTTTATCGGCGGGATTGCGGTCAACCTGAAATTCAATAAGACGATGTTCGATGACGAGTCCAAACAAAAGCTGACGGCGCTTGTCGAGACCTATTTATCGCGCGGCGGATTTGAGCTTCAGATCAATGTGACCGACAAAAAGACACTCCAAAAAGCCCGGGAAAACCCGGAACTCTATCAAGATCTTGTCGTGCGCATCGGCGGATACAGCGACTATTTTGTTAAGCTCCCGCCGACCATGCAGGAAGAAGTTATGCTGCGAACCGAGCACGAGATTTAATGATGGTTGGGACAATTTACAATATCCAGCGGTTTTCTTTGCACGACGGTCCGGGTATTCGGACGACCGTCTTTTTCAAGGGCTGCCCGCTGGACTGCGTCTGGTGTCATAACCCGGAGTCAAAAGAGCAGAAACCTGAGATATCGTTTTATACAGAAAAGTGCATCAAATGCGGTTACTGCGTTTCGGTATGTCCGCAAAATTGCCATACTTTAATTGAAAATCAACATGTTTTAAATCGAATAAACTGTGCAAGATGCGGACTTTGTACGCAAAGATGTTTTGCCAAAGCGCTGGTAATGATCGGCTATCGAATTACGGCGGACAAGGTTGTTGCACAGGCAGCGGCAGACAGAGCGTTTTATGAAAAATCCGGCGGCGGACTTACTCTCTCCGGTGGAGAGCCGATAGCGCAGCCGGAATTCGCGCTTGAGATTGTGCAAAAATCCAAAGAAGTCGGTTTGCATGTCTGCATCGAGACCTGCGGGTTTTGCGGTACGGGAGATATTTTAAAAATCGCTTCTTTTGTTGACTTGTTTTTATTTGATTATAAAATCACCGATCCGGTTGTGCATCAAAAATATACCGGTGTGACCAATGAATCAATTCTGCATAACCTGAAATCGCTTGATGATTTGGGGAAAAAGATTATTTTGCGCTGCCCAATGATTCCGGGGATTAGTTTGAACGACGGGCATATTGAGGGGATTATTGCACTGGCGAGAAGTTTAAATTATGTTATCGAAATTGACCTTGAACCCTACCATCCGTTGGGGATCTCGAAATGCGAACAGATCGGAAAAACACCTGCGTTTGACAGTATTGAATTTTTATCAAAAGAGGTGTTGATGGAATATCGGGAGGAGATTACCTCAAAAACGGGGATTGCGGTTAAGATTATATAATTCAATTTCATTGTGCCGAATTGTGCCGAAATTCTTCGACTTCGCTCAGAATGACATAAGTAAACTCCGCTGCAGCTTGCGCCGCAGCGGAGTTTTCGTTTAGAGTGATAAATGCGTTTATTTTTAGATTAATTATCTTCTAAATATCTTTTAGAAATACCTGAGCAAGTTTTCCGATGTTGTTTTTGGAGTCATATGAGTGCGCCGCGAAGACGAGTTTGCAGTCGGGATAGACCACCAGCGACTGGCCATAGGCGCCGTTGCCTTCGAAGCCGCCGTCAATGAACCAAAAACTGAGCGCAGTCGGAAGGCCCTCGTATTCCGGTCGTCTTGTCGTGGCGAGGTTGACCCATTTCTCACTCAGCAGCTGTTCACCATCCCATACGCCGTTGTTGCAATAGAGGATTCCGAGTTTTAAAAGGTCGGCAGTCGAGAGATAAAAACCGGTTGCGCCCATCACGTGGCCTTTGGGACAGCGCTCCCAGGCGAATGTGGTGATTCCGAGTTTGGATAATAAATGTTTGCGTAAAAACAAATCAAGCGGCAGTCCGGAGAGCTTTTCCACAATGCAGGAGAGTAAATAGAACGTTGAATTGCTGTAGACAAATTTTTCGCCTGGGGTGTTTGGCAAGGGCCGGGAAAGCGCGACTTTGACAAAATCATCGGTGCTGTGAGTGTAGCGGTCATCTTCGAACAGGCAGCCCTTTTCAAGGCCCATGGTTTGCGTCAGCAGGTAGCGGATTTTTACGTGCTTCAGGTTATTATCGTATTCATCGGGCAGCTCGTCTTTGAAAAGATCGATAACAGGATCGTCAAGCGTCAAGAGTCCTCTGTCGAAAGCCAAGCCAATCGCCGTTGCGGTGAAGTTTTTAGAGATGGAATAGCAGTTGGAACATGAATAGGACTTCACACGCTCGTGCGAGGTGATTTCACCGTTATTGTAAAGACAATAACGGATTACGTTCGCGTCCGCTTGCTTTAAGATCTTTTCAAATTTTTCAAACATTTTGATCTCTCCAGTATTACAAACTCTTATTCCGATAAACCAGATCGGTTCTTTCGATAAAGCCCATGCGCTCCCAAAAGGCGTTTCCGAGTTCGTTTTTACGCATGGCAACCAGTGAGACCTTTTGGATGCCCTCTTGCTTGAGCGCATTGAGTACGGCTTCGAGCATGGATAAAACAAGTATTCGGATTGCGGGTTAAAAACTTGGTGATGCCTGCGAGCGAGTCGTCGATCTCGTTCAAACCCATTCCTGCGGTGTTTTTCCAAAGGATTATGGAATCTACATAATCAGATATGGTCATTAATCGTATGTTCATTGAGCACTCCTATAATCTATTCCGTGAGCACATCGCTGTAGCTTCTGTTTGCAGCGATATTATAAAAGCTCAGATCACAGTTTTCATAATATCGATTTGCGCTATGTCGATGCACCGTTTGCCGTTAAAGACCATTTTGACCGCAAACGGGCAGACCGGCAGCATTTTTATAAAATCCTCATAACCGTAGCTTTTGTCATAATAATTGATGATAACAGCGAGCGCGGTTCCGTGGGTGCCTATGGCGATATTCTGACCGGCATGTTTTTCTAAAATCTCCGATAAAGCTCTGATATTTCGGTTTTGAACAGTACGAAGTGTTTCACCGTCTGAAAGCGTATAATCGAAATTAGCCCATTGACGTTGAATGAAATCGATAAGATCATTTTTCTTGTCCCAGTCACTGTCACTTTTTCGCTCTCTGAAATCGTCAACTGTCTGAATTTTCAGTTTGGCTTTATCCGCGAAATCCGAAACAGTATCAATTGCCCGCTTATACGGGCTTGAATAAACCGCACTGATGTGCTTGTCCCCTAAAAATCTGGAAACGAAGATTCTGTCAATCCATCCGCTTTCGGTCAGAGGTCTTTGCATTGGATCATTTACTGAGATATCGGACATACAATGCCTGATGAAATAAACGGTTGTATTTGCTACCATAATAACCTCCGATTTAAAATTTGGGTCTTGACTAGAACAGCGAGGAGTAGTAAGCTGTAAACGAGGTCAAGATCATGAAAAACAAGTATGTCAACCGTGCAAAGATTTCAGAGGCAAAATTCAGGCAAGTTGTAAGGCATTTTTCGCTTGATTTAACCGCTACACAGACCGCTGAATTAATCAATCTGAATCGAAATACCGTGAACCGTTTTTATTCAGAAATGCGCCGGCGC
>Ga0116171_10001267_pt1 | contig 25438 bp, 19 predicted proteins | sample AD_JPNHW2_MetaG_FD_89798 | JGI IMG/M metagenome (GOLD analysis project Ga0116171, IMG submission 89798) | Active sludge microbial communities of municipal wastewater-treating anaerobic digesters from Japan - AD_JPNHW2_MetaG | ecosystem: Engineered > Bioreactor > Anaerobic > Digestate | place...
GAGAGCATTTAAAAAGATATAGCAAAGGCTTGATTGCTTCCTCCAGCTGCCTAAAAGGTGAAATCTCGCAGGCTTTAATTAAAAATAATTACGAATTAGCGCGAAAGTTGACGGTTGAATACAAGGACCTTTTTGAAGAGGGAAATTTTTACTTAGAGCTGCAACCGCATTCTGAAATTCCTGAACAAAAAGTAGTCAATGATGGCATGGTGAAGCTATCTGAAGAATTTAATTTACCCTGTATCGTTACTTGCGATTCCCATTATTTAAAACCTGAGGACGGACCGGCTCAAGATATTTTATTAGCCATTCAAACTGGTTCCACTATTTACGACGAAGGAAGGTTAAGCCTCAAAGGCAAGGACTTTTCCCTCAAAACTCCAGAGGCAATTGAGGAACAAATGGCTGACTATCCGAAAATCAAAGAGTATATGGAAAATACCCATAAAATTGCAGAGCAATGCAATGTGGAAATTCCTATGGGGAAACCAATTTTCCCTCGTTTTGAATTACCTCAACCTTTTACCAATTCCCTAGATTACCTAAAATCACTTTTGGAAACAAATTTTCCCAAATTTCATTTTCAAGACGAAAAACAAGCTAGAGAAAGATTAAATTATGAGCTGAGTGTTATAGAGAAAACAGGCTTTGCTGATTATTTTCTTATAGTACATGATTTTATTACCTACGCTCGCAATAAGGGGATTTTTACTAATACGCGCGGTTCGGCGGCTGGTTCTTTGATACTCTACATCTTGGGCATTACTGATATTGACCCTTTAAAATACGATCTCTTTTTTGAAAGATTCTTAAATCCGGAAAGAATTTCTCCGCCTGATATCGATAGTGATGTTCCTGATGTGAGCCGTCAGGAAATTATAGAATTTATTACTAAGCGTTATGGGGCCGACCATGTTTCTCAAATAGTTACTTTTGGAATGATGCAGTCCCGCTTGGCCGTGCGTGACGTTACTCGAGCCTTGGGATACCTTTATGAAATGGGTGATAAAATTTCTAAGCTCTTAGGCCAAGCTACCAAAGAGAGCTTAGCTGATGCCCTAAATGAAATTCACGAGTTAAAAGACTTGTATGACACGGATTCGGCTGCTCACGAAATTATAGATAATGCTCAAAAAATAGAAGGCGTGGCTCGCCATGCTTCTATTCATGCCGCGGGAATAGTAATTGCTCGTGAGCCTTTAACTGATTATACCGCCCTCCAGCGTTCAGCCAAGTCGGATAGCAGTGTGGTGGCTCAGTATGTTGGCCATGACATAGAAAGTATTGGTTTGGTAAAGATGGACATTTTGGGGCTGAAAAATCTGACTGTTATTAAAAATGCGCTCAGAATTATAAGAAAAATTGAAGGAGAAGAGAATGAATTAAAATTAGATGCCTTAGGATTTGAAGACAAGGAAGTTTATAAACTGCTTTCCGCCGGAGAAACCGTGGGGGTCTTTCAACTAGAATCAACAGGCATGAGACGTTTTTTGAAGGAATTAAAACCGACGAGATTTGAGGATATCATCGCCATGGTGGCCTTGTTCCGTCCTGGTCCAATGCAATTCTTGCCAGAATACATTGACAGGAAAAACGGCAAGATAAAATTTGATTATATGCTACCGGAGTTAGAACCAATCCTGAAGGACACCTATGGCATTATGGTTTATCAAGAGCAATTGATGAGAATGGCGAGAGATATCTCCGGTTTTTCTCTGGGGGAAGCCGATATTTTAAGAAAGGCCGTGGGCAAGAAAAATGCCGAGCTTTTGGCCAAACAGAAAATAAAGTTTATTGAAGGAGGCATAAAAATGGGGCATAAAGAAAAGGAACTCAATAAACTATGGGAGTGGATCCAGCCTTTTGCTCAATACGGATTTAATAAAAGTCACGCTGCTTCCTATGCTCGGATTGCTTACCAGACAGCTTATTTAAAAACCCACTATCCGAGCGCATTTTTAGCCGCTCTGTTAACTTCTGATTATGGCGACTTGGATAGAATAGCTATTGAGATTAACGAGTGCGAACGAATGAAAATAAAAGTATTACCGCCAAGCGTGAATCATTCCTTTGTGGAATTTGGCGTAGATAAGGAAAGTGGTGATATTCGTTTTAGCCTGGCGGCTATTAAAAACGTTGGCACTATGGTGGCAGAAGCCATTACTGAAGAACGCAAGAAAAATGGTCCCTACAAAAATTTAGCAGATTATTTAGCTCGTTTGGATAAGCACTACCTTAACCGTAAAACTCTGGAGAGTCTTATTAAAGCTGGCGCTATGGATGACTTTGGGGATAGAAATTGTATGTCAGGAAATCTAGACAAAATAGTAGAAGCAGTTAATGACTTTCATACTGTTAAAGATGCCTGTCAAATGGACCTTTTTGGCGCCAATGATGGCAATGCGTCTGTGCCGCAAACGCAAAATTTGAAGTTTCTAGATTCCATGCCCAATGATAATTTAACTAGTGATTCAAAAGGCGGGTTGTCTGATGGCAAAAGCTCGGTAGCTGTAAAAACCCAGCCCAATCTTATGATTCGCTTAAATTGGGAAAAGGATTATTTAGGCTTATATTTAAGCGACCATCCTTTGAGGCAATTCCAAATAGTACTTTCTAAGATTAGCCAAAATATTGGCAGCTGCAAAACAAAACCCATTGGTAGTCGAGTAAAACTAGGTGGAATGATTGTTAGCGTGAAGCAGATTTTGACAAAAAAGGGAGAACCGATGGCCTTCGTAGTTCTCACTGACACTGCTTTTGACAAAATAGAGGTGGTTATTTATCCTCGCGTTCTTTTAAATAGCGTATCCATAGTCGCCCAAGACAAGGTTGTTATCATTGATGGGAAATTAACCGAAAGGGAGGGCAATAAACAAGTCGTTTGCGATAGCATTGAGGAGTTAAAATCAATTGACGAATAGGGGCGCAGGAAGTATAATCTACAAATTAACCCCAATAATACTCCACCTAAATTAGGCGTAAACTATCGCTATCTGCCAATGTTTTTTAATCAGCAAGCGGTCAATGATAATTTGGGTCCCAATGGTGAAATTTTATTAACAATAGTATGAAACAAAAAAGGAATATCATAAGAAAAAAAGATAAAGCTGTCGATGATTTAGATGTAGCTCGTCATTCATTAGCTCATATAATGGCCTTGGCTGCTACAAGGCTTTATGGAGCAGTTAAATTTGGGGTAGGTCCCACTGTGGAAAACGGTTTTTATTATGATATGGGGCTCAAAAAGCAATTGTCCCTAGAAGATTTGGCATCCTTAGAAGCGGAAATGAAAAAGATTATTGCCGAGAATATCGCTTTTAAGAAAAAGAATTTAAGTATAGCGGAAGCTACCAAAGTATTTAAAAAGTTAGGTCAGCCGCTGAAAATAGACCTCTTAAACGACCTTAAAAAGTATGGTACTACCGATAATAATGAGATTTTGGCCGTACGGCAAAAAACCAAAAAAGCTTCCAAGGTTCCTACCACCGTTTCCCTTTATGAATTAGGCACATTCACAGACCTTTGTCGCGGTCCTCACTTAAAGAGCACTGGCGAAGCGCCTGTTTTTTTCAAACTGCTCAAAGTTTCGGGGGCTTATTGGCGTGGAGACGAAAAGGCAGAGATGCTGACCAGAGTTTATGGAGTAGCTTTTAAAACCAAACAAGAATTAGACGATTATTTAAATCTGCTAAATGAAGCAGAAAAAAGAGACCATCGCAAACTGGGCAAAGAATTAGATTTGTTTACTTTTGATGAAACTGCACCCGGTATGCCCTATTGGTTGCCCAAGGGGTTAACAATCTATAATACTTTATTAGCGTTTTGGCGGGAAGAACATATTAAGCGCGGTTATCAGGAGATAAAATCTCCTTTGATTAATAAAAAGTCGCTTTATGAAACTTCGGGGCATTGGGACCACTACAAGGAAAATATGTTTATTTCTGAAACAGAGGAAGGGGAGACCTATTGTTTGAAACCCATGAATTGTCCTAATGCCATGGTGGTCTTTAGAATGCATCCCCGCAGTTACAAGGAACTGCCACTAAGAATTTCAGATAGCGATACCTTACACAGATTTGAAAAGTCGGGGACGCTCAACGGTCTTTTGAGAGTGAGGGAATTCTCCCAAGATGATGCCCATATTTTTGTCAGTGAAGAGCAAATAGAAAGCGAGTATAAAAATCTGTTTGATATCGTGGAAAGATTTTATTCTATTTTTGATTTAAAATATTCTTTCCGTTTAGGCACTCGTCCGGAGAACTTTATGGGAGACATTAAGACCTGGAATAAGGCCGAAAAAGTGCTGGCACACCTATTAAAAGCAAGCGGTAAATCCTATACGGTGAAAAACGGCGATGGTGCTTTTTATGGTCCTAAAATTGATATTTTGATGAAAGATTCCTTAGGCAGGGAATGGCAAATGGGCACTATGCAGTTGGACTTTCAGCTGCCTCGTAATTTCAACTTGAAATATATCGACAATAAAGGCAAGGAACAAACACCAGTAGTGATTCATAGGGTAGTCTATGGTTCCCTCGAACGTTTCATTGGGATTTTAACAGAAAACTATGCCGGTGCCTTTCCACTTTGGATATCTCCCGTACAGGCAGCTATTATTCCTATTAGTGAAAAACAATCAGATTGGTCAAAAGTAGTTAAGGAGACTCTAGAAAATACCGGTGTTAGAGTTCAGGAAATAGAGGCCAATGAGCCATTAGGGGCAAGAATCAGAACAGCCGAAGGACAGAAAATTCCTTACATTCTTATAGTAGGTGAGAAAGAAAAGCAGTCTCAATCTGTGGCTATTAGGCAAAGAGGCAAGGGAGAGGCTGGGGTATTGCCTTTAGAAGAGTTTTTAGCTAGAATTAAAAAAGAGATCCAAAACAAACAGTAAAAACACTGGAATGAGGATTTTTACCTCTTTATGAAACATAAAACTCATCTGGGTGGAGCTATCGCTGTAGCCATCATCCTCTTAGGCATAGCCGGAGGTTCGGTTAAGGCCGACGAGATTTTAGAAACAAAAACTACTCAATATCTCGGGGTAGCAGAACAGACTATTTTACCGGATAGTTCTTTTTACCCATCTAAAAACCTCTCGCGCCGTCTAGATAGATTTACCTCTTTTAATGCTACAGATAGAGTAACAATTGATTTAGAAAAATTGTCTGAGTTGGTCAGAGAATTAGCGGATATTCATTTTAATGGAGCCAATAAATCTTGGGAGAGCAAAGTCTATGATTTATATGCAGATTGGTCTAGCTATTTAGCTCTAGATTATGCCAAAGCTAGCAATGCCAATGGTGGTAGCTTAAACAACGGCTTGGAAGCGTCTATTGATAAGGAGAGTTTAAAGCAACTAGTAGTATTAAATGAATTGGAGAAAAATGGTTTAGACCCGATGATTGCTAGCTCGTTTAGGAAAATTATTATTCAGAACTGGGCCCTTTCTCTAGGAAAATTAGGCAATTCTCAGTGGACGGCGATAACCCTAGAAACAGCCAAAAAATTAGAAACTACGATTACGAATAAAGATATGCTAGATATGCTTGATGTTGTGGCATTAACTGTAGAAAAAACTCCTTTGAGTAATCTTGTCAAAGGCGTTATTATTAATTTGGCTGGTTTGGGTGCTTAAGCGAATTGAGATCGTGATTTAAAAAACCGGCCTTCGGCTGGTTTTTTGTTAGATTAGATTTATAATTTTTTCTTATATTTTATGGCTAGGGGCAGCGATTATAATCACGCTAAGGTAGAAAAAAAATGGCAGGCTGTGTGGGCGAAAAATAAGTTTAAAAATTGGCAAGCTAAAGATTTTTCTCCCAAAAAGCCAATGTTCATCCTGGATATGTTCCCTTATCCTTCGGGAGACGGTTTGCATGTGGGGCATGTGGAAGGCTATACTGCCTCAGATATTTTAAGCCGTTATTATAGAGCGCAGGGCTATAACGTGCTTCATCCTATGGGCTGGGATGCTTTCGGATTGCCAGCAGAAAATTATGCCATTAAACATAAAGTTAATCCGGCCGTTTCGACCAAGAAAAATATTGATCATTTTCGCAAACAGATGCAGATGATAGGTTTGAGCTATGATTGGACTCGAGAAATAAATACTACCGACCCTAGTTATTACAAATGGACCCAATGGATATTTTTAGAACTTTATAAACATGGTTTGGCTTATGAAGCTGATATGCCCGTGAATTGGTGCCCAAAATGTAAAACTGTTTTGGCTGATGAAGAAGTGAAAGAAAATAAATGCGATCGTTGCGGCACACTAGTGGAGCGCAGAAATATTCGCCAATGGATGCTTCGTATTACCGCCTATGCCGACAGATTATTAAATGATTTGCCTCTTTTAAATTGGCCCGAGAAAATTAAGGTTATGCAAACCAACTGGATTGGGCGTAGCGAGGGGACCGAATTAGATTTTAAAGTGGAAAATACTGACTTAAAGATTAAAGTTTTTACTACTAGGATAGACACTATCTATGGAGCTACCTATTTGGTGCTGTCTCCCGAGAGTCCTTTCATTAATCAAATTACGACAGCTGAATACAAAAAAGAAGTTATTTTGTATCAAGATCAAGCGCGCAAAAAATCAGACCTGGAAAGGCAAGGGAGCAATGCTTCTAAAACAGGGGTTTTCACCGGCGCTTATGCGGTTAACCCTGCGAGCAAAAAATTAATTCCTATTTGGATTGCAGATTATATTCTTATGTCCTATGGAACAGGCGCCGTAATGGGCGTGCCTGCTCACGATAGTCGCGATTGGCAATTTGCCAAAACTTTTAATTTGCCGATTATACAGGTAATCTCCAAAGATGGACAGGTTCAACAGATGTTAAATGCCCCTCTTACTGCTTCGGGCGTATTGGTAAATTCTGGAATTTTTAATGGTTTATCTACTGATATAGCGGCTGCCAAGATCAGCAATTATTTGGCGGGGAAAAAGGTGGTGCATTATAAATTAAGAGATTGGGTTTTTGCCAGACAGCGCTACTGGGGGGAACCTATTCCTTTGATTCATTGTCCTATTTGCGGTATTCAGCCAGTGCCGGTGCGCGATTTACCTCTCAAATTGCCCAGGGTGAAACATTATGAGCCAACTGGCACAGGGGAATCGCCTTTGGCAAAAATCGATTCTTGGGTCAACGTAAAATGTCCAAAATGTGGTGGACCAGCCAAGAGAGAGACTAATACTATGCCTCAATGGGCTGGTTCCTGTTGGTATTATCTTCGTTATTTAGACCCTCAAAATAGCAAGCAACTAGTGGATGCCAGAAAGGAAAAATACTGGTTAGCCAATAAAAAATCAGAGCATTTTGGAGTACATTTGTATATTGGCGGGGTAGAACACGCAGTCTTGCATTTGTTGTATGCCCGTTTTTGGCATAAGTTTTTGTATGATTTAGGTTTAGTATCTAATAAGGAACCGTTTTACAAGCTTATCAATCAAGGCATGATCTTGGGCAGCGGTCATGAAAAAATGTCAAAATCCAGAGGAAATGTCGTTAATCCCGATGAAATAGTGAAAAATTATGGGGCCGATGCCTTGAGAATTTATGAAATGTTTATGGGGCCGTTACAAGATAGTAAACCCTGGAGCACCGAAGGACTGGCAGGCATTACTCGCTTTTTGGATAAGGTTTGGTTGGTGGCGCGAAAGATTTCGACTCCCCAACAGGGCGAAAGACCTCTCTCGAAAGAGGCTAAAAGCAAATTAATACAGTTAAAAGCTGAGACGATAAAAAAAGTTACTCAAGATATAGAAGGATTCAGATTTAACACGGCAATCAGTGCTTTAATGATTTATACTAATGCTCTTTGGGACGCCGATGCTTTATTAGACAAAATTTATTTGATTAGCCTTATTAAACTGCTCAATCCTTTTGCTCCCCATATTACGGAAGAAATTTGGCAGACCATGCTTTGCCAAAAAAAGCCATTGGAATTAGAGCCTTGGCCTCGTTGGGAAGAAAAAGATATAGAAAAAAGAACCGCCATTATTGCTATACAAATTAACGGCAAGTTTAGAGGTAACATTGAGGCGCCCTTCGGATTAACTCAAGGTGAAGTCTTCAATTTGGCTAAGAAAGTAGAAACTATTAATAAGTATTTCGACCAGCAAAATGTTCAAAAAATTATTTACATTCAGGATAAACTGCTGAATATTGTAATCTAGAACTTTTTTAAAACAGATCGGTCGGTTAGATTTCTTTTTAAAAATTAATTCCTTCATGGGTTGCGCATAGAAAGAAGGAGCTGTTTTTTTGTTTTTGTTTAAAAGCGGCGACCAAGTTTTTTCTCCCAAGTAATAGGGCAAACTAGACCAGCTATAATTTTTCACTTGTGAGAATAATTTTTGAGGCGATATACCAATAAAGAGTTTTGCAGGTTGGAGATGGAGGAAGAGCAGGGCACAACCTAAAGCAGTCTTCTCGATATAGACAGATTGAAAGGGGCCGCGGAAAATAGGGCCGGAGCGACGATATCTCCTGTTATAATGCAAGCTATAGCTCGTGCCTAATCTTTGCATAAAATCAGAAATATCATTAGCGCCCAATTGTTTCACTATTAAAGAAAAACTGTTGGGCAACAAGCAAAAACCAATGACTTGCAAATAAGGTGGTGCGATAGAATGCGCAGGTTTAAAATACTTATTGTTTTGGCAGGCAAAGTTTAAATTTAAACACCTCAATTCCAGAGAGTGGGAGCGGTTTAGATAATAGAGTAAATAGAGAAAATAAAGATAGTCAGACACTCCTTTGAAAAGTATTTTCTTATCAACGCTTTTATTGGAGAGATAGTAATAAGAATTACTAGAAAATGTAACCTTGCGTTTGGACATTGGTTGCACTAAAAAACAAGAGAGGATTCTCTTGTTTCTGCTAAAATTATAAAAAATATAAAGGAACACTGGTTCTGAAAAAATGTAGGGTGAAATTGTAGAATCTTTACCTCCATAAAGATTTTTAGTAGCCCCAAAGAGATTTGAACTCTTGTTACCGCCGTGAAAGGGCGATGTCCTAACCAGGCTAGACGATAGGGCCGCGCACTTTTCAGATATTACATGGAAATAGCATAAAAAGCAAGGGATTTAGCTTGTAATGGCGTATTTTTTAGTGTATATTTAATAAGTAATATGAAGGCAGAAGAACTAAAATTAGATATTACCTGGAAGTCCTTATGGCGTGTTTTAGCGTTGGGACTTTTAGTCGTGGGCGTCTGGCATTTTAAATGGCTGATTTTTGTGGTGCTTTTCTCGATTATTTTGGCAATGATATTTGAACGTCCTATTAATAAGCTTATTGCGCATAAATTACCGCGGATGATAGCCACTACAGCTGTTTATCTTTTGGTAATTTTTTCTTTGGCCGGCCTCATCTATCTCACCATTCCTATTATAGTGGAAAATGTAGCCCCCTTTTCTAAGTTGTTTACCCAGAATACAGTGCAAAATCAAGTTACCAATTTAATCAATGGTAAAACTGTTATCTCGGCACCCGCAACTACTAGCGCTGCCCCCAATATTTTGAGTCTCTTTGGAGGAGAGATTGGAGCTTGGTGGGAAAATATAAGTAAAATTTTTAAAACTCTGGGCAATGTGGGCGATTCTTTGGGCAAAGGCGTTTTAGCGGTAATGATGGCGTATTATTTAAACCTCAAGAAAGGAGGGGTGCGCAGTAATTTAGCTAAATTATTGCCAGAAAAACATCAAGAACTATTTAATGCTTTCTGGCCTCGCATACAATATAAAGTTGACTCTTGGTTTTATTCCCAATTGCTAATTAGCGCAATTATAGGGATAGTAGTTTTTGTCGGATTGCTCCTATTACAAGTGCGCTATTCCTACTTTTTGGGAATCTTAGTAGCCTTTCTGGATTTTATACCTTATGTTGGACCAGCTATTGGCTTGGGACTCATTGTGGTAGTAAGCATAAAAGAGGGTTGGCTGACAGTAGTTTTAGCCGCTGCCTTATTCCTTTTTGCCCAAAACCTTGAAAGTATAATCTCTCCGTATTTCAGAGGAAAAATGATAAAAATGGACCCTATCATGATTATCCTAGCCCTGCTTGTAGGCGGATCTCTAGGTGGGGCTATCGGTATGGTTTTGGCTATTCCCTTGGCGGCCATTGTGTCAGAGATACTCCAAGATAAAAAAATAATGAAAGCATTATTTCACAAGACCGAATATGTGCCAGTAGGTGAAGAGGAAGCTAATCCATAAAACAGAATACAAGATAATTTTAAAGGCTAAGTTTAAAATTTGTTTTTGTATTTTTACTTTATAACTTTATCAACTTTATAAACCTGATAAACTAAATTCCATGTCTCGATACTACGTTACCACTGCGATTCCTTACGTTAATGCCAAGCCCCATCTGGGGCATGTTTTAGAATTCATAGAAACGGATGTTTTGGTCCGTTGGTTAAAACAGAATGGAGGAGAAGTGCGTTTCCAAACGGGGAGCGATGAGAATTCTCTAAAAAATGTTTTAAGCGCCCAGAAAGCGAATATTCCGGTCAAAGATTTTGTAGATAGTAATACCAAATCTTTTCAGGATATCTACCCCCTTTATGAAATTGCTTACGATGACTATATAAGAACAACAGAAGAAAGACATAAGACGGGCGTTTTAAAATTATGGCAAGCGCTTAATCCTGAAGATATTTATAAAAAAAGCTATAAAGGACTTTACTGCATTGGTTGTGAAGCTTTTCTTAAGGAAAGTGATTTAGTCGATGGCTGTTGTCCGGAGCATAAAACCAAACCAGAAGCGATTGAGGAAGAAAATTATTTTTTTAGGCTGTCCAAATATCAAGACCAGCTAATTGAGCTAATTAGCGCGGATAAGCTAAAAATTATTCCTGAAAGCAGGAAAAATGAAGTTTTATCTTTATTAAAATCTGGCCTAGAGGATATAAGCATTTCTCGCAGTCGGGAACGGGCTGGGGGCTGGGGGATAGCAGTGCCAGACGATTCTTCCCAGGTGATATATGTTTGGATCGATGCTTTGGCCAATTATATTACAGCTTTGAATTATGGGGGCGATCAGGCAGATTTTATTAAATGGTGGCAAGAAAGCGATGAAATCTGGCATATTATAGGAAAAGGTATATCGCGCTTCCATGCTGTTTATTGGCCCGCCATTTTGCTTTCCGCCAAAATAAAGATGCCTGACCATATTTTTGTGCATGGCTACCTGACTACAGAAGGAGAAAAAATTTCTAAGAGCCTGGGTAATGTTATAGACCCCCTCGAAGCAGCCCAAAATTATGGGGTAGAACCATTACGCTATTTTTTAACTCACGAAATTTCTGCCTATGATGATGGCGATTTTTCAGCTAAACGTTTTTGGGAAAGATATAATTCGGATTTGGCGGGAGGAATAGGAAATCTTTTGAGCCGAGTTACTACTCTGGGACAATTATTGGAGAAAGAAATTAAGCTTAAAAAAGTTGAGACAGAAACACAAACTTTGGTAGAGGAGAACATAAGGAAAACTGCGGAATCGATGTCTGCAGCTCATTTCAATGAAGCTTTAGACAGGATTTGGGAATTGGTCAGATTTTCTGATAAATACATAGCTGATAATAAAATTTGGGAAACCATTAAAACGGACCAGGAAAAGGCGGAAAGAGAATTAGCCAATCTAGTTTATATTTTAGCCAATATAGGCTGGCAATTAAAACCATTTATGCCGCAAACAGGAGGCAAAATCATTACCAGTTTGGGGTTGGAAGACATGCCTATACATTTCTTGGAAGGACTGAGTAACAGAGCGGTTTGTCTTAAAAAATCTGAAATTTTATTTCCCAGGCATGGACAAGAATAGTTTTCAATTGATTAACCTATCAGTTTTTAGGTAATTTACAAGATTTTATTATGATTAGAAATATGGCTGGCAAGAGCAACTATGCATATATAGATGGCAATAATCTTTATCGTGGGGTGAAAAACTCCAGTTGGAACATTGACCTTTTTAGATTTAAAAGATGGCTGGCTGACAAATATGGAGTAACTCAAGCCTATTATTTCATTGGCTTAATTCCTAAGGAAAAAGATTTGTATGAAACTTTGCAGAAAGCGGGCTTTACTTTGATCTTTAAGGGGGTAGTATATGATGGAGATGGCAAACCTAAGGGGAACTGCGATGCTGATTTAGTTTTGCAAGCAGTGAGAGATGTTTATGAGAATGCTTGTGAGCAATCTGTATTAGTTAGTAGTGATGGTGATTATGCTGGCTTAGTGAAGTTCTTAAAAGAAAAGAATAAGTTAAAAATTATTCTTTCGCCAAGTGTTCCAGAGAAATGTTCTATTTTGTTAAAGAGAACCAATGCTCCTATTACTTATTTAAATGACGTAAAACGGCTAATTTCTATGAATGCTAATTCAGAAACGGGCAATAATGAAAAAGCCCCCATTAAGGACGAGCCTTAACAGGGTCTTTTTCGTGGTGATATTATGATGATATCAAATATAAGCTATTTGTCAAGATTGGAAGTATTTGGCGAAGTGCAAGCGGAATGGGTAAACTTGTTTTTAAATGTTCTCAATTTTATCAGTTTTTATGTATTTAGTTAATTAATTTTTATGTTATTTGATTCCCACTGTCATCTGACAGATGCAAAATTTGACGTAGATAGAGAAAAAATCATAAATGAAGCTGAGCGTGACGGTCTGTTTATGGTTACCGTCGGTCCAAGTTATGAAGAATCTTTAAAAGCTATTGCTTTGGCTAATAAATACCCTAAAAATATTTGGGCCACAGTGGGGATTCATCCGGAGTATGCCGATGGATTGGCAGATAATGTATCGGCATTACTAGAAACAATAGTGCATGATAGAAAAGTAGTGGCCGTAGGTGAGGGCGGACTGGACTATGCGCAGTTAGAGGAAAAGTCTAAAGTCCAAAGTTTAAAGTTTAAACAAAATGCAGAAACGATGGAGACAAGAGAAAAACAGAAATGGTTGTTTAAAATACAGCTGGATTTGGCGCTCAAACATGATTTGCCGATTATAATGCACCTGCGCAATAAAAATGGGGAAGGCAATGGCTTTAACGCTTATGGGGATGCCTTAGAAATACTTGATGGATTACCCCAAATGCCTAAAGGAGTAGTCCATTTTTTCCAAGGGAATCTAGGTGAAGCTCAAGATTTTTTAAAGAGAGGCTTTTATTTGGGTTTTGACGGCTATATTACTTTTGACAATCGTTATGATAATCTCCTGCGAGAGGTTCCCTTAGAAAGAATATTGATAGAAACTGATGCCCCGTACGTGGCGCCAGTGCCCTTTAGAGGCAAAAGAAATGAACCAAAATTTGTGGAGTATGTTTTAGAAAAGATAGTCAAGGTCAGACAAGTAAGTATAGATGAAGTTAAAGATATAACTTTCGCTAATACTAAGAAGCTATTTAGAATAGAAGAGTCATAATTTTAAAGGCTATCCGTTAGCTACCGGATTAATTGAATGCCCCAATGTCTAAATTTTAAATTGCAACTCTATGCATAATGGTTTATTTTATGGTTAATTATTTAGTTATTTAGATTTGATTTAAAATTAGAGATTTAAAATTAATAATTTAATAATAGCCTTGCCTTTGATTGGCTATTTAAAGGTGGTATAATGTGAGTGTAAGTTTATAGTTGGGCTACGCTCACTACCAGTAAAGTTTATAAAGTTATAAAGTAAGTGCTCGATAGAACAAAACTTTACTAATACTCATTTTGATATCTAAAGTTTATAGCCTGACGTCTGCATAACCTCCAGATGTCTAATCCTCAAACATTAAAAAGTTTAAAATTAATTTAAAATTTAGGATTTAAAATTTGTAATATGGCAACTTTACATAAAGATATACTTAAGCAGCCATTTTTTTGGACGAGTATCCTTTGTTCGTTATTGCTAGTGGCCTTGTTGGGTATTTATGCTTATGCTTGGGTTTCACCTACAGGCAGTCCTAACTCTAATGCTAACGCTGTTATTAACCTTGATAGTAGCGGCAATGTGGGTATTGGAACGGCTACGCCTGGAGCAAAACTCGAAGTAGCTGGACAAGTGAAAATTACAGGAGGTAATCCTGCTTCCGGCAAAGTGCTAACGTCGGATGATAGTGGGTTAGCGAGTTGGCAAACGGTTACAGGCGGTGGTGGAGATGTAATGTCTGTTTTTGGGCGCACTGGAACAGTAACCGCTCAATCAGGAGATTACACAACTAGTTTAGTGTCTGAAGGCAGTAATTTATATTTTACTAATGCTCGAGCAGTGGCAGCGGTCCAATCTGCCCTTGATGCTAAAGCACCTACAGCCAACCCTACTTTTACAGGCAGCGTTACCATGCCAGGCACTGGTGTTTGGAACTCTTCTGGTAACGTAGGAATAGGAATGACACCAACTCACAAATTGGATGTTTCCGGGGATTTGTATATTACTGGCAACACCAATCTTTGTACATTGGTTGCCTATACAAATGGCAGTGGGACTACTACTTGCCCAGCTGGCTATTATACCTGGTCAGCTGTTGGTCAGACTAATGGATATATGTTATGCTGCAAAGTTAGCAATCCTATTTAAACTTAAGTAATTATTTCAATATATGGATCGTACTCATATAGATGTGGATAAGAACGAAGTTACTTTAAAGATTGATGTCCAAACATACACCTTGGAAGCGATTTATGGCGCAGCCTATGTTTTTTTAGACACGACCTATGTTTTTTTAGATAAAGATGCGGCGGGCGATATTATTACAGTCTTGAAGCCGAAAACAATCTTAACTAAAAAGGGTTTGGAAAATTTAAGTGGTGAGTTTAGTAATCAACTACTTAATTATTCTCTCAGGGAGTCAATTGCTAAAGACAACCAAAAAATTAGAGAATATATTGTCGGAAGGGCTTTGGTTGGAGCAATAGGCGAAGATCCATTAGCAGACGAATCTGCTGGAATAGGCACAAACAGCGACGAAGATACGGGTGAATGGAAAGGGGATGACTTAGGTATAGCGATACCCTGGGAAGAAAAATTTTCTCCCAAAAAGATTAGCAAGAAAAAGCCCAACAAAATAGCTAAGAAATAAGAATAACTTATCTGTTCGGACATGACCATTAATTTTAATAAAGAAATTTATACCGTCCAGTCAGTTAAAGCGGCTATTGCAGCCTATAAGGGAATCGCAGTTTTTACTTTAGAAGAAAAGAAAAAATTCATTGTCGTAAATTTGAAAAGCAAGAAAAATACTAAGGATACCCCTCTTAATTTAAAAGAGGAGTTCTGTAATTATGTTTTATCTGAAATCAGAAGCTAAACGTTATGAATAAGAATATTTCACAGATAAAATTAAATAAAGACAAGGTTGGCTTCTTTCGATATAAGCAATTCGGGAAAGATTATCTCATTACCAATGATGTGGGGCAGTATAGTTGGCTGTCAACTCAAGATTTCCAGAGCTTCGTTGGGGGTAAATTAAAACCAACTAGTAAATTGTATAAGGAATTAGCCAGTAAGAACTTTTTAAAAGAAAACGAAAATGTGGATAGCTTAATCAATAGCTATCGTAATCGTAATGCTTTTCTGTTTGATGGCCCCTCTCTTCATATCGTAGTGGTAACCCTAAGATGCAACTATAACTGCATCTATTGTCAGGCTAGTTCCAAGGGAATGGAGGCAAAAGGATACGATATGGATGCCAAAACGGCCAAAGCAGTGGTGGATACTATTTTTGCCTCTCCTAATCCTAATATTACTATAGAGTTCCAGGGAGGGGAGCCATTAGTAAATTGGCCTGTTATAAAAACGATTGTTGAATATGCCGAAAAGAAGAATATTAAGGTCAAAAAGAAGCTCTTTATTAGTTTGGTGAGCAATTTGAGCAGGATGGATGATGAAAAATATGCCTATATAATTAAACACCATATTTCTGTTTGTACCTCCTTGGACGGGCCAGAAGAATTGCATAATTTTAATCGACCATTTGTTGGCGGAAACAGCTATCAAGCTACCACTAATTGGATAGCTAAGTTTAAAAAAGCAGAGGCTAAAGATAAGTCTTTATATAGATTAGGAGCTCTGGTAACTATTTCTCATAAATCTTTAAAATATCCTAAAGAGATTGTTGATGAATACAGAAAGTGGGGTTTTGTTGGTATTCATTTAAGACCGTTGAGTCTTTTAGGGCTTTCTGGTAACCCCCAAAATCCTATAGGCTACTCTGTAGACGAGTTTTTAGACTTCTGGAAAAAATCCATGGATTATATCATTAACCTGAATCTTAAAGGGCATTTTTTCTACGAGAGAGAAAGCATAATTATGCTAAGAAAGATTTTTACGGATTTAGATCCAAATTTCCTGGACCTGAGGTCTCCTTGTGGTGCCGGCATTGGACAAATGTTGTATAATTATAATGGTCTAGTTTATACTTGTGATGAGGCCAGAATGTTGGGAGAGGATACGTTTGTTTTAGGTGACGTAAATAAAAATGGTTATAAGGAAATAATTGCCAATCCCAATCTGAGAGCAGTATGCCAAGCCTCTATTTTGGAAAATTCCCAATGCGACTATTGCGTCTATAAGCCTTATTGCGGGCTGTGTCCTGTTTTAAATTATTCCCTGTATAACAGTCTTTTCCCGCCTAACGCTAATAACTATCGCTGCCGTTTGAATACAGGTATGTTGGATTATTTATTTAAAAAAATGGAGAACCCTAAGGTGAAAGAAGTTTTTAAAAATTGGTTAGGGATAAAAAAGAGCAAATAATACGTTTCATGGACAAACTACCAAAAATTAAAAAGAATCTAAAAGCTTTTTTAACCAGCGAAGAAGGTAAGATTACTAAAAAAAATGCCTTCAAACTCGGCTTAGCCCTAACAATGGCTGGAGCGGCTTTGGGTAACCAAGTGGCTAGGGCCGACCACACTAGCCAGTTTACTAATATTTCTGGGAGGGGAGAACATATATCCAATGCTACTACACCACCTTCAACTGGCGCTCACGTTAGCCAATTTAGTGATGTTGCTGGCAAGGGGCAGCATTCTTCCCATTCCTCCCATTCGTCCCATGGCTCCCATTCCTCCCATTCCTCCCATTCGTCCCATTCTTCCCATTCTTCCCATTCTTCTCATGGTTCCCACAGTTCCCATGGCTCTCATAGCTCCCACGGCTCTCATTCTTCTCATGGTTCTCACAGCTCACATGGTTCTCACTCCTCTCATTCCTCCCATTCATCTCATAGCTCCCACGGTTCCCACAGCTCACATGGTTCTCACTCCTCTCACTCCTCTCACTCTTCTCATTCTTCTCATAGCTCCCACGGTTCCCATGGTTCCCATGCTTCACATGTGTCTCATAGTAATTGCTGCTGTGGAACAACGGGATACACCTATGCTGGTTCCTAAATTTAGTTATATGTTAATAGAGATAGTAGATTTAAAAAAAACGACATTTTTTAGTCAGGTATTAGAAAATAAGGAATTAGTGAAACTAATACCTGATTTTGGTTATAGTATTAATAATACTTTGGTTACTTTGTTTGCATCTAAAACCCAGATCATTTTGGGTTCTTTTATACTGGGTAAAGTCTTTAAACTACAATATAAAGATTATAGAAAATACATTGAGAATTTTTCCTCGCAATCTTTCATACCGCAACTGCTAATTGATTTGCAAATTGTTACTTTGGAGATAAAGCATCCAAGAGTTTTTCAGCCAAATACTTATTTCACTAATTTACAGCTAAACTTGACCCCTAATTGTAATTTAAGGTGTCGTTATTGTTATGCCCTGTCTGGCAGAAAACCTGATCACCAAGTGATGACTTTCGAAATAGCGAGGAAGGCTATTGATTATGTTTCTCAGTATTGTGGAGATTCTCTTAATTTAAAATTTGTTGGAGAGGGTGAGTCCACAACTGAGTTTATATTGTTAAAAAGGGTCGTTAATTATGCTAAACGGAAAATCGGTCAGGTTACTATTAATCCGCTATCAACCAATGGCATTATTTCTAAGCAAGTAGCAGATTGGCTAATCAAGAATGTTAAACATATTCAAATTTCTTGTGATGGCCCGGCCTTTATTCAAAATAAATATAGACCGCTTGCGAACGGTATGCCATCAAGCCAAATAGTGGAAAACACGGTGAAATATCTTATTAAAAAACAAAAGGATTTTGTTGTGCGGGCGACAATGACAGCCGATCTTTTTGGTAATGAAACCCAAATTGTTAACTACTTTTGGCAATTAGGCGTCAAAAATCTGGCTTTTGGGCCATTAGAAGAGGTGGGGGCTGCCAAGGCAATGATAAAACAATTAGAATTGAAACAAACGACTAAACTAAGTAACCTAGAATCGTTATTTCAAGAATTTAAAAAGTTAATGGAGCTACAAAATGAATTGGGAATGGATGTTACTGTTTTAAATTTTAAAGCAATAGGTTCTACAGTTACTTGTTCTATCTATACTAAATCTAATTTAGTTATTGACCCACACGGTAATGCTTCGGCTTGTGATAGACATAATGATACTAGCGATTTTATTAAATATCCTTTCATGCAAGATTTTATAGTGGGGGGGTATAATTCTAAAACCAAAGCATTTAAAATTGATTTAGCTAAGGTAGATGGCTTGAAGGACAAAATCGAACACCAGATGAACGTTAATGGTTGTAATGATTGCTCTCTGCTGAGAGCTTGCTCCACGATTTGCTTATATGCTCAAGGTCACAAGAGTGGCACGATTGACCCAATAATTCCTCTCTGTGGGTCAATAGAAAAAATATCGCCCACGATTACTTTGAAATATTTTTCTGAAAGGTATCTGATTAATAAAAAACCATGCTTGCAAATAAAAAACGGCAGATTATTCTTTTCTCTTTTGTATACTGATTTTGAATTGGCTGTTAGCAATGGTGGGAAGAATTTAAAGAAAAATCCTTATATTATAATTAAGGACGTTGAACACTTAAGCGCATTGGCTGCAAAAATTATAAATTATAAAAATAAGCATAAAGACTTGGTAATGGTTTTAATTAACTTCCAGATCACCACGGCTTTATTAAATAAAAATACGGCGAACTCCATTACTATTTTTCTAGATGCCTTACAAAAGAATAAAGTGTGCTATAGAGTCACAGAACCATTACCAAAGATTTTATTCGGACAAAAATATTTAGAGGTATGCCAAACCTACTCTTTGCCAGTGAGCTACAAGGATTGTTTAGAACTATACAGGCTAAAAGGGGAAAGAGTCTATTTTGCGCGTAATCAAATTGGTAAACGAAACTTTAGTGAATATCAAGACCGGGAAGACATTTATAAAGATTTTCTGTCTTCGCGATAAAGCATAGAGTTAAAACGAATTTACTGTCCCATCTTATCGATAGCTAGCTTTAAGCTGGCTATTTTTGCTAATAATAATGTCGGGACAGGTTGTGTTAAGCCTGCGGATAATTTTTCTGCGAAGTTTATGTTTTTTTGAGCGTTAGTATGATCTCCTAGTTCTAAATAGATGGCAGCTAAATTATAGTAAGGGGAGGTCGCTAATGGGTTGGTAAGGTTATCTGGTATAATTGACAATTCAGTGTTAAAAGTATCTAGAGCATTCTTGTACTCTCGTTTTGTCATGAATTCCATTCCCAGGGAATCATAAGCTAAAAAATTATTGGCATCAATACCAAGAGCTGTTTGGAAATAAGCAATTGCGCTGGCAGAATCATGCAGATAGTTATAATCTCGACCAATTAAGTAATAGATATTAGATTTTTTAGACGCTGACAAGGAATCATCCTTAAGAGCAAATTGCAACTTATTGATGGAATCCCGGTACTGTCCTAAATGGAATAGTATTTCACCTAAATAATAGGCGCTATTACTGGACTTAGGAAATTTCTTCTCGTACTTTAGAGCGACTTTATAGGCTTGAGAAAAATCATCCTTACCTGATAAAGTCTCTATAGTTTTTATATATTGAGTTTGGGTGAGCTTGATTGATGGTAAAGGAAGCTCGGTTTTAGTGATTAAAAAAAAGGTTGTAATTGCTAAAACAATGGGTATTAGCCATAAAAGCTTGGATAATTTTTTGTGCAAATTAGGTATTGTTAACATCATGTCTCGCGCATATTAATCAGTGAATAATAGCATATTATATGATATAATAGCTCCGTTTAATAGGCAAGCAACTCGAGGAATATTTTATGAATTATTATCATTTGAATCTAGGAAATACCTGTAATCAAAAATGTGGGTTTTGTTTGGTTAATGGAGGAAAAGGATATATGCTCTCGTTTAAAGAAGCGCGGGAAAAACTCCAGAGGGCAAGGAGACAAGAGGCGATTTTCTTAGGTATAGATGGGGGCGAGCCTACAATTGCGCCATATTTCCCGGAACTCATAGAAGAAAGTTTCCTTTTGGGTTTCAAAAAGATTGCCATAAAAACAAATGGTACTGGTTTTAGCCATTATCACTTAGCTAGAAAAAGCTTGGCAAGGCAGAAAGAAAATATTACAATTTACCTCTCTCTGCATGGTCCATCTGCTGAAATTCATGATAAACTAGTAAGTGAGAGGGGTGGGTTTGGCAGAGCCTTAAAGGCAATCCAAAACTTGAATAAATTAGGGGTTAGGGTTATTTGTAATTTAGTGGTTTGTTCGTCAAATTTTTTATACCTTAAAGAATATATTGGCCTACTTAATCGATTGCATATCCAAGAAACTATTTTTTTGTTCATTATTCCAAAAGGTCGTGCTTTAAAACATAGTTATCTCATCCCAAGGATAGAAGACACGCTTCCATTTATTAAGCAGGCTATCGATTATGCAAATAACCTAGGGATAAAAGTTTCACTTACTTTCTATCCCTTTTGCATATTGGGTAAATATAAAAATAAAACGGTAGAATATCATATCAAGACCGATCTCAATTCTTTCGACCAACTATATCGGGATAAATATTTTGCTAGGGAGTGCCAGGATTGCTTGTATGCAAAAAATTGTCCTAGAGTTTGGAAGAAGTACATAAAATTTTATCCTTTTGTTTTCGCCCCAAATTATAAGTGATGTACTGTTTCTGATGACAAAAATCAATGTATTAATTATATAAAGCATGAACAGATTAGACCTAAAAGTAGGTTTTCAGTGTAATAATCGTTGTTTTTTCTGCATTCAGGGCGATAAAAGATTTAGTTGCCCCAACAAAACAGACAATGAAATAAAAACAATTTTAAAGCGTATGCGCAAAAACCATGAGGGGGTGGTTTTTACAGGCGGTGAGCCCACTGTGAGACCTGAGCTAATTAATTGGGTTTCTTATGCTAAAGAATTCGGTTATAAAGTGATTCAAATCCAAAGTAATGGAAGAATGTTTTATTATAAAAAATATTGTAAAGACATCGTGAAAGCGGGGGCCAATGAATTCGCTCTCGCCGTACATGGTTCCTGTAAGGGAATTCATGAAGGCTTAACACAGGCTCCCGGGAGTTTTTTGGAAGTAACTACTGGTATCAAAAATTTGAAAGCACTAAATCAATATGTCCTCACTAATAGTGTTGTGACCGCTATGAATTACCAAGATTTGCCTCAATTAGCCAAGCTCTTAATAAAACTTAAAGTCGATCAGTTCCAATTTGCCTTTATGCATATTAACAGTATTATTATGCGTGACCCAAAGTTGGTAAATAAAATTGTCCCCCGTTACAACAAAGTAATGTCCTACATTAAAAAAGGCATTGATATAGGGTCAAAAGCAGGAGCTAAGGTAATGGTAGAGGCTGTTCCTTATTGTTTCATGAAAAATTATGAAAAATATATTTCTGAGCAATATATCCCCTTTACTAGTGTAATTGACGATAAAATAGAATTGGCTGATTATGGAGCGTATAGAAAGAATAGCGGCAAGGCTAAGGGGCCACAATGTAAAAATTGCTCTCAGAATAAGATCTGTGAGGGGCCCTGGTGTGAATATCCAGCCCTTTTCGGCTGGGAAGAGTTTAAACCAATAAAATAGAAATGATAGTAAAAAAAGAAATTAAAAAGCAAAAAGTTCCCAATGAACAAGTTTTTTTGATAATTGCCGGATTGTCCTGCAATAGCAATTGCATTATGTGTTCTGTTCGCTCTTCAAATCAAAATTTGATGGATGGCAGCAAAAAACAAATAATAAGAGATTTAATCAAGGGAAGAAAAGCAGGCTATACGAGAATGGAATTTACTGGCGGTGAACCAACGATAAGGCCAGACCTTTGCTACCTGGTACAACAAGCCAAGAATTTGGGATATGAAAATATAGGCATAAGCACTAATGGAGTACTATTGAGCGACAAAATATTTTGTCAGAAACTTGTGCAGGCTGGTTTGACAAATATTACATTCTCCCTACATGCTCATAATAAAAAACTTTACGAAGCCATTTCTCGTGACCCTGGCGCTTTTTCACAAACTATAACCGGAATCAAAAATGCTCTAGCCTATAAGCAATTAACCGTAAGTGTGGTCACAGTTGTTTTAGGGTTAAACTATCGGTATTTATTTAAAATAGGAAATTTTATTCATTCTTTGGGTGTGTCTATCTGGGCCCTTACCGACCTGCTTCCAAACAAAAATACCGGTAATTATAAAGACTTGTGTGTTAAAAGAATCGATCTAGCTATGACCCTAGAAAGTTTACAGCCCCTATTGAATAAATTCCAAACAGTTATTTTTTATGCCTTTTCTCCCTGCCTTTTTACTCCTGCTATATTGGCAATGTCACCTCGTGTTAGCTTTGTCACCGCACAACAAAAACTAGGGGTGGAAAAACCCATAAGGTATGGCAAAGAGAGACGGAAGAAAAGTGTACGTAACACCGATACGAATGCTATTGGCCAAGAGAAGATAAAGATATGCCAAACCTGCATATTCTCTAAAAAATGCGCTGGTGTATGGGAAGACTATCTTTCTTTGTTTGGAGATAAAGAAATTAAACAATTAGCAAACAAACACAACTGTTTAAAATAGTCTTATTTGTATATTACTATTCTTACCCCTAGCGGTTTAAATATTAATTTTAACATATGGTAAAGAATTACTCTGATCATACATTCTCAAACAATCAAGTCTTTCTGATAATGACGGGCTTCAGTTGCAATAATAATTGTGTTATGTGCAGTGTTAGACCAAAGGGTGTACATTATACTCCAAGAAGTAGAATAGACATTTTAAAAGATTTAAAAGAAGGGCAGAGGCTCAAATTTGAACGGGCAGAGTTTACTGGGGGAGAACCTACCATAAGAGAAGACCTCTTGGAGCTAGTAAGTGAAGCCACAAAACTTGGTTATAGAGAAATAGCTCTTAGTACTAATGGTAGGGCTTTAAGTTCACTTCAATATCTGAAGTCCTTAAAAAAGAATGGCTTAAACAGAGTAACTATAACTTTATATTCAGGAGAATCTAAGGTACATGACAGCATTACCCGAGTACCAGGCAGTTTTGAACAAACAGTCCAAGGAATTAAAAATTCTTTATCTTTGGGAATTGTAACTACTATCAATACAGCAGTGTTTAACAGAACGATAAATGGCCTTAAAAAAACAGGGGAATTTTTAGTTTCTCTAGGGGCTAAATACTGGACATTGCTGGACCTTATTCCAGATGGTTATGCTTTAACGAATTATAAAATCTTGTCAGTCAATCCCCAGAAATTACGGAAAATTTTTGCCTCCCTCTATACTACTTTAAAAAAATTCGAAGTAGTAAATTTTTTTGATTTTGCCTATTGTTTATTCCCAGAGAAACTGTTAAATCAATCCAATATGAATATTATCGCAGCCAAAGGTAGAGCAGAGGCTATTCATCAGGTGGGGTATAACCCCAAACGTTTCCAAAAAGAGGATAGCGTTTATTATGATATTCACAAAACTAGAGGCGCTCAATGTCAAAATTGCGCTTACGAGAAAGAGTGCGGTGGGATCTGGACACTTTACAAGCAACTGTATGGTGGAACTGCTTTTAAATCGTTCGAAAGCAAGATTATAAGACAATAATATGCTGACGCAAATTATAGATAAACTTTTTTTCCATTCCTCAGTTATCTATCCCTGGAGCTTACAACTCATGATAATGATAATAATGTTTGCTATTGGCATGGGCTGGTTAGCAATTATCATTAAAAAAAGCATGTTTTTAGGCAAACAGATTAAGAAACCAATTTTAATCATTCTAATCTGCTTAACGTTATGTTTTTTTGTAATTAATCTTAATTTTAATTCTTTTAGAGCCGCCGACGAAGAGTGGGGATCTATCTATCGGGCAAAAACTATATTGGGGGGCAACAAAGTAACTTATTCTAATGAGCATACAGGTATAGTATTTCCTATAATAATGGCAGGCCTCTTGAAAGTAAGCAATTTTAATTATCCAGCAATAAGGATTTTTAACATTCTCTTGGGAAGTTTAAGCTTATGGCTTATTTTTGGTTGCTCCCGAACTTTATTTGACAATGATACAGCTGGCCTTTTTAGTGTGATTATTTACATACTAACCCCTTGGTCATATCGTTACACTGGTGTATTATTCGGTTTACCAACTTTAGTACATTTTTTATCTCTTTTGTGTTTGTTAACAATCCTTTTGGCTTTTAAATATCACGAACTATCTCTACATCTTCTTGCTTTAAGCTCACTGATGGTTCTTAACCAGACCAAAATGGAGTATTTCTTTTATTATCTTATCTATCTGATTATATTCTGTATCGTTAAAGAATGGAAAAATTTTTCTAAAAAACAAATAGTTTTGTTTTCTATTATCGCAGTAATGCTACTAATTCCACCAATAATAAAAGCGAATTTGTTTAAGATTTCCTTTTCAAGAAATCCTGGTTGGTGTGGTTTTCCCTCTCAAACAACGAATGATGTCTATGCCAATAATTCTTTTGTACTTTTAGTAAATAAGCTTTTAAAACCTTTGGTTAATACGAGGATTAGCCTAAGCTATTTTTTAGGTGATTTACCGGTTTTTGTTAAATTTTGGAGTCAAAATGATCTTATTTTACCAGTACTACTGGCCATTATTGGTATATTTTTGATTTCCGGAGATTACACACACAAGAAATTACAATTTTTTTTACCCATAATCTTTTTTGCCTCCCTGGCGCTTGGTTATTGTTTTGATTGTGGCTGGTATGAGGCTAGACACGCTATATCTGCTTATGGGTTTCTGGTTATTTATGCAGGATATTGCTTATATTGGTTTTGGGCAATGGGGCAGCAGAAACAGGCAATAATAAAGTTTTTAAGCAAGGGTTTAATTATTTATTTATTAACATTCCAGATGTGTATTTGTATATGCAGCCTGAATAATTACCGAAGTGAAATCACCTCATTTCCCTCATGGTTTAATTCTTATGCCATTGATAGTAGACTCTTATCAGGATTCACTGACAAGCAATCCCTTATTGTTACTTTATCCAATAC
>Ga0116171_10001269_pt1 | contig 25429 bp, 25 predicted proteins | sample AD_JPNHW2_MetaG_FD_89798 | JGI IMG/M metagenome (GOLD analysis project Ga0116171, IMG submission 89798) | Active sludge microbial communities of municipal wastewater-treating anaerobic digesters from Japan - AD_JPNHW2_MetaG | ecosystem: Engineered > Bioreactor > Anaerobic > Digestate | place...
CCTGAGGGCGAACTGGTCGTATGCAGTGGTGAAAATTATTTCAGGCTTTTCGGTGAGGACCTCAATTAGTTCTATCCCTGTAAGCCGCGGCATCTGTATATCGAGGAATACAAGGTCGGGTTTAAGTCCCGAAATTGTCTTCAATCCTGAAAAACCATCTGCACATTCGGCGATAACTTCTATATTATCAACTTCCCTGAGATAATATTTGATAATATCCCGTGCCGGGGCTTCGTCGTCGATAATTACAGTCCTTATTTTTTCCATTACAGGTCTATAGGGTTATTTAGAAAATAAACAACTACCAGGCATTATTATTGAGCCTGCATCAGAAACCCTTTGTGTACCTTTGTGCCTGCCTTGGTTCACCTTTGTGGTAAAAATTAAAACACTTAACCACAAAGGATCACAAAGGATATCACAAAGGGGGCACTAAGTATAATAAAGCAGAAAAACCTGCTTTTGAAACAGACTCATATCAATGCCGTAGCAAATTTATTCTATTTCGGTTGAAATCAGGCTGCCGAAGGGATAAAAAGTGTAACTGTATATACTCCGTTTTCCTTGCTGGTCTTTATATAGGCTTTCTTGGCATAGAATATATCAAGGCGCCGGGCGACATTCTGAATACCTGTACCGGTGCCCTTGACCGGAGAGGGATTGATTTCGTAGTTGTTGCTGATCATGATCTCGAGGAAGCCATTGTTGCAGGCTACTTTAGTCTTTATGCTTACACAGCCGGTACTTTCATAAACGCCATGTTTTATGGCATTCTCGTACAAAGGCTGAAGTATCATAACAGGCATTTTTATTTCAAGGCATTTTTCCTCGATATTCTCTTCAGTTGAGAGTCTTTCGCCGAACCTTACTTTTTCAATTTCGAGATACAGTCTCAGGTTTTCAAGCTCACTTCGAAGGCTGACAGGCTGTTCGTCTTTTTTCGAAAGGGCATACCGCATGAAATCCGAAAGTTTTATGAGCATTTCCCTTGCGCGTTCGGGATCTGTTATTGTAAGATAGCTTATTGAATTAAGGCTGTTGAAGAGGAAGTGGGGATTTATCTGCGATCTCAGCATTTTAAGTTCGGTATCCCTTACAAGGTTTTCAAGTTCGGCAGCCTTTGCATTTTTTGCTGCAAGGTTATAGATATTAAGGAAAAGGTAATAGGCAAGCATTATAAGCACGAAAATGAAAATCCCCGTTCCTATCCTGTAAGGGAGGGTGGCTGTCCAGTAAAGCTGAAAATCGTTTACTGCAGGCAGGAAGAGAGGGACTGCGTAACGGGTTAAAAGCAGCCACAGGAAGATACTGGCAATTCCTGCCAGCAGGTTGTTTACTATTACCCCTGTCGAATTTTTACTTGCGGCGATTATATATCTGAAAGGATACCAGAGCGACAGGCCTATTCCTGAAAATGTAACAAATGATACAATTGCGTCAGGTATCGAACTTGCGGTGAAACCTCCGTAGGAAAAGTTAAAAAGAAGAGTCTGGCCCACGGTTGTGAAGAGCCAGACAAGCCACCATATTATCAGTCTTACCCTGTCGGTAAGTATGGGATGCTTCATCAGTGATGATTTTAATAGCTTTTAATCTCGCCGCCTCCGAATATGACGGCTCCTTTTATTACAAGGTGTTTTGAAGGATCGATGGCCCTCCCGGGTATAAGCTTGCGCGAATCACTGAACCCTCCGAGTATTGGTGTTACCTCGATGGTAATATACCAGTCGTCGGGAACAATAAGGGTGGCGCCCCCGAAGATACATGCGAGCTCAAGTTCGGAGATCCCCGGAGCAAGGCCTGCTTTTGTAAGATCGAGCTCAATGCCGCCGAAGATTGCAGTGATCTTTCCCCCTTTGAAATTCTGTGATATTATCTGCCTTTCCCCGCCGCTGAAAACATTTACATAATCGATATAATCGTCGCCCGCGACACCCTTTGTGCTGACAGAATGGAAGCCTTTCTGCCTCGAGACAATGAATATTATACCGACAATAATGAATATGGAAGGCCAGAACATGTTATACATGTGGAATGTCTCCCGGAACACCAGGGGGATCATGAAAAACGCACCGACTGCCATCACGATGATCCCGCCGGTCTTTTCACTTGCACCAAGTGTCATTACAACGCCGATAACAATAAGAAGCATCGGCCAGCTGAATATGACATTATCGACGAAGTCGGGGAATATTCCGGTATTCCTGATGACAAGGAAAAACCCGGCCAGTACCAGAACCACGCCTATGATGGCTCTGTTGCTTGCTGATCCCCTTCTTAACATATCCTGATCTTTACCGTCCCTGACATGGCGGCGGTCGTCCCTGAAATCGTCTTTAGTTTCCATGATAAAAATTTATTAAAATTAATCGAATTTTTTTCTTTTGAAAAAAGAAGAAATAATAAAGGACAATCCAATAAGGATTATCAGTGAGGGCCAGTATATTGCGCGGATGTACTGCGGGACCTCATAATGCCTGTTTTCAATGAAAAACCAGGTCCCGATTGCAATAAGAACCAATCCGCCAGTGAACTGAAGATTGAGTAGAAGCAACACACCGATGAACACCAGTACTGTTTCCCAGGTAAAATATTCCTGAACGCTTCCCAGGCCCAGCAGGTCGTTGGTGGCCACCAGGAGCGCCAGCCCGAGAACGATAAGGAACAATCCTACCCCCACCCGGGGATGGTGTTCCTTGTTTTTTTCCATGGGATGAATTCTGTTCTTCATGACATTGAATGTTTATCCGCAACAAAAATAATTATGATACATTATCTTAATAAATACAAATCGGTAAATGGCATTTAAAAACCGGCAGATGGAGTTTTTCGCCTATTAATGTTACTTTTTTGTTGATAATTTTTTAATTTGGATAAGGATTTATATTTTTGCAGACCAAATTTTAAAGAGATGTCCGGATCATTTACCATACCAGCAGGAGGGATGAAAGACGGACATCATGTTTATGAATTTGAAATTGACAGGAAGTTTTTTGACCTGTTCGAAGAGTCGGAGATCAGGGAAGGGAGTCTGATTGCAAGGGTTGAGGCACAAAAAAATTCTTCGCTTGCAGATCTGAATATAAAGATCACCGGGACAGTACAGGTATGTTGCGACAGATGTCTTGAAATGTTTGATCATCGTGTTGATTGCGAGAACAGGCTGCTTGTAAAATTCGGGAATGAGGCTGATGACAGCGATCCTGAAATAATAACGGTTCCGAGGGATGAGAATGAGCTGGACCTGAGTCAGTATCTTTATGAATTTATTCATCTTGCACTGCCTATCCAGAGAGTACACCCCGAAAATGACTTAGGGGAAAGCACATGTGATCCTGCGATGATTCAGAAGCTCAGGGAACATCTTGTTAAGGAAAACAGAAGAACGGACCCTGCATGGGACGAGTTAAGGAAATTAATGAATGACAATTAAAACAGAACAAAATGGCACATCCCAAACACAAACATTCGAAAACCAGAAGAGATAAGCGCAGAACCCATTACAAAGCAACACCTCCTACTGTAGGTGCATGCTCTAATTGCGGCTCATCTGTACAGTATCACAGGGTTTGCCCCGAGTGCGGTTATTACAGGGGCAGACAGGCAGTCGAAAAGAAAGCGACAGCCTGATTCATTAACCAGAGGAAAAGTATATGAAAATTGGCGTAGATGTCATGGGAGGTGACTATGCACCTTCTGCAGTGATTGAAGGTGCAGTTGATGCCCTGGAACATTTTTCGGCTAATGAAAAAATTGTTCTTCTGGGTGATGAAAACATAATACTTAAGAAGCTGGGGGAGATGAGCGTATCTCCTTCTTCTTTTTTAATAATTCCTACCACCCAGGTTATTGAGATGGGTGATCATCCGGCAAAAACCTTTTCGCAGAAGAAAGATTCAAGTATTGCCGTAGGTTTCGCAATGCTTAAAAACGGGATGCTCAACGGCTTTTGCAGCGCCGGAAATACCGGAGCCATGCTTGTCGGAGCCAGTTATACCGTAAATGTTATCCCTGGTGTTTTCAGACCTGCCCTGGCTACTATTCTTCCGTGCATCGACGGACGCGATTCAGTAATACTTGATGTGGGACTGAATCCCGACTGTAAACCCGACGTACTGCTTCAATACGGTATACTTGGGAGCCTTTATTCAAAATTCGTTCATGGTGTGGAAAACCCTTCGGTTGGATTACTTAATATAGGAGAAGAGGAATCCAAGGGAACCCCGGCAGTAAAAACCGCCTATGAACTGATGAAGGAACATCCCGGACTCAATTTTACGGGAAATGTGGAAGGACATGCTCTTTTTCATGAAAATATGCCCGATGTTGTCGTTTGCGACGGTTTTGTAGGGAATATAGTGCTGAAGCAGGCCGAATCGGTATATCTCATCACTAAAAAGATTAATGTCTCTCATCCTTTTTTCGACCGTCTTAACTTTGAGAACATTGGCGGAACCCCAATAATCGGGATAAATGCCAACGTTGTTATCGGACATGGTATTTCCAAAAGAAAAGCCATAAAAAATATGATATTTCAGACAAAGGCTGTCGTCGATGCCAACCTTTCACAAAGGATCATTGAATTAATCTGAATATGACAAAGATAAGGGCTGCAATTACAGGCATCCATTCATGGGTCCCGGAATACAGGCTCACAAACTCTGAACTTTCCAGAATGGTCGATACCTCCGACGAATGGATAATGCAGAGAGTCGGCATAAAGGAAAGAAGGATACTCAAAGGTGAAGGCTTGGGAACCTCTGATCTCGGGGCTAATGCCGTTGCCGGATTGCTTGAGAAAACTAAAACTTCTCCGGATGAGATAGAGCTTGTGATCTGTGCAACAGTAACGCCCGACATGTTTTTTCCCGCCACTGCCAATATAATTTCCGACAAGGCGGGAATAAAGAACGCTTTCAGCTTTGACCTTGCCGCCGCATGCTCGGGATTTCTTTTTGCCCTTCAGACCGGGGCCTCATATATTGAAACCGGCAGATATAAAAAAGTAATTGTTGTCGGCGCGGATAAAATGTCGTCAATAACCGATTATACCGACCGGACTACCTGTCCGCTTTTTGGTGACGGAGCCGGAGCCGTATTGCTCGAACCCACTTATGAGGAATATGGGATCATGGATTATATTTTTCATACCGACGGTTCAGGCAGAAAATTCCTCCATTTGAAGGCCGGCGGTTCATTAAAGCCTGCTTCCCATGAAACAGTAGAAGCCAGGGAGCATTATATATACCAGGAAGGCCAGAGCGTTTTTAAATTCGCAGTAGTGAACATGGCCGATGTGGCTGCCGAAATCATGGAGCGCAATAACCTGAAGGCTGAAGATATAGCATGGCTAGTTCCCCATCAGGCAAACCTGAGGATAATAGATGCTACCGGAAGAAGAATGGGGCTCCCTCCTGAAAAAGTGATGATAAACATACAGAATTACGGTAACACAACTGCTGCAACTATCCCGTTATGCCTGTCGGATTATGAAAGCCAGCTGAAAAAAGGCGATAAACTGATACTTGCAGCTTTCGGAGGAGGATTTACCTGGGGATCCATTTACCTCAAATGGGCAATTGGTCCGGAACAGCTCTAATCCCTGAAAACATTTCCCCACATTCTTTATTTACCTGCAATAGTTTTTATATTTGTGAGTTATTATGTTTGTAATATAATTCTGGCAAAATTATGGGAAAATTCAACGAGACAGATAATACTGCAATCAACCTGCTTAGCAACGGCACTGAAATAACCGGCGATATCAAATCGAATGGCGACATTAGGATCGACGGATTTCTCACAGGAAACCTCACCACAAAAGGTAAAGTAGTAATCGGTCCGACCGGGAAGGTAAAAGGAGAAGTTTACTGCAAAAACTCCGAAGTATCGGGAAACATCGAGGGCAGGATCTGTGTCAGTCAGCTTTTGACCCTGAAAGCCGATTCAAGGATTACAGGGGATATAGTGACATTCAAGCTTTCAATTGAACCCGGTGCAAAATTTACAGGAAATTGTAAAATGAGCGAAAGCGAAAATAATGAAGGAACCGGCCCCGCAAAAACAAAAGAACCAGAAAAACCACTTAAATAAGGGATTACAGGATTTCGGGAAATATTCAGGCCTTGCATTCCAGATGCTGGTCATCATCGGCGTAATGACCTGGCTGGGAGTAAAGCTCGATAAAGTGCTCGGATTATCATCCCCTGTTTTCACAATAATCCTCTCCCTTCTTGGAGTATTTGCCGGTATTTATACGGCAATCAAGGATTTTATCAAGCGATAACAGCAATTGTGATTTTTAAAAAATTCCTGACCGGACTAATGCTTATCTGCCTTTTCCTGTTAACGGCAGGTTACCTGCTTGCCAGTTTCACTGAGATCGGTCTTATCTTTAACGACATACTATTACTTACTGCCTCATTTGCGTTAATCGGAATCATCACAGCTGTAATTTTCACCGCAGGCCTGAAAAAGGGCCCGGAAGCCCGGACAATGTATCTGATGGTCGCAACAACCCTTAAGCTTCTTCTTGAAATGGTTCTGGCCTTGGTGTGGTTCCTAATTGTTAAAAAAACTTATACAGCCTCCGTGTTATTGTTTTTTGTACTATATTTGGCCATCTCTCTGTATTCAATTTTTTTTATATTGAACACACTGAAATCTAAACCTTTATAAATATTATTCTGTAATAATATGCAATTTGTCAAAGCTAGTCTGTTCTTCCTGCTTTTAACTTTCTTTCCTGTTGCCCTTCCCGCACAGGAGGAGAATAGCAGCCATGCTGCGGAAGCGGAGGAGGAGTTTGATGCAAGCTCTTTCATCATGGATCATATTGCTGATTCCCATGAATGGCATATCCTGACAAAGAAAAACGGCGAAAGCGTGGCGGTTTACCTTCCTGTGATACTCTACAGCAAAGAAAAGGGATTTGATGTATTTTCATCCCGTAAGCTTGCCCACGGTCATGAATATAACGGCTACAGGCTCGAGGAGGAGGGCGACAACAAGGGAAGTATTGTAAGCCTGAAGGATGACGGCACAGTGGATGAGGAGAGTTTTCTCCTCGATCTGTCGATCACAAAATCGGTTGTGGGATTATTGTTTTCAGTCATAATCGGCCTCTGGCTTTTCCTTTCTCTGGGGCGTTCCTATAAAAAAACAGGTATCAGCCATCCAAAAGGGATACAGAGCTTTCTTGAACCCATAGTACTTTTTGTACGTGATGATATTGCAATTTCAAACCTTGGTGAGCATAAGTATGAGAAATACATGCCTTACCTGCTTACGGTATTCTTTTTCATTCTGCTGAATAACCTTATGGGGCTTATTCCGTTCCCTCCGCCTTTCGGAGCAAACGTTACCGGAAATATCGCCGTAACATTGGTTCTTGCCCTTTGCACATTCTTTATAACACAGTTCAGCGGGAGCAAATCGTACTGGAGGCATGTTTTTGCAACACCCGGGGTTCCCGTATGGCTTCTTCCGGTAATGATCCCCGTCGAGATAATCGGCCTCTTTTCAAAGCCCTTTGCACTGATGATCCGACTTTTTGCAAATATCACTGCAGGACATATTATTGTTCTCAGCCTGGTATGTCTGATCTTCATATTCAAATCGCTGGGAGTTGCTCCGGTTTCAATAGCATTCGTAATTTTCATGGATTGCCTCGAACTTCTTGTGGCATTCCTTCAGGCATATGTTTTCACCCTGCTGTCGGCCCTCTTTATAAGTCTGGCCATCAAGGAGGAGGAACATCATTAGTTTTTATTGTTTAATTAAAACCAGTTATCATCATGACAGGTACAATGGCAGCAGTGGGAGCAGGTCTTGCAGTAATAGGTGCAGGCCTCGGTATCGGTAGGATCGGCGGTTCGGCTATGGACGCAATTGCACGTCAGCCGGAAGCCAGCTCGAAAATACAGACAAACATGATCGTTGCTGCAGCGCTTATTGAAGGTGCTGCATTGTTTGCAATCGTGGTAGCTCTCATTGCAAAGTGAAAAAAACCGGGGGACTGCAACGGTTGGTTGCAGACCCCCTTTTAACCTAAAAGAAAAAAAAGAAAGATATGGTCTTATTAGCAAGCAGTCTTACATCACCCGCAATAGGTCTAGTATTCTGGACAACAATCATTTTCCTCATGTTTTTCTTCATCCTGAAGAAATTTGCCTGGAAACCTATTTTGAATGCAGTAAAGGCAAGGGATGAAATGATAAAAGGTTCTCTTGCATCGGCCGAAAAAGCCAGGAAAGAGATGGCCAAGCTTCAGAGCGATAATGAAGCCATCCTCAAAAAAGCAAGGGAGGAACGCGAAACCATCCTCAGGGAAGCCAGGGATGTACGCGACAAACTCATAGCCGAAGCAAAGGGAAGAGCCACTGAGGAGGCTGAGAAGGTTGTAGAAAAAGCAAGGGCAGGCATAGAAAGGGAAAAAGCAGCAGCGCTGGCGGATATCCGCGAACAGGTTGCTTCGCTGTCGATCGAAATTGCATCGAGGCTCGTTGGCGAAAAGCTTAAACAATCGGGAGAACAGGAAAAACTGATCGACAACTACCTTAAGGAAATCGATTTCAATAAAAATTAAATGGCTCTTTATTAATGAACGAAAGCAGAATATCAGTAAGGTATGCCAGAGCTTTGTTCCAGTCGGCGCTCGAAAGAAACGAACTCGACAGAATAAACAGCGACATGACATTGGTGAAGGATGTCTGTAATATCCCTGAGGTAAGGGAAATACTCGACAATCCGGTAATCATGCCTTCGAAGAAGATCAATGTCCTTCACAGCCTCTTTGGAAAAGACCTCCATGAGCTTACCCTGTCGCTTGTCGACCTTGTTGTCAGAAACGGAAGGGAACAATATCTTCCTGCTATTGCAAGAATGTTCAACCAGGAAACAAAAAAGCATAAGGGTATTACAGAATCTGTGCTTACGACTGCCGTTCCCGTCGACCCGCAAATCACAAAGCAGGTTGTGGACATGATAGAAAAAATATTCAGCACGAAAGTCGATATCAGGACAAATGTTGATGAATCGATAATCGGGGGCTTTGTGCTTAAGGTTGAGGATAATTTTATTGATGCAAGCGTAAGGAACAAACTTAGGAGGATCAGGCGCGAGCTCATGAGCTGAGCCCTTTGACCCTTACGGTAATAACAGGAATAATACGATTTTATAAGTATATAACATGGCAAATATTAAACCAGCAGAAGTTTCAAAAATTCTCAGACAACAGCTTGAGGGAATTCAGACCGGAGTTGAGCTTGAGGAGGTTGGCACTGTCATTGAAGTGGGTGACGGTATTGCACGTATCTATGGTTTGTCAAATGCCGAATCGAATGAACTTATTCAGTTCGAGAATGGCATTGAGGCAATTGTGCTCAACCTTGAGGAAGACAATATCGGAGCTGTATTGCTCGGGCCTACCGAAGAGATTAATGAAGGAGACATTGTAAAACGAACCGGCAGGATTGCCTCCATAGGTGTGGGTGAAGGATTGCTCGGAAGGGTGATTAACACTACCGGTCAGCCGCTCGACGGCAAAGGGCCTGTTGAAGGAGAACTGTTTGAAATGCCTTTTGAAAGAAAAGCCCCCGGCGTTATTTTCAGGCAGCCTGTAAAACAGCCTCTCCAGACGGGTATTAAGGCAATCGATGCCATGATCCCCATAGGAAGAGGCCAGCGCGAGCTTATTATCGGCGACCGTCAGACAGGTAAGACAGCTATCGCTATTGACACAATAATAAATCAGAGGAGCAATTTTGAAAAGGGGAAACCTGTATATTGCATTTATGTTGCAGTAGGCCAGAAAGGCTCAACTGTTGCAAACATAGCCAAAACGCTTGAAGAAAACGGCGCAATGGAATATACTGTGATCGTCCTTGCAACAGCTTCCGACCCTGCCGCTTCACAGTTCTATGCACCTTTTGCCGGAGCTGCGATTGGTGAGTTCTTCCGCGATACGGGCCGTGATGCCCTGATCATTTATGACGACCTGTCGAAACAGGCGGTATCATACAGGGAAGTTTCGCTCCTCCTCCGCCGTCCGCCGGGACGTGAAGCATATCCGGGCGACGTCTTTTACCTTCACTCGCGCCTTCTCGAAAGAGCCGCCAAAGTCATCGAATCGGATGAAGTTGCAAAAAAAATGAACGACCTTCCTGCATCGATACGCCATATGGTGAAAGGAGGAGGCTCACTTACTGCACTTCCGATAATTGAGACACAGGCAGGCGACGTTTCGGCATATATCCCTACAAACGTAATATCAATTACCGACGGACAGATCTTCCTTGAATCGAACCTGTTTAACGCAGGTGTTCGTCCGGCTATCAACGTTGGTATCTCAGTATCGAGGGTAGGAGGTAACGCGCAGGTAAAAGCAATGAAAAAGATTGCTGGTACCCTGAAAGTTGACCAGGCACAGTACCGCGAACTTGAGGCATTCTCCAAATTCGGATCCGACCTCGACGCGGCAACTCTTGCCATCCTCGACAAAGGTGCCAAAAACGTTGAGATCCTTAAACAGGGCCAGTATGCTCCTGTTCCTGTCGAAAAGCAGATTGCAATAATCTACTGCGGCACAACAGGTCTTCTAAGGGATGTTCCCGTAAACAAGGTAAGGGAATTTGAAGTTGAATTCCTCGAGTATCTTGAGCTTAAACACAGGGATATCCTCGATTTGCTGGCTAAAGGAACTCTAAACAACGATATAACGGATGTTCTTGAGAAAACAGCCCGTGAACTTGTAAAGAAATACAAACAGTAAACAGGCAGATAACTGAATAATTAGATTCTTGAATGGCGAATTTAAAAGCTATAAGGATAAGGATCACCTCCGTAAAATCAACAAGGCAGATCACTTCGGCCATGAAGATGGTTGCTGCGGCAAAGCTGAGAAAGGCTCAGGACAAGATCGTCAGGTTGCGTCCATATGCAAACAAGCTTCATGAGATACTTGTGAACCTTTCCCAGAGCCTTGCAGATGCCGAGATTGAAAATGTCTACGGCAGAACTTCAACTCCGGAAAAAATTCTGATAGTCGTGGTAACCTCCAACAGGGGCCTATGCGGTGCATTCAACTCAAATATTGTGAAGGAAGCGAGACGTCTGGTGGCCGACAGCTATTATGAACAGTACAAAAAGGGTAATGTCGAATTCCTTGCCATAGGTAAAAAAGGCTACGACACTCTGAGAAAGATGAAGTTTAAAATAGCCGCTGAAAGCAACGATCTTCTGAATGATGTAACTTTTGAAAAGGTATCGGCCCTTGCTGAAAAGGTGATGCTCGGATTTGTCGCCGGCGATTATGACAGGGTGGAACTTATCTATAATCATTTTAAAAATGCTGCCGTTCAGCAGCTGACAACGGAAGTTTTCCTTCCTGTGGAATCAAAACCCGAAAAAGGGAAATGTGCAGCGCCGGCCGATTATATATATGAGCCTGATAAGGAGGCTATTGTCAGGGAACTGATACCCAAATCGCTTAAGATTCAGTTCTACAAAGCTGTCCTCGACTCATTTGTTGCGGAAAACGGAGCCAGGATGACGGCAATGCATAAAGCCACCGATAATGCCACACAGATGATACGCGATCTGACTCTGCAGTATAATAAGGCACGTCAGGCCGCCATCACGGGGCAGATACTCGAAGTTGTAAGCGGAGCGGAAGCTCTTAAATAGACTGATATTAATTAACGGATTGTTGTAAAGGACATGTACAATCAGCCGGGTCTGAAAAAAATTGTGAACACCGCATTGGTCAATCTGACTTTTAATACTGAGTCGGACAGGCTGATTGATCCGGTTAAATATGTCCTTTCGATGGGTGGCAAACGTCTGCGGCCGGTTCTGGCTCTCATGGCCTGTAACCTGTTCAGCGATAAGATCGACGATGCAGTTATTCCTGTGACCGGGCTCGAGATATTCCATAATTTTACCCTTGTCCATGATGATATAATGGATAAAGCTCTTGTAAGAAGGGGATTTCCGACAGTCCATGCAAAGTATAACATCAACCAGGCAATTCTTTCAGGCGATGTGATGGCTTTCATAACGAATGAATGTTTTCTCCAGTCGCCTGCTAATATTCTGGCAAAGGTTCTCAGGGTCTTCAACAAGGCTGCAATTGAGGTTTGCGCAGGCCAGCAGCTCGATATGGATTTTGAAAAGGCAACAATAGTGTCGCAGGATGAATATATCCGGATGATCGAGCTTAAAACCGCTGTCCTTATCGCAGCTTCATTGAAGATCGGAGCCATATATGGCGGAGCCGACGACAGGGATGCAGAACTGCTTTACGGGTTCGGAAGGAATCTTGGTCTTGCCTTTCAGATCCAGGATGATATTCTTGATGTATTCGGAGACATGAAGATCTTCGGGAAAACTTCGGGAGGTGATATTATCGCAGGCAAGAAAACCTTTCTCTATGTAAGGGCAAGTGAGGCAGGCTCGCTCGATCAGAGGAAAAAACTGCAGGATCTTTATGTTTCGGATACAATTGAACCTGAGGAAAAAGTTAAAATGGTAACTGAAATATACGACCTGCTGAATATTAAATTCATCTCTGAAAAAGTAGTCGCCGAATATCTTAAGAATGCGCTGGGATACCTCGATAAGGTAAACGTTGCACAGGAAAGGAAGGCGGAGCTCATTCAGATGACTTCATCTCTCGCAGGAAGGGACCATTGAAAGAAATAAGGAACAAATTAATTTACTGAATAACAAAATTTTAAACCTCTATAAAACAAATCGGATTTATGGCAAAGAATATTGGGAAGATCAGCCAGATCATTGGACCGGTGGTTGACGTGACTTTCGAACGGCAGGGTAATGAAATGCCTGATATTTATGACGCTCTTGAAGTAAAAAGAGACGACGGATCGTCGCTGGTGGTTGAGTGTCAGCAACATATAGGTGAAAACACTGTCAGGACCATAGCCATGGACTCCACTGATGGTCTGCGGAGAGGTATGGATGTCGTGGCAACCGGGCAACCTATCACCATGCCGATCGGAGAACAGATTAAAGGACGTCTGATGAACGTCACAGGCGAAGCTATCGACGGAATAGGTGTCCTCGATAAACAGGGCGGATATCCTATCCACCGCAAACCTCCGAAATATGAGGATCTTTCAACTGAAAAAGAGGTGCTTTACACGGGTATCAAGGTAATTGACCTTATCGAGCCGTACTCAAAAGGAGGTAAGATCGGTCTGTTCGGTGGCGCCGGTGTTGGCAAGACCGTTGTTATCCTTGAGCTCATAAACAATATTGCCAAGGCATATTCGGGCCTTTCAGTATTCGCCGGAGTCGGTGAAAGGACCAGGGAAGGGAACGACCTTCTCCGCGAAATGCTTGAAGCAGGAGTTATTACTTATGGCAAGGAATTTCTTGAGAATATGGAAGCCGGCGGCTGGGACCTTTCAAAAGTCGACAGGCAGGCTCTTAAGGAATCGAAACTTGCACTTGTCTTCGGACAGATGAACGAGCCCCCCGGAGCAAGGGCAAGAGTTGCCCTTTCGGGACTTTCCGTGGCAGAACATTTCAGAGATGGCGACGGGAAAAGCGGGGGAAGGGATATCCTCTTCTTCATGGATAATGTGTTCCGTTTCACCCAGGCAGGATCTGAAGTATCAGCTCTTCTCGGCCGTATGCCATCAGCTGTAGGATACCAGCCGACACTTGCTACCGAAATGGGTATTATGCAGGAACGTATCACATCAACACGGCACGGTTCAATAACCTCCGTTCAGGCTGTTTATGTTCCGGCCGACGACCTTACCGACCCTGCACCGGCAACAACATTTGCTCACCTCGATGCAACCACTGTTCTGAGCCGTAAAATCTCCGAACTTGGTATCTATCCGGCTGTCGACCCGCTCGACTCCACATCGAGGATTCTTACGCCAAATATTGTTGGCGAAGCACATTATAACTGCGCCCAGAGAGTGAAAGAGCTTCTGCAGAGATACAATGAGCTTCAGGATATTATTGCCATCCTTGGTATGGATGAACTTTCGGAGGAAGATAAGCTTGTCGTCCACAGGGCAAGAAGGGTTCAGAGGTTCCTTTCGCAGCCGTTCCATGTTGCCGAACAGTTTACAGGCATAAAGGGAGCGCTTGTATCGATTGAGGATACTATCAAGGGATTCAATATGATAATCGACGGGAAAGTCGACCAGTATCCCGAATCAGCTTTCCTTCTTGTCGGTACAATTGAAGATGCTATTGAAAAAGGCGAGAAGATACTCGCCCAGTCGAAATAAAACCAGGTGCTGGTTGCCAGGTGCAGGGTGCAGGGTGAGCTTATTGAAAATTTCACCGCGCACCCCGCACCCCGCATCCCGCACCCCGCAACTGTTCATAACATACTGACATCATATCATGAAAATCGAGATAATAACACCCGACAGGAAAGTGTATGAAGGCGAAATCAAATCTGTAAGAGTTCCAGGAAAAAAGGGATCTTTTCAGGTTCTGAAAGATCACGCTCCTATAATCTCGACACTTGAACCGGGACTGGTTTACATCGTTGAGCAGGATAATAAGGAAGTTGAATTTGATATTGACGGCGGTGTGATAGAGGTCAGATCAAACAGGATTATCCTTCTTGCCGAGGCTGTAAAATAGACTGAAACCGATGACACCGGACGAATTCCGAAGAAATGCCCATCAACTGGTCGACTGGATGGCAGGTTATATGGAGAATGTCGAAACATATCCGGTCAAATCTCAGTTAAAACCCGGCGACATATTAAGACAACTTCCTGAAAAGGCTCCGGCCTTCCCCGATACTTTTGAAAATTTCATGAAAGATCTCGATGAGATCATTATGCCCGGTATAAGCCACTGGCAGAGCCCGAATTTCTTTGCTTATTTTCCGGCAAACAGCAGCCCTCCCTCGGTTCTTGCCGAAATGATAATCGCCACACTCGGCGCACAATGCATGATCTGGGAGACATCCCCCGCAGCCGCTGAACTGGAAGAACAGATGATGGTATGGCTGAGGGACCTTATCGGATTCCCTTCCTCCTTCGAAGGTGTCATTCAGGACAGCGCTTCCACGTCGACACTTGCCGCAATTCTTACTGCAAGGGAAAAAATAACAGGTTTCACAATCAATGAAGCTGGAGCGGCAAATGCCGGAACGCTGAGAGTATACTGTTCGGAACAGACTCATTCATCAGTTGAGAAAGCTGTAAAGATAAGCGGGATAGGCAGGCTTAACCTGGTCAAAATACCTGTCAGCAGTGATTTTTCGATGGATCCTCAGAAACTCGATGAAGCAATCTCACGTGATCTTGAAAGAGGTTTCAGGCCGTGCTGTGTCATTGCTACAATATGCACCACTGGAACTGCCTCTGTCGACCCCGTACGAGCCATAGGAGAGATCTGCAGAAAATATGATGTCTGGCTTCATGTCGATGCTGCAATGGGCGGTACGGCCCTTATTTTGCCCGAATTTCAATGGATGGCCGACGGAAAGGAACTTGTCGACTCGATTGTATTCAATCCTCACAAATGGATGTTCACAAATTTCGATTGCTCGGCATTTTTTACGCGGCACCCCGAAACACTTATCAGGACATTTGAAATATTGCCAGAATATCTGAAAACCAGAACGAGGGGACAGGTGAACGATTACCGCGACTGGGGAATTCCGCTTGGCAGGAGATTCAGGGCCCTGAAACTCTGGAGCGTCATCAGGATGTACGGAGTGGAAGGACTTCAGGAAAAGATACGTTACCACATAAAACTTGCTGCCTGGCTGGAGGAAAGAATCCGAAAGGAAAGTGATTTTGAGCTGCTGGCTCCGGTAATAATAAATGTAGTCTGCTTCAGGTACAAACCCGAAGGGAAACCCGAAAAGGAGTTAAACAATCTGAATGAGATCCTTAACCACAGGCTGAATGATTCGGGTAAAATTTACCTGTCGCACACATCAATAAACGGTATCTATACACTGAGGATGGTAACGGGCCAGACAAATGTAGAGATGGCTCATGTTGAAGAAGCCTGGAAACTTATAAAAGAAACAGCAAGGTCTCTTTAAACAATTGTTTCAAAGCCTTCGTTTTCCGATACTCATTCCAAAAAGATCAATGTTCAGAAGCATTTCCAGTTTTGGAAGATGACCTATTTCCTGCCATGTGGCCTGAACGCCGGCCGATACCATGAAAGGCATCCTGAAAAGATAAAAATCAGACAACAGCCCGATGCCGTACGATCTGAAGGTGCCGGTGAGATCAAAAAAATCAGACTTTCTTCCTGATCCTGTTTCAGATATCACATAATAGGTATTTGCCCTGGTATAGTCAATGAAGAAATCTGAACGTATGCGCGTAATATAGATCAGTCCCGGCAGATTGAGATCGGGATAAAACAAAGGCATGTAATAATCGGCCGAGGCGAACCTTAAATCGGGCGATATGATGTTCTTGTAACTCCTTGAGAATGAAGTCCTGCTGTTCAGAATGAACATTTCAGGATTTTGTTTTTCTGCTTCAAGCCTGATTTTCAGGATGTTGTTTTTTAAAAGTCCCGGGAAATACAACGCTGACTTTGCAGAAATTATATCACCAAAAATTTCCCTGTCGAAAGGATAGTACGAATAGCTAATATCAATTACCTGGGCCCATTCAGGATAGATATCACGTATTGCCGACCTCCTGTAATTCGAAAAGTAAAACCGTCCTGTAAGCTGGTTCTGGCCGGCATCGTATGCCTGTCTGTTCTTTAAATAGATATTATCGTTGCCGTATCCGGAAGATGCTGAAAGATAAAGGTATTTTGTAAACTGCCCGCCCCTGAATGTAAGGGGCAGTGAAACAGTATTCGTCATTTTAAACCCATTGATAAGGTTCGGGGGGTTTTCAACGCCGGCGCCGAATTTTTCTATATAAGGATAATCACCATAATCAATACGCGATTCGAAAACCAGGTACCAGCCCATCCATTTCGCACTTGAATGGAGTTTATGCCTGCCATCTGAATATTCGTAGCCCAATGTGGAGACAAACGTGCTCAGATTGTTCTGTGTCATTATCGTAAAGCCCGGCCTTATTGCCGAAGGATCATCCTTTATCTCTTCGATATCGGCGTAAAACGGCATCCAGCTGTGGAACCTGAAGAGATGCTGCCATTTCCTATAGCGCTCAGGTGTGTAGACAGCTGCCGGACCGGCAGGGGAATCACCCGGTTCTGCAGCGATCCTGTCGATAAGATAGGATGAATTTTTCTGAACCGGCACAACATCATTTAAAGATGCAGGGAGTGTCGAATAGCATATATTATTCCCCGATGAAGTATAATCACAGAATATCAAAAGGTTGCCTTTAAGGTCGGGATCGCCAGCCCCGAATCGTGATCCGGTGATTGGAACGTCATATCCCCCGCGACTACGCAGATATACATTGTCGGTTCCTGAACGTGAGCTTACATAGAATAGCGAATCATTTCTGAGATATGACGACTGAAGGTCATCAAAGCCCGGATCGATGAGCTTTTGCCAGCTTTTTTCCCCGGGAATATAAGCCATTATCCCTTCTCCTTTGTCTGTTAAATAAATAACAGATAACTTTTCCCCGCTATTGTTCCATTGCGGTCTTTGAAGTGCAGCATTTCCGGGAGAAGGAACCCGTTCGAGGATGTCGCCGTTCCAGGCATCAATAATCACAAGACTGTTGGTATTGTCGGGAGTATTTTCAGCTGCCGCAATAAAGTTGCCGTCGCTGGAGATTGAAGCGGCCATATACCTTGTCTGGAAAGACAGCTGCCTGACTCTGCCGCTTTTTATTTCCATTACCTTAATCACAGTCCATTCCCTGTTATCCCAGCGCGGGTCGGAGTGTGTCTCAATCCAGCATAGCTTGCCTTTTCCGTACGATATTACCCAGGGATAGCTGTCGCCGGGGATATGGATCCTCTTCTCCTTTTTGTCCGACGGTCGTATAAGAACTATGGCAGGAGGTTCTGACAGAGATGTTCTTATCGCTGCTATGCTGTCGTACCCGATAAGCACCGGAGAATGATAATTAATGAAATGTCTTCCTTTTGGTGGATTGACGATCTCATACTGCTCTGCCTCCGTTAGCGAATCGTCTGTTTTCCACAGAGTCTTCAGGGAGTCGAATGTTTCCCTGAAGAGCCTCTTTTTTGAGAGTGATGCGTTTTTATTCAGGCTGAGATTGACTGGATTTATCAGAAAAGGAACATTACCCGTAGTCTTAAGTGCATCCTGCCACAGGGGGCGGCCATATTTCAGATACGAATAAGCCATCATCTGGTAGCCGTACTGGTAATGATCGGGTACATAATCCCTGAAGGATCCGTTCACCGATTTGTCATAGCTGTATACATTGCCCTTTTCCACAAGCACCGATTTAAGCTGTTTCTGGAAGGACGCACTTCGTCCCCGGCCTGATTCTGTCAGAAAAGTTTCGGAGAATACTGCATCACCTTCCAGATACCAGAGAGGCAAAAGGGATGAAACGACTCCGGCACACTGTTGCCCGGCAGCGATGGAGGCAATTCTGGTGAATCCCCTGTTGAGCGACTGCATCTGCATTACATGTGTCAGTTCATGTATTGCAAGCTGGGTGTTCGGATCAAGAGGAATTGAATTCTGCTCGGGGGTGGGATATACCTCCATCCTGCTTGGAGCCCATGCCACATACCCGTTCGATTCAGTTGTATGATTATGGACTATCACCGGGATCCTGCTTTTGCGTGCTGGATATAATCCGGAAAGCTTTGATTGGGCTTCTTCAAGCGATCTTGCAAAATCAATTCCTGCCTTACCATAGGTTGAGGGATATATCACCCGGAACCTGCCGGTTTTAATCTGCATCCACTTAAGACGCGCCGGATCCTGACCTGTGTTGTAATATTGCGCCTTAAGGTCAGTAACGGCTGAAATAAGAAACAGGCAGAATAATAACATACTGAATTTCATCGGGGAGCCTTTTTGTCAAAAATAGCAAAATATGTGGGAGAAGCATAATCTGGTCATAGTCTGAAAATTTTAGTAATTTCACCGGTCGAAAATCAGTTCTCTTTACATATTGTACCAAATTCTCACTGATGAAACCCGCATGTATCGAATACCCAAACACGTTTAAATGTAATTTGCGGGTTCCATCATACCATTAAAATTAGAATTATATTATGATGAAAAGATACAGACTCATAAATAACGTAACGGGTTGGGCGACATTTGCAATTGCAGCTGTCACCTACCTGTTGACAATTGAGCCAACTGCAAGCCTTTGGGATTGCGGCGAATTTATTGCCTCGGCGTTCAAACTCGAGGTCGGCCATCCTCCCGGAAACCCGGTATTCATGGTCATTGCCAGGGTTTTTACCCTTTTTGCCGGAGGAAACACTTCAAACGTTGCTCTTATGGTAAATGCGATGTCGGCTCTTGCCAGCGCTTTTACAATACTTTTCCTTTTCTGGACAATCACACATCTTGCAAGGAAGATCTTTATAAGGAACGATGACGATTTTACACCTGCCCGCATGATTGCAATTATGTCGGCAGGCCTTATTGGAGCCCTTGCCTATACCTTCTCTGATTCATTCTGGTTCTCCGCCGTTGAGGGAGAAGTATATGCCTCCTCTTCCCTATTCACCGCTGCAGTCTTCTGGGCAATACTTAAATGGGAGGATGCTGCAGATGAAGAAAATTCGAACCGCTGGATTATTCTTATAGCATTCCTGATGGGCCTTTCGATAGGCGTTCATCTTCTTAACCTGCTGGCTCTTCCTGCCATTGTACTAGTATATTATTTCAGGAAATTTGATTTTTCCTGGAAAGGATTCCTTATTTCAATAGTTATATCCCTTGTACTTCTGGCTTTGCTCCTTTTCGGAATAATGCCCGGACTTGTTACCATATCATCACGTCTTGACCTGTTCTTCGTGAATAACCTGGGGCTTCCGGCCAACAGCGGAATGATCTTCCATTTCCTTTTGCTGATAGTATTCTTTGTGCTTGCTGTAAAGACTACGCTCAGTTCCGAAAATCGGGTCAGAAACACTGCATATGCCGCAGTTGCACTTCTGTTATCAGGTGTATGGATAATATCAGGTTCATTTTTTCTGAATCTTGTTGTTTTTGCCGCAATAGCAGGTTATGTCTGGTATCAGGCTGGTAAGAACAGGGCTGTGCTTAACATACTTCTGACATCGGTAATGGTTATTCTCATCGGGTATTCATCTAATGCAATAATAGTAATAAGATCTGCCGCCAATCCTCCCCTGAATGAGAACCAGCCCGAACAGCCGTTCAGCCTGCTTTATTTTCTTAACAGGGAGCAATATGGACAGAGGCCTCTTTTCAGAGGACAGTATTATAATGCGCCTGTGCTCGATTATAAAAACGGCAAGGCAAAATATGTGCTTGAAGAGGGCAAATATAAGGTAAGTGCATTTGATCTCGAACGGGTATATGATCCGAGGTTTATTACTCTTTTCCCCCGCATGTGGAGCGAACAGGCCGATCATGAACAGGTTTACAAGGAATGGGGTAAGGTGAAGGGAGTACCGGTCACCGTGACAAATTCGTCGGGAGAAAAGGAAATATTAAGAAAGCCAAAATTTTCAGAGAACCTGAGGTTCATGTTCTCATATCAGGTTGGCTATATGTATTTAAGATATTTTATGTGGAATTTTGCCGGGAAACAGAATGACACACAGGGATCAGGAGGAGCGGTGAACGGCAACTGGATATCGGGTATAAAATTCCTTGATGAGCCAAGGGTTGGCTCTCCCGATCTTCCTGCAGGGATGAAAGATGATACATCGAGGAATGTATATTACCTGCTTCCCCTTCTGCTTGGCCTTATCGGCCTTTTCTACCAGCTTAACCGCGATTACAAGAACTGGTGGGTGGTATTCCTGCTGTTCATAATGACCGGCCTTGCAATAGTCTTTTATCTTAACCAGTATCCAAATCAGCCGCGCGAAAGGGACTATGCCTACGCCGGATCATTTTACTTTTTTGCAGTATGGATAGGTATGGGTGTCCTTGCACTTTTTGAAGCCCTGGCAAAACCTGCCGGTGAGAAAATTGCTGCTCCCCTTGCTGGTATTTTATGCTTTCTTGCAGTTCCGGTCGTGATGGGATCCCAAAACTGGGATGACCACGACAGGTCGGGACGTTACCTTGCACGTGATGTGGCATTCAACTACCTTAACTCGTGCGCCCCCGATGCCATCCTGTTCACAAACGGAGATAACGATACCTTCCCTCTCTGGTATGCCCAGGAAGTTGAAGGCAAAAGGACGGATATACGTGTTTGCAACCTTATGCTTCTTAATACTGACTGGTATGTAAATCAGATGAAGAGAAAGACATATGAGTCGGATCCGCTTCCTGTCACCCTCGGACCTGATAAATACTATGACGGCATAAACAACCAGGTGTTCATTGTCGAGAAGACGAAGGATCCTGTCAACATATCAACAGTTATCGACTGGGTAAAAAGCGAAAATAAAGCTACAAAAGTACAGATATCCGCCACCGAGATACTTGATGTGATCCCATCGAGGACTATCAGGATACCGGTCGATTCGGCAAAGGTAATTGCCAGCGGGACCGTAAAACCTGAGGATGCCGGTAAAATTGTTCCGTATATAGATATTAAGCTTAAGGGTGGATCGATACTCAAGAGCCAGCTTATTATACTCGATATCCTTGCCCATAACGACTGGAAGCGACCGGTATATTTTGTTACAGGCTATCATGATGATGCTTTGGGTCTCGAAGAATATTTCCAGCTCGAAGGGCTGGCTTACAGGCTTGTTCCCATAAAATCGGAGAATAAGAGCTGGGTCGACTATGGCCGTATCGATACGGATATCCTCTATGATAATGTAATGGGCAAGTTCGTATGGGGCGGTGCAAATAATCCTACGGTAAACCTCGATTATCATCATATAAGGACCTTAATAGTTGTCAAATCGCGTCTTATCTATGCAAAGCTTGCAAAAGCCCTTATCGCCGAAGGAAAGAATGAAAAGGCAATTGAAGTCCTTGACCGTTGTCTTGATGTCCTTCCGGCAAACAGATTTATGCCCGATCCTTATTATAATGATCTTATTGAAGCTTATTTTGCTGCCGGGGCTACAGATAAAGCTGTTGATATGACAAGGAATCTGTGTGAATATTATTATGACAGGCTCGATTATTATCTCAGGCAGAATCCTAATGTCCTGGCCTCTGCGGAATACGAGATACAGTCAGCCATTCAGTATGCTGCCAAAGCGGCAGGCTACTGCGAGGCAGGCGGCAAAAAGGAGATCGCCGATGAGATAAACAATAAGCTTGAAGGCTATTATCAGGAGTATGTGGGAAGGCAAAAGTCAGTAAACGGGACAGATGTTCAGGAACGTTGATTGGCAGTGATGTACGATTCCTGTTTCAGGTATTTTTCAAGTAGTGCATATACTTTTTCCGGGTAAACCGGTTTAAGTATATACTCATTGCATCCTGCGATATAGGCATCAGCTTTTGACTGTTCGGAGGAATAGGCTGTTATCATGAGGACAGGTATGCCTTTTCTTTCTTTTCTGAAAATCTTCACACAGTCGATTCCGTTGATAAGAGGAATAAGAAAATCCATTATCACGAGATCAATTTTAGCCTCTTTATTCTTAATGTAATCAACGAAATCTTTTCCTGTCCGGAATTTTACCACATCTGCCCCTGAACTCTGGAGAAGTGTTTCGTAATATCTTAACGACGGAACATCATCCTCAACAATGGCAATCGTTTTGTTTGATAAAGATAAACTGCTGAAATTCAGGGACATTATGTAACTGCTTTTGACCTGTATAAAATTACGACAAGAAATAGATGTGTACCTCTTTCCATACCGCAATTATTAACAACTTATGAACAAATTTAATGCCGATAAGTGACTTAAACAAGCAAATCAGTCAGTAAATAGAAAACATTTTGACGAACGAAAAACTTCTACCTTACACTTCACCCCTCACTGTAGTCTCTACCCTGTGCCCCCTGCTCCCTACCCTGTGCAATGACCCACCCCTGCCCCCTCCCGGGAGGGGATCTCCTCAATGCTGCCTCTTGCCGCGAACCGCACGCCGCACGCCGCATCTACCTGCACTCCCACGTAATCCGTGTATTGCCGACTATCACATCCTTTTTGGCTTCAATAGCAATTAGGGCGGCATCGCAATATTCCGTTTCGTCCCCTTCGTCTATCACACCGCCTCCAATCTCGTAGGTCACCTGTCTGCACACCTTGCATGAACCGAGCTCACAGCCGCTGAAGCAGCAGGTCATTGCTATAAAGGCGATGCCCATTATTAATTTACGTCTCATTACTTTTTGTTTTCAAATTTAAAACCTAAATCTCTACAAAAAATTATGTTTATGCTAAAAACGCAGATGTTTCAAAATTATTCGGTATTTTAATGCAACAATTTTATAAAAAACAGGTCATTATGATGGAATGAAAATAAAATTAACGCTTTAAAAATAAATGTCATGGAAGATACGAGAATGAAAAAACATGTGACCGTGGTGGGAGCCATCCACATTGGGTTTGGAATTCTGGGACTGATCGGAGCTCTTGCAGTATTTTTTGCACTGAATTTTGCCAGGCAGATGGCCGGTGGCGATGAGGTGGGTACTATGGTACTGAGGTTCCTTTCCGTCAGTTTGCCTCTGCTTATTGGTTTTATGTCGACACTGGGGCTTATCGGTGGTATAGGTCTTCTTTCCTTCCAGCCGTGGGCCAGGTACCTTGTGATCGTCGTTGCTGCCCTGGGATGCCTTAATATCCCTATAGGAACACTGAAAGGGGTCTATTCGCTGTGGGTACTGCTGCAGGATGAAACTCTCAAACTGTTCAATCCCCCAAAGGAGAGCTAAAGCCCGGGCAGTATCAGAACCGGATGGTACTGCATCAGAAGCAAGATAATTATAACCGCAAAGATCGCAAAGTTAATCAACACATAATCATCTCTTTGCGATCTTTGCCAAAACTTTGGGCTCTTTGCGGTTAAAAATTCCTTCTAATTCCGACTCCGACGAAATCCAGTGCATAAGGACTTTAGTCCTTATTTTTTTTCTAAATTGTCGCAAAATCAATTCTATGAGCGACGACAATAAAATCATCTTTTCGATGTACAGGGTGGGGAAGACCTTTCCTCCCCATCGTCAGGTACTTAAGGATATTTCTCTTTCGTTTTTCCTGGGGGCGAAGATCGGTATCATTGGGCTTAACGGATCAGGCAAATCGACGCTGCTGAAGATAATTGCAGGCATTGAGAAGGAATACCAGGGCGAGGTCACCTTTCTGCCGGGATATTCTGTTGGTCATCTTGCGCAGGATCCGCTGCTCGATGATAACCGAACGGTAAGGGAAGTCGTTGAGGAGGGTGTCAGAGAGACAATGGACCTGATAAAAGAATATGAATCAATAAATCTCAGGTTCGGCGAACCGGAGGTGTACGAGAATCCCGATAAAATGCAACAACTGATGGACAGGCAGGCAGTTCTGCAGGAGAAAATCGATTATCACGATGCCTGGAATATAGATCATAAGCTCGAACGGGCGATGGATGCCTTGAGATGCCCCGACAGCGAAGCAAAGGTCAGCATTCTTTCGGGAGGAGAAAGGAGGAGAGTCGCTCTTTGCAGGCTGCTTCTCAAACAGCCCGATATTCTTCTTCTTGACGAACCGACAAACCATCTCGACGCCGAATCGGTACAATGGCTCGAAACAACGCTTAAACAGTATCACGGCACTGTTATTTGTATAACGCACGACAGATACTTTCTCGACAATGTCGCAGGATGGATCCTGGAACTCGACAGGGGAGAGGGAATTCCATGGAAGGGTAACTATTCATCGTGGCTCGAACAGAAGGCTAAAAGGCTTGAAATAGAGGAAAAGGGCAATTTAAAAAGAAGGAAGATACTTGAAAGGGAACTTGAATGGGTCAGGATGTCCCCAAAAGCCCGTCATGCAAAATCAAAGGCAAGGCTTGGAGCATATGAGAACCTTTTAAATCAGGATGTAAAAGCCAAGGAAGAAAGGCTTGAAATCTTCATCCCTAACGGCCCCCGACTGGGTGATAAGGTAATAAAGGCGACAGAGGTTGCAAAATCTTTCGCCGACAAGCTTCTATTTGAAGACCTGGAATTCAATCTGCCGCCCAACGGAATAGTAGGGGTGATCGGACCAAACGGCGCAGGCAAAACTACTCTTTTCAGGATGATTATGGGTCAGGAAGAGCCCACAAAAGGCTCTTTTGAAACAGGCGAAACTGTAGTCCTGGGCTATGTCGACCAGGCACATGAAGCAATAGATCCGGAAAAGACAGTCTACGAGGTTATTTCCGGTGGTCAGCAGGATGTGATGGTAGGTAACAGGCTTGTAAACGCCCG
>Ga0116171_10001271_pt1 | contig 25381 bp, 18 predicted proteins | sample AD_JPNHW2_MetaG_FD_89798 | JGI IMG/M metagenome (GOLD analysis project Ga0116171, IMG submission 89798) | Active sludge microbial communities of municipal wastewater-treating anaerobic digesters from Japan - AD_JPNHW2_MetaG | ecosystem: Engineered > Bioreactor > Anaerobic > Digestate | place...
GCAGCCCTGAAGAAGACAACCTCGTCCTCGACGAATGGTTCAAGAAGTCCGACTACTCTACCAAAGAAAAACTCCCCAACTACATTTACGTAAACGGCACCAACAACCTCGAAAATGTTCGCCTGCCCGACGCCACCTGGAAGGTCCGCCTCATCGAGGAGGACTTTCAGAAGCTGATGTTTGAGATGGAGGAGCGATTGTGACGCCTGTACGGTACCATGAAGACATATTCCCTCGACACAATAGAGGCTTTAATAGGTCAGTCTTGCACTCAATTTGTTATACGGTAATCTGATTCATAAGTATATGAGAGTTGAAGGATGGCAGGGTACAGTAGGTGGGGTTGTCTTGGAAAAGCGGAGATCAGTATGGAAACAGAGTTTTCGATAAAGGGTTTTTGGTGGCTTCCGGAAAATGAGGAGAAACAACTTGCTGGCATCCTAACGTATAAACCAGGTGAACCAATTTTTCTTGATCTTTTTGGTGCATTCTTCAAGAAAAATGGAGAGTTATTATCTGAACAGTACGAAATAATATTGGGCCTTTCGTCATCCGGGCAATTGTTTACTCTGGTTGACACATCAGTGATTCAAAGGAAGTCAAGCATACCAGGATTCTCAGAAACAAGGATTCTAGTTAGTTCAATATTTCAAGGATCACATTTTTCCACTAGCGCAGAAATCAAGTTTCATACACTAAAAGTTAAATTTTCGAATCTTGATGATTGGGTGCGCATAAATGGCTTTCTAATCGATGTTGATCCAAAAAAAAGAGAAGCAAAAATCCAATATAGGCCTCCTCCAGAAGTAGAATGTTCAATTAGCGATTCACTTAAGGTAAGCATAAGTTTTTTTCCTAAAATGCCGTCTCACAGCATTACTCAAAAAGAAGCTACAGTAAGGCAAGAGGTCGAGTTCCATATTATTTCGGATCAAGAAATTCCTTTCAATGATCTTCTAAGGTATGAATATTTGTTAAGTACCTTTCTTGGATTGGCGATAGGCAGACCTACAAGAGTCATGCATTTGACTGGCTTAACTGGAATATCAAAAATAGAGATGGATGATTTAAACTACGAGAAACCGATATCAATATATTTTAGCCAGTTCGGCGATTTTTCTAAGTTTCGTAATATGAATCCCTTTGACATGCTGTTCACATTTCCAAGAATACAAGATCAATTCTGTGTGATGCTTAAGCAGTGGTTTCGCGAGTTTTGTGGTTTAGAAGATGTTTTTGATCTATATTTCAAGACGATCGATGGTGAACATATCGATATGACAACCAAACTACTGAACTTCGTTCAGGCTATTGAATCATTTCATCGAAAGAAGAGAGGTGGCGCTTACATTGAGAAAGAAGAATATATTAATGGACTATATGTCAAAATATGTGATTCTATTCCTTCTGATCTCGATACGAATTTTAAGAACAGCCTTATGAATAGAATTAAATATGGATATGAATACTCATTGCGAAAGAGGTTAGAGGATATCTTCTATAATTTCAATAATGGCGTTATTCACGAACTGTTCGGCCAGAATGGGGATGAGCTAATAAATCGAATTGTTGGGAATAGGAACTATTATACTCATTATGATGATAGACCTAATGATCTGTGCGAAGGCAGCAGGCTTTATCGTTTGTGCAATAATCTTGAAGTGATTCTGACAGTCATCTTTCTTAGTTTGCTAGGATTTACCGATTCAGAAATATCATTAATGATCAGGGATAATCCTCGATTAATGCAAATGGCGACGATGGATTGAAGTGTTGTGTTGCTTGAGTTCGTTTGTCTTGCATTAATGTGGGCATAAACTTATTCTTAAACAACGAGAGAAGGAGACCAGAAGTGTTAAACGCTAAATCCGAATTGCTTGAAAAGATCCGGCTTGGCGAAGATAGTTTCTTTGAGCTCAAAGAAGTACGCTTTGCAGGCGACAAAATACGTGGCCCATCACAAAATGATATCGCCGATGAATTGGCAGCGTTTGCCAATAGTAGGGGAGGCGTCATTCTCTTCGGTGTCGATGATAGTACGCGGGATGTCGTTGGGATTCCGTTCGATAAGCTCGATGCGGTAGAAGCCCTTGTTCGTCAAGCAAGCGAGGATTCGATCAAACCGCCGCTTACTCATGCCATTGAGAGGCCTATGTGATGCAACAACGCAGTCAATCGCGGATTATTCGATTCGATGAATCTCCCGTTCCTAACTCGAGCTTAAACGGCCTCAAAGAATCCTTGTGGAAGCGTTTTGCACCTTTGGAAACCGCTGAACCGGCCGAGACTCTGTTGAAAAAATTGGGTATGGCAGCCGAAGACATCCAAGGAGTAATAAGACCCAGCGTTGCAGGCGTGCTTATGGCTTGCGAAAATCCTGAACAATTCTTGCCACATGCCTTTATCCAGGCAGTGTTCTATCGCGGGACTACCATCAATCCACAGGATACTGCACCGTATCAAATCGATGCTGCAGACATCAAAGGTCCGCTTGATGAACAAATCTTTGGAGCCTGTGATTTCGTCAAGAAGAATATGTTCGTCAAAGCCTGGAAGAAAGAGGGATTGGGGCGCATTGATATACCTCAATACGATATGATTGCAGTTTTCGAGGCGATTACCAATGCAGTGGCTCATCGTGACTATTCCATGGCAGGCAGCAAAATACGCCTCCGCATGTTCGATGATAGGCTTGAAATCTATTCTCCTGGCATGTTGCCTAACACCATGACGCCCGATAGCCTCGCGTACCGCCAGGCATCGCGCAACGAGACTATCACGAGCCTCCTTGCACGCTGTCCTGTCAAAGGCGATTGGACCAACCGCAGTCATATTATGGACAAGCGGGGAGAAGGTGTACCCTTGATCTTATCAAGAAGCGAACAGCTTTCCGGCCGTAAACCTGAGTATCGACTTATCGATGACAGCGAGTTGCTTTTGACCATCTATGCTGCTGGATAATGAATTGTCGAGTTTGTGTCTCACAAAATCGATTTTATGAGACACAAAGACTTTTGTTGTTAATAGATGAGACACAAAGAGCAAATGGAAGGGCTCAGGTATTTGGGACACGAAGATAAGAGAAATCTATGAACTCGGCTCCTCATACTCTCAAGGAGCAAGATACCCTAAAGCAGAATGCTTTCTCGTACTGTTGTAGCACAATTCTCTGCAGCTGACAGTGTCTGATGTGTCAAGACTCGATTAAAATGTCCCCCAGACTCTTGTGCAGCAGTCTATTAGAGAATTACTCCTAGGGGTGTATTTTTTTGATGAAAGTCCACTGATTCAAGCCCAAGGGCCAGGCGCTTTCCATTTTGTGGGTTTGGGGTTGCTGGAAGAAAGCGCCGTCACAATGGGCGACAAAAATCGGTCCACTTGAGCCACGATTTCCCCAAATGAAGTGGGAACGTAACTTTGCCCAAGTCTTTTCCAGAACGCTGCCCATTGGGTCTGTTTGGCCGAGATGAAAAGGCCAGTGAAAGCTTCGATTTCCTGGGGCAGCAGGTATGTTCCTGGAAGGCGTCATATGGTCGCCTCCAGATACGGCCGCATCACCTTTTCGACACGGCATATTTTGGCGTATCTGAACAGTTCGCCTAGGTTGACTTCCTTTCGTATCGCATAGAGTTTCAGTGCTTCCAGGACTATGTCCATTCCGATTTTGTTTCGGAATTTGAAGCAGTCGGCCAGGGTTTTTTCGGGGCTATAGACCTTAACCGGAACTGCGTCAATCGAGTACTCTTCGATGCCGGACTCGTATGCGTCATTTGAGAATCTGTATGCCTGAATGGGAGGATGGTCGAGCGAAGGTATCCGTGAGTCTCTTGAGACAGCCACAAAAACAACATGCGGGATCTGAGTCGTGATATCATGATATGCCAGTGCAGAGACAAGACAGATAACGGCGTTTGGGAAGCGAAGGCTGACCGTTACCAGATCGGGATTGCTGATCGGAGGCAGGTCAACCAGTCGATAGATACCTCTGCTCACCTGCTCGATGACACCCCTATCTTTGAGAGAATAGAGCATATACCGGGTAATGCCTTGCTCGATAGCCTCACTCATTCGCAGCTGGCCACCGTGCTTGCGGAAAATCTCTTCTGGTCGTTCTTTCATTCTAGACCCCAGACAAAACGTCTCCACTTGTTTGTAAGTGGTAGCAGTATGTCTGATTTCCGCCGAAGAAACAAGGGGAATTCTACAAATCAGATGAACACTGGCTTGATTGTCAGGCGTCACCAAAGGATTGGCTACGTTTTGAAGATAACAAGGTAGTTGAGTACAGATGACAGGCACTGTCGAAACAGATGATTCAGCTCATCGCAGCCACATCATGGAAAAGCGCGAAGAAAGTGTACCGTTGATCTCATCGAGGAGCAAAGAACTTTCCGGGCGCAAGTCACAGTAGAAAATAGTTAATCACGGTTTGATATGTACGGACAAATTCCCAGAGATTAACTTCAATATTCACTATGGGGGTGTAGCTTCAGGCTGCTGCGCAAGGTAGCTCAGATCATCAAAGCCATTGACTTCAAAGACCGATAGAGTAAGATGACCGTTAGTTAAAGGGAACAATAATGCCACAAAGAAAAAGACAAGTAAGAAATGGCAATAATCACGCCCAAGTGCCGTTTAGTCAAAAACTTATACTCAACCAGTGGATTTTTTCGCTTTTTAAGGTGTCGAGTTTTGAGAAGCTCGCGGATATTTTGCGCGACGATGGCCTCGAAGGGCTCAACGAAAGCAACATCTCGCACTTTCACGAAGCGCTTGTCAGTCGCTTTTCCAACCTGACACAGCTGCCTACCGAATTGCTACTCCAGTACGATCAGAATATCGTACGCCACACGCAACGCTTGAGCGAGCAGCGCGTGCTGCACGGAGAAAAGCCAATTGTTTGGAAGTATTTTCAGTATCTCTCGTTACTGTTTACCGAAATCTATCTGGACCGGTACTTCGCCGATCCAAAAGGACTGCTTGCAGACCTCAACCACTGTATCCAGCAATACAACGCAGGCCCCGATGGCCAAGGTCGTGAAGAGGCCGACAAGCTCATACCATTTGATCTTACCGCCGATGCCAAAACTCAGCTCAACAAAATAAGCTTTTGGATGGCGACAGGCAGCGGCAAGACGCTCATCATGCACGCCAATATCTTGCAATACATCTATTACCTTGAGAAATATGACCGAAGGCGCGATATCAACCATATCATTTTGCTCACTCCCAACGAAGGGCTTTCTCAGCAGCACCTATGGGAATTCAGGCGCTCCGGTATCGAAGCCGACATTTTCCAAAAAGAAGGCAGTTCACTCTTTGTCGGACACGCGGTCGAGATCATCGAGGTGACGAAGCTTCGTGAGGATTCCGGGGAAAAGACCATCGCGGCTGAGTCTTTTCTTGGCAACAACCTTGTACTTGTCGACGAAGGGCATCGTGGCGCTTCAGGAGGCGGCGAGGGCGCGTGGATGAAATATCGCAACCAAATCTGCGAAAACGGCTTCTCGTTTGAGTATTCGGCAACCTTTGGCCAGGCAGTGAAGGGCGATCATGACCTTGCGGATCAATATGCCAAGAATATCCTTGTCGACTATTCGTATCGGTACTTTTATGAGGACGGCTTTGGCAAGGATTATCAGATTCTCAATCTAGACGAAAAGACTGAGCACGGCCATCTCGAACTCTACCTTACGGCGTGCCTGCTCACCTTCTGTCAACAGCTCAAGGTGTACAAGGAGGAAGCGTCTGCATTGCACCCCTTCCTTGTAGAAAAACCGCTTTGGGTATTTGTGGGAAGCAGCGTCACAAAAACTCTCGCTGCCCGCGATGCAAGCGATATTGTCGAGATTCTGCAGTTCTTTGCGCGGTATGTGCGCGATAGGCAAGGCTCTATCCAGCGCATTCAGGAGGTACTCACCCGAGGCCTTGTTACCGCCGATGGCCGGAATATCTTTGAACGGCGATTTGTTTATCTGAACACGCGGAACATTTCTGCTGAGGCGATCTTTGAAGAGACACTCAAAATGATTTTTAATGCGCCTTCGGGTGGACTTCTCTACCTCGAAAACCTGAAAGGGGCTGAAGGAGAAATTGCGCTGCGATTAGGCGCCGAAAACGAGCCTTTTGGTGTCATCAATGTGGGCGATGATGCGAGCCTCCTTAAGCTCTGTGCTAAGAACGGCCTCGAAACTGGAGAGCGCGAATTCTCCGGCTCGCTCTTCCAGACCATCAACGCCCAGGATTCACCTGTAAATCTTCTCATCGGGTCCAAAAAATTCACCGAAGGCTGGTCGAGCTGGCGCGTATCCACCATGGGTCTTATGAATGTCGGCAGAGGCGAGGGCGCACAGATCATCCAGCTTTTCGGCAGAGGCGTTCGGCTCAAGGGCTACAACCTGAGCCTGAAGCGCAGCACGGCGCTGGAATTGCCTCCAGATCTCGCGCGTCCGCAGCACTTAGGGATACTGGAAACGCTTAGCATTTTCGGCATACGCGCGAACTACATGGCGCAATTCCGTGAATACCTGCAGGACGAGGGGCTGTCTCCGGACAAAGAGCAGGAAGAGGTTTTCCTGCCCGTTATCAAGCTGGAACAGTTGCCTCCGCTAAAGATGGTGCGGCTCCAAAAGACTATAAATGGCATTCAAACCGACTTTGGCGACGCCTTCCGCAGGGTTGCTCCCATACCCACGCTGTCCAGGCCCGATCCCGCGATCGATCCAACATTCGAGACATTTCTTAGAAACAAAATCGTGATCAACTGGTACCCGAGAATTCAGGCGATGAAATCCAAAGGTATCTGGGACGAGCACGCACAATACCAGCCTAATGAAGCGCACCTGACGGCTCGGCATGTTGCATTGCTCGACACAGAGGCGCTGTATTTCGAGCTCGAACGCTATAGGGCTGAGCGGGGCTGGTTCAATCTCAACATCCCGCACACAGTGATAGGCGAGCTTCTTATCGATCCGTCATGGTACACCTTGCTTATTCCCAGGGCAGAGCTCGCATTCGATTCATACGAGCGCGTACGTACCTGGCAGGAAATTGCACTCACGCTCCTCAAGAAATATGTGGAGCGTTTTTACACGTTCCAGAAGCAGAAATGGGAATTGCCCCATCTCGAGGTGCGCTATTTGGAGACGTCGGATCCGAATCTGCTTGGTGTTGGCGAAAAACCTGGCGACCCGTATTATCGCATCGCAGTGGACAAGTCAGATGAAGAACTCATTGCAAGCTTACGGCAACTCAAAACCACAATCGAGAATCGCTCTGCAACGGAGTGGAATTTCAGGAATTTGGATGCAATCTGGTTTGCAGGCCATCTTTTTCAGCCACTCTTAACCATAGATACTGATAGGCCTGGCTACACCGCTGAGGAAGGGGCGACGGCGGATCATCTCAGATTGGAGATCAGCCCTGTACCGCTCAATAGAGGTGAAGGCCAGTTCGTACGTGATATTAAGGAATTCTATGCACGAGAGAAAGCCAAGGGTGAGGCTGGTTTTTTTGCGCACCGGGAGCTTTTTATGCTGCGCAACTTGAGCAAGGGCAAGGGGGTGGGTTTTTTTGAAGCAGGCAACTTCCACCCCGACTTCATACTATGGCTTATCGACGCGGATGGCCGTCAGCATGTGCGTTTTGTGGACCCAAAAGCAATCACGCAAATGGGGTTCGAAGATCCCAAGATAGACTTCTATAAGAACATCAAGGAAATAGAGGCCCGTCTTGCCGATCCCGACTTGACCCTCGACTCATATATTCTTTCAGATACGCCCTCCACGGTCATGGCGTCACGCTGGGAGAAGGGCAAAAGTGAAATGCTCGAACATCACATTGTTTTTCTGAATGAAGATGAGGAACAGTACCTGGAAACTATCCTGGCAGATAATGACCGGTAACACAACAATGTAATGATTTGCGTGACAGCTGATTCTGGATTACTAAAAAACTATCGAAAAATTGTAGAAAAAAGCTCTACACCTTAGCTGCATCAGCGTTCGGCCAGCTGCCAATGACGGGCCGCTTCCTTATTAGTGACAAAGAGAGCGAACCTGGAGCAAGCGTTGCCTGCTTCTGGTAGACACACCCACTTTGCATCAGCAGTTTGATGATACCCAGGTCCTGAAGTTTGTGAGTATTGGCTATCATCTTCAGAAAATCATCCTGTGCTGTCTCGTCCGTTACCTCAGAAACATAGGCAGAAGCTGTCACCCAAGGAATGCGGACTGAGGAATACCGCTCTTTTTCAGTAAAGGGCCTGTATATCCAGCTGTTGATCATATTCCGCTCGAATTCTGCAGGGAACAGAAGTGGAAGCCAGTTGTGGGCATATTTGTTGAACCGGTCTAGCCGTTCCTGATTATAGAAATCGAATTCAGGATCGGTGGCAATAAAATCGGAAATGGCCAATGCCATCTCCTGGTTGAGTTTGATGTTCCAGGAATACTGCGGGTCTGCAGGGACAACATAATAGCCGTACAACTGGGCTCGGGGCAGCCAGAATCCTCTAAAGGCAGGGGAGGTGTAGCCAGAGTATTGCTGGTCCCATTCATGGGTAGGAATGCCGTGGTCGTCGATTACTGCGTCCGGCAGGAGCCGCCACCACATGCGGGTGAGGGCTAATGCTTCGGTATTGATGGTATCGTAATTGAAGTACTCGTTGTAGAATTCTTTGCCAATGGCGTTGAATCTGGCTACATGGAGCTTCCAATAGGGATTCTGCTCCTGGAGCCGATAGTGAATATCCGCACCATCCACGTTCTCCATGGGGATCAGCGCTAAATTGAGGGACTCGGGCAAGCTCCGATACGCTTCGTGTGTCAGCAGTTCTCTCAGCAGGAGCAAAATCGAGGTGGTGGAAGACACTTCATTGGCATGATGCCGTCCATTGATGATTTCAGAAGGGGCGCTGCTGATTCGCTTGGTGCGGGAACTATAACCGGGGCGGTTCGGCATTAGCTCGATGGCGTAAATATCCTTCCCCAGGTAGCTGGAGGCAATCTTGTAGACTTCGATACCGGGCACCCGTTTGAGCTGCTCAATAATCTTTACGTATTGCTGATAGCCAATGACCTTTCCTTCCATCATATCCACGCTGCGTATGTCCAGGTCCTTTGGGGTATGCGGCATTTCCCGAATTGCAGCACCGACCGCAGGCTCTCTTTCGATATGAAAACTGATATGGGATACTCCGCTGAAACCTTGTCCGAGAGAAAGCAGGCCCTGGTCCAGCAAGAGGGCATACGAGCTTAGAAGCTGCAAAAGCTGTTTGGAATCCGCCTGTGCCCGCAAGTCTTCAGCTGCTCGCAAGTCTTGAGCCTCAAGTTCCACCTGCCAGCGGCTCTCTTTCCTGGTAATACGGCTCATCCAGAGCGCGACCGTGTCGCTTGTGAAGAGAGGCCGAATTTCGTGGTCTGCGCCAGCGATGGAAGGGACTGTGGAAATCATATCGTACAGAGTAAATGCAAAGTAAGGATGGCCGGTGGATTTTCTGATTTCGGGCAAAATCAACCCTGGCGCGTCCAGAACCTCTCCGGAAGTCTGCAGACCATAAATCTTAAAAAAGTCTGTGCCGGCGAAATAAATGTCCTCGTGCAGCGCATCAAGAGAAGAAATCATATCTTCTCGAAATGGCAGGCGATAGTCCGGTTCACTAAGGCGCAGGTCAAAATGCATCTGACCGAAGAATGGCTGGTCGCTGGCTTTGGGATGGCCTTCGGATTTTGTGGCGATATAGTCGCGACAAGCTGGCAGAATATCCTTCTGATAAATGTTCCATACGGTGGTTGTGTCAGTATCAATTTGCCGGGATACGAGGAGTTGACCATTTCGGTAGACTGTCACATAACCGCTCGCGGGGTGTACCAGGCCTAATTGAGGGTAGGCATCAAGATAGGGCCTCGCGAAGTAGGATGCCTTATATTCGGTCTTCAGGAGTTCCTTGTTTTTTTCGCCCAGTACTGTTACCAAATAGGTGATGTCCCGCTCGCCTTTGTACTCGATGAATTCTATCTGATCTCGGGATATACCTAACTTTTGCGCCAAGACATCGTCAATGGGATACAGTTCCTGCAGGTAGCGGATGGCAAGATCGTACCATCTATTGGGATCATTATCATAGATATTGTTGTAGTTAGGACTGGCGCCGGGCTCGTCAAACCATTGTGTAACACCTTCCGGCAGGAAAGCTTTAAATGCAATGATGATTTTGCTGATGCTGCCGTAGTGGTACAGCTGCGGAAGCACCACCTCGCTAAGCCAGCTGAAGCCTTGTTTGTAAGCGCAGATCAGCTGATGCCGTTCCACCTGTACACCTTTATTGCTTAACGCTCGATTTAGGCGCATTACGGTTTTGGTACGAACGACCTCGTCCTCACTTAGGGCGCCATAGATTTCCACCTTGTCGCCGGGCTGCAACTGGGGCATTACCTCGTGCGCAATGATAGCCTCATAAACGTCCACCTCCCAGGGCAGGTCGTATTGTTTACTCCATACTTCTTTTAATCCCTTATAATTACGGAATTCCGCACCGGGAAAGGCGGCCTCCAAACTGGTTCGGCATTGCTCCACTTCAGGAGAGAAATAGCAGACAGGCTTATCTCCCAGTTCTTTGCGGAATGCCTGCAGGTAGGCTAATTGTCCGTCCAGGTTTTTCATCGCCAGGCTCTCTATCATTTCCAGTAGGTAGCTTTGCCAACTGTAATGCTCGCCCTGAAGAGGAAAAGTTTCACTGAAGGCTGCGGCTCCCTCTGCCAGCGCCTTACCTTGTCCACCAACCTGGATATCAATCCCGTTTTCGCGGCGCACAAGGGACACAGAAAACTCCTCTCCACCTGTAAACAGCACCTGATTACCCGTGCTGGCTGGTTTGGTGCTCACCATTGGAAACGTATAGGCTACGGTCTCCATACCAAAACGGGCGGCCAGATCGCAGGCAGCCGATATGGTGCTCTCATCCACACCTTTCGGCAGCACGATGCTGAAGTCGGCCTTATCCGGAAGCAAATCCTGGTCCGTATCTTTGAGTAGCAATCCGTCACAGAACAGGTTTTCCAGACCTTTTTTGGCGCGGCGGTCAAAATGTTGGAATGGTTTACTGTAGTCGCTGGCAGCTCTATAGCCATTCGGCGCTTCTATCTCTCTGTCACAGACATCCCTACCGAGGTAGGTCTTAAAATCCCGAGAGAGTTCAGCAAGGCACGGCGCAAAATCCTCCACGCTACCTATGGAGATTTGTAGAGTATTGTCCTCTCTTTGGATGGAAAAGCCCGGTTTTTCGCGCTGGACAGGACGAAGGTAAAAGGCCTTGGGGTCGGACGCCTGGAGCGGGCCGAAAACGCATAGTGGAAACTCCATGGATACCGAATGAAAGCCAAGCAGCATTGCCAGCTCAACCGAAAACTGAGCCAATTCAAGACTGCTCTTTCTCTCCAGAAGGATTCTTACATCCCATTTGGCGTCCATAAAAAGCACCTCGTTGTGCATGCAGGTATATGCATATTGTAACACCCTGCTTTTTGCAGCGCAAACATTAGTCTTGTTCGCTACACAGTGGAGTATACCACAACCATGGGGCTTTGTTGTTCTGCATTTGTTGTGCTACAAGTGCCCTTCTTCTAGAGTGCTTCTTTTCTGGTGACGGTGATGGTGATGCGGTGATGGGGACGGTGATGGTGACGCGGGGGCCTCTGACAGCAATGCCGGGGCCTGTGCGCGGGTAAAGGCCCCCGCCTCAGTGTGCTCAAGCACGCTTTGTGTTGTCGCGGTCCAGGCGGCTCGAGTCGAGCATCCACTTGGGATAGAGCCGCGGCGGGGCGCTCAAATCATCCAACGCTTTGATCTCTTCGTCGGAAAGTTGCCATTCCACTGTCTTGAGGTTGTCTTGCAGCTGCTCGGGCTTGGTTGCGCCGACCAGTACGGAGCTCACCGCTGGTTTTCGCAATAAATAATTGAGCGAAACTTGTGCTGCACTCACGCCTCGCTGGGCCGCGATGCGCTGTACTTCATCCAGGATTGCGTAGGCTTTGTCATCGTCCAACTGGATAAAATTACGGTTTTCCTTGCTGCGGCGCGCATCGGCCGGACCCTTGCCATTGCGCGGATACTTGCCTGTCAAAAAGCCAGCTGCAAGTGGCGACCAGGGTGTTACGCCGATTCCTTGATCCTGGCACAGTGGCACGAGTTCGATCTCGACATCGCGTGCAACAAGCGAATAATATGCCTGCAGCGACACGAACTTTTCCCAAGTGTGCTTTTCGGAAATTGAGAGCGCCTTCATAAGTTGCCATGCAAAGTAGTTGGAACAGCCCAAATAGCGCACCTTGCCTTGGTGTACCAAATCATTCAGTGCGGAAAGTGTCTCCTCGAGCGGCGTCAGAAAGTCAAAGCTATGCACGATGTACAGGTCGATATAGTCTGTGTCGAGGCGTTTTAGGCTTCGTTCACAACTTTCGATGATATGACGCCTGCTTAAACCAACATCGTTGATTTCCGCGCTCATGCGCCCGCGCACTTTGGTGGCGAGCACCACACGGTCCCGCTTGCCTTTGAGCGCCTTGCCCAGAAGCTGTTCGGATTGTCCGAACGAATAGACATCGGCAGTATCAAAAAAGTTGACGCCTGCATCATACGCGATATCTACAAGCCGCTTGGCGGCTGTTTCGTCAAGACTTCCGACATTTGCCCAGGAACCTGCGCTTCCAAAGCTCATGGTGCCCAAGCACAACTCGGAAACCAGGAGTCCTGATTTTCCCAATTGACGGTATTGCATATTACCTGCCTAAGAAAGTGGAACCGCGCACGACTAGGTTTGGTTTCAGCGTATAGGTTGTTGGACCAAAAGGTTCCCCGCGCACATCGAAAAGACGTGTAAGCAGAGAAACCCCAAAATTGACTATCTGTCCGACTGGTTGTGCAACACTGGAGAGAGCAGGGTATACCGCTCTAGCCAGTGGTGTGTCGTCAAAACCGCAGACAGCTATTTGATCTGGTATTGAAACTCCCAACTCATGAAGTGCATGATACGCTCCTATCGCCGCCAGATCAGTCTTAGCAAAGACACAATCGAATCTCCTGATTGACTCTGCGTCGAACCTGTCTAGCAGAGCTTGACGCGTGTCAAAGATATACCGTGCATCCCATCCATCCACATCGAGGTTCTGAACTGAAAAATTCGTTATTCCTTCTGTCTCGATATAGGATCTAAAACCATTGAACTTTGGATCATTGGGAGGCCCAATCAGCAGACAGGCGTGTTTTCCGATTTCTTTAAAATGCTCAGCTACCTGTCTGCCACCTTCTTCATGATTTATGCCGATACTCGGACATAGCGGAGTCAGTTGTGTAATAACAACAGTCTTAAGATTCTCCACACAGGTTCTTAGCGGAGTCATGTCAATACTGGAAGGGATGAACATAACACCATCCACGCGCTTTTCGATGAGATCTTCCACGATAGAGTACTCGATGGCTGGCGTGGCGTTGGAACTGCGAAGCAAAAGATCATATCCCCGCTGGGCGCAAACACCTTCAAGTTTTTCAATAATATCGACAAAAAATGGATGAGAGATGCTGGGAACAACGCATGCAATAATTCCCGAACAGTGCCTAGCCTGATTACCGGAGGGTTTTTCAATTCTCAGCCCCAAAGATTCTGCAAGTTTCCATACTTCAGCTTTTCTTTGGGCGGAAATAGTCGGACTATTGTGCAACGCCCGTGAAACAGTTGAGGGCGAAACCCCAAGCTGAGCTGCAATCTCTGAGATGGTTGTGCGCTGTTTCATAGGCTCAGAATATACTCCTTCTGGTGTTTCAGCAATTACCATTTCTTTTCAGAATTACTATTCCTTTACGGCTGAACTCATTACGGAAGCAATAAAATAGCGTTGAAATAATAGATAGAATATGAGTACGGGGAGCATCATAAGGACCGAGCCTGCCATAGCGAGATTCCAGAGTATGGTATCAGAACCAAAAAAAGACGCAATTGCAACCGTTATAGGACGATAATTGTCTGTACTGACAGAAAGCAACGGCCACAGATACTGATTCCACATGCTCATGCCCTGCAGTATAGCCACAGTTGCCAGGGCAGACTTGTTTAGCGGCATATAGATCTGCAAGTATATGCGGAAAGGTCCTGCCCCATCGATCAGTGCTGCTTCTCCAATTGAGCTTGGCACTTGTGAGAAGAACTGGTAAAAGAAAAAGATGAAAAGTGGACTCGCAACAAAGGGTAGCACTTGAACGATGTAACTATCTGAGATGCCAAGACCTATGACTTCATATAACATTGGCAGCATAATCGTTTCCATGGGTATAATGTAAAGCGCGGTGATCCCTGCAAGGAGGAGCTTCTTGCCTCTAAACCTGCCTTGATAAAGAACAAACGCCGCCATGCTGCTAACGGCTATGGTAAGTATCACTGTTGCGATCAAAACAATTGTGGAATTAAGAAGGTAGCGCAAGAAAGGCGTCATGGAATCGGGGCTCAGCACCTCAACAAAATTCTGTAGGGTTGGCTTTGTAACTATAAAAGCCTTCCAGCTGCCTGCATCGGCTAAGATCTCTTGACGTGTGCCTTTCAGACTTGATGCAAAGAGGATTATTAGCGGCGAGATGATCAGCAAAGAGAGAACTGTCAATACGGCAGTTCGAATTACGTTTGCTACCTTTCTCGTACTCATGCCACTGCCTCCGTAGGATCGTTCTGAGTGAGCTTTGAAAGGCCTAAATAGATTACAACAACCAGCACGAAGAGAATTAACGATGCTGCAGAGGCTTTGCCTATGTTCTGGATGACAAAGCCAGTCCTGTAAATGTAATGCACGAGCGTGTTTGTTGAGTTCTGCGGACCGCCCTGTGTTAGAATATTGACCTGTGTAAAGAGCTGGAGTGCCTGAATTGTTGTAATAATCAACACAAAAACATTGGTCTGATAAAGACTTGGCCACGTTATCGAAGTAAAGCGTTTCCAGCCGTGTACCCCATCCATGGCCGCCGCTTCATAGAGTTCAGCTGGAATGTTTTGTAACCCGGCCATGTAGATGACCATCTGAAAACCATACGCCTGCCACGCAGAAAGCAGCGTTATAGAAAGAAGTGCGGTATGTGGATTGCCAAGCCATTCGACGGGCTGGGCCATTCCAAAGCTAACAATCTTGAGCAGACTGTTAAGCACCCCAGACGGGAACTGAAACATAGTCGACCAAATAACACAGACGACAACCATGGGTGTGATATAGGGAAGAAAGAAGGCGCCCTGAAAGAATCGCTGCCCCTTCTTTTGGCCATTGAGCAGAATTGCACTGAGTAGGGCAAATCCGCATTGTAGCGGAATTACCATTGCTGTGAACAAGAGAACATTGAAGAATGAACGCCAGAATTCAGAGTCCTTTAGGATTGTCTCAAAATTCCGTAACCCAACAAATTTCGTTGGAATTGGACCCGGGAGGAGTCGCTGGTTTGTAAAAGATAAACCAATTGAGATGAAAAACGGTATCACAAGAAAGAGCAATAGCAAGACAAGTGCTGGGGTGATCATGGCTGCCATAACAACAGAATCGGAACTGGGTTTTTTCGTCTTCATCTTTTCTAAACCCCTTTGATTCAGAAATCTTGAAAAAGCCCCACCCAAGAGAGTGGGGCATACATCAACAACAAAACACTGCACAAAGACTCTGCACCGACTTGTTTGTGCAGGCCATTTTACACATACAGCTTCACAAGGAAGAGCCAATTCTTACAAAGAATTACTCACCAAACGGTGGATACCCGTCGTGATCCAAAGAATCCTGATCGATAAGAGCAGCCGCTTTGGAAAGCTCTTGTTTGGGGTCAGCGCCGCTCAAGATGTTGTCAAATGCGGTTTGGAACGCGGTAGTGATAACTGGATAGCCAGGATAGGTGGGCCTTGGAACTGCGACATTGGCTTGCTCAAAGGCCACTTTCATTTTTGTCGGGTCTGTGTAAGCGGGAAGTACGCTTGCCCAGGACTTGAGCCCAGGATACACACCCGGCAGTTCTTTCGCAAACTGCTTGTCGTTGGCAAGGTAATTAATGAATTTAGCCGCAGCTTTTGGATTCTTTGCATACCGAGTTATCCCCCAAATCCAGGTACCATTCGGGGACTTGACGCCCTTACCAAAGTTAGGAAGCGGAATCGCCACAAGATCGTCCTTCATGGTCGGATAAGCCTCACTCCAGTACCAGTTGCCTCCCCACGCAAGGGCCGCCTTGTCTTTGTCACGATAGAGCGCATTGGTGCCTGATGAAGATGGAACCACATAGCCCTTCTTTACCCAGCTTTGAATTTCTGTGGCAGCCGCAACGCTCTCCGGCGAATCAAGGGTACCAGTTGCTTTCCAGGTCGCAGTGTTGATCAACTTGCCACCAAAGGATTCAAAAACAGGTTGAAATGCGTAGGTTGACCATTCAGTCTTAATGCCATATGCCCTGAACATATCAAGAGGCCACCTAACATCAGGCAGTTTTGCGAGCTTTGCAAGGGCATCATCGAATTCGTCTTTCGTCCATGCATCCTTTATGCCGGTTGGAATGCGTACACCAGCGGCCTTGAGGAGCTTCTTGCTACCATAGAGTAACACGGTGCTGTCGGCGTTGCCGAAAGCATAAAGTTGACCATCGATGGGATAGGTACCTTGTGCTCGGCTGGACGGTGTGAGGTCGTTAAGGACTTTTTGATCCAACAACCCTGTGAGTGGAACCAAATAGCCATTCCACACAAAGTTGGCCAGGAATGGTGCATCAAGTTGCATTACATCAGGCACTCTTTTAGAAGCAACTGCAGCAGTGAACTTCTCAAAATATACATCGTGAGGCACAAACATGGGCTCCACTTGTATGCCTGTGTCCTTTGTAAAGCGATCGAACATCGCCTTAAAGGCTTTGCCTTCGTCGCCAGTGGCTTGGAACATGACTGTAATCTTTTGTTGTTGTGCAAAAGCGCCAGTAAGGGCCATGGTGATCAAGAGGGCGGCTAAGAGTTTGTTCTTCATTGTCTACCTCCTACGCAATATTACGCACGTATTAATGCAAAATTGCACTAACGTTGCATTTGATCGAATACTAAATTAAGATTAAAGATCTGTCAAGACAAAAAATGTTGATAGTGCATTGCGCGCGCAAAATTGCATGGAAATGCCTTGACATGTTATGCAATAATTGCATATACGTGAGTATCGCACAAAGGAGAACTATCTATGAGCCACAGTCTTAACCGTGACGAAGAACTAGGTACAAACCCTGAATTCAGAGGCCGCTTTCATTTTTCCCCGCCGCGAGGCTGGATGAACGATCCGAATGGTTTTTCCTGCTTTGGTGGCACGTATCACCTTTTTTATCAGAACAATCCTTTTGGCAGCCTATGGGGGCCTGTACATTGGGGCCACGCCACATCTCCCGACTTCATTTCGTGGGAGGACCTGCCATTAGCCCTCGTGCCGGACAAGCCATATGATGCGCAGGGGTGCTGGTCAGGATCTGCTGTTGCTTATCATGATAAACATATTTTGCTTTATACTGGGTTTTCAGAAAAGGTGGACATTGAGGCCGGACAATCCGTAAAAGAGGGTGAAACAGTCAGACGACAAGTGCAATGTTTGGCGTATGGAGATGGTGTGCACTATCGGAAATTTGAGTCCAATCCTGTCATTGATACGAATTGCCTACCTCCCGATTCAAATAAGGAAGATTTTCGTGATCCCAAGCTTTGGAAAGGTAAGGACGCCTGGTATTGCATTACCGGCAATATCAGCAGGGCAGGGATAGGCCGAATGCTTCTTTTCAATTCGCTCGATCTCGTGACCTGGCATTATGTTGGGGTACTCTTGGAAGGATCTGGGAACCTTTCTGGCATGGTCGAGTGCCCGGACTATTTCAATCTCGACGGTAAGGATGTCCTCATGTGGTCCGCGATAGGAACCAAACCCGAGCCCTATGGCTTTCAGAATCACCATTCCGTGGTGTGGGTGCAAGGAAAGCTTGATCCAGAGCATGCCTATTTCGAGCCAGAAGGCCAAGCGTGCGAACTGGACAAAGGCCCTGACTTTTATGCGCCTCAGACGCTTAAGGCGTCGGATGGCCGTACGATTCTTATAGCATGGATGCAGGCCTGGCAAAGAACTTTCCCTACTCACGAACTTGGCCATGGCTGGACAGGCCAGATGACCATACCTCGTGAATTGTTCTGGAAAGATGATCAGCTTGCACAGCGCCCAGTCCGGGAAATTGAGGCCTATCGTGGCCCTGCCATAGAATATGAAGGACGTATTGACGAGAAATTGCAGATACCGGGACTTTGCGGGCAGCACCTTGACATCGAACTTGAGTTAATGGCCAATTCAAATGGAATAGTCGGCGTCGAGCTTTTTAAGGGCGATGCAGAAAAAACCGTTCTTACATGGGACGTGGCAGATCATGTGATAACCCTAGACCGTTCACAGAGCGGTATTCCCATTCGGAGTACGATAGCAACGCACCCTGACTGCCAAGTTTATCGCGCCAAGCTCCAAAACAACGGGCGTTCAACTAAAGAGAACACGCTCAACTTGCGCCTTATTCTCGATCGCTCCTCTTTGGAAGTGTATGCACAGGACGGAACAACAGTGTTGACCTCGACCATTTATCCAAGTTCTTCAAGTGATAGAATTGAATTCTGGGCAAAAGGGCAGTCACCCAAGCTTAGTTTGCACGCATATATGTTAACAAAGTGAGCATTCATGGCTGCATTGCGGCTCTGACCTGATTCTCTAAACCTGATCTATGAATGCCACATTAAATAATGCGCGGACGCGACACTGAATAGCACGCAGGTGGTGTGGTTAACCCGCGCTCGATTATGGCATCGCTTGGGTGCTATCGCTATTATTGTTATCGCTGTTATTGACGATTGCCAGGCAGAAGTCCTCAGTGCAGCGCCTCAAGTGAGACTCCAAAAGCCCTCGTGCAAGCAGGGCATCGCGCTTTTCAATAGCCGCAAGTATGGAACCATGCTCCTGAATCGAAATTTGGTTCCTTTCGTAGACAAAGTCGTTCGCTGCAAACTGATAGGTCAGGTTCTCCCAAAACCGGTGTACGATTTCAATAAGCCTTTTATTGCCGGAAAGGTCAGTTATGGTTTGATGAAACTCCTTATTACATTTGGCATAAGGGATTGGATCATTTTCCTGAGATACGGTAATGCTTTTCTCATAGATTGACCTTAAACGGTCAATGTCTTGCTGTGTGCATCTTAATGTTGCCAGTTCGCACGCAAATCCTTCCAGGACTGCCCGAATAAGAAAATCTTCCCTTGCCTGGTCAGGATCAGGACGGCGCACGGTGCACCCCACCTGCGGAATAATCTCGATATAGCCCTCGTGCTCAAGTTTCTTGAGTGCGGCCGTAACTGGGGTTCGACTCAGGTTCAAAGCTTGGGATATCCTGTAAGAGGAGATGATTTCACCAGGTTTGGTTTTGGAGTTTTGCAGCCAATCTTTGATCTGAACATATGCTAAATCACTACGGTTCGTACTCGACATTCTTGAACAAAGGCTCCTTTTGCGATATTCACCACTCTTCTTCAGCAACCTGTACTTTCCAAAAGCGGGACGTTAATGGATGTTAGTCCATATCCGACCAAAAATCAACCTTGACACTACTATTTGCAATCCAGTTGCGCACCATGCGCGTTCTCAATCGCGTTCTTGATTTCATTTCATGCCACCTTTAATGCTAGCCCACCGCAGGTGGACATATTACGTTCCTGATCACCCTGATTCTTGAATTTACAAAAAAACTTGACGGCTAGAAATTAGCATACTAGAATACTAGCATCTTATTGATCGGAGGTATATATGGCGCTCAAGTTTACCGCGAAAGATGTCAAAGGTGTGTACAACATTATGCCGACCCCTGCCACTCCCGATGCGGGACGTTGGGATTGTGAAGACTCAGTCGACTATGCCGAGTCTGAACGCATCGTAAACATGCTCATCGAGAACCACGTCGATGCCATTTTGACGAACGGGACCTTTGGTGAAGGAGCTACACTCACCGAACCTGAATGGCGGAAATTTAATCAAACGGTGATTTCAAGCGCGAAGGGGCGCGTCCCTGTATTTGCCGGTGCAACAACGCTCAATACGAGGGATTCGATACGAAGGGCAAAAGAGCTCTTGGGAATGGGCGCGACTGGCCTTTTCTTGGGAAGACCAATGTGGCAAGAGCTTGACGAGGACGGGCTTGTCGGCTTCTACAGCGATGTTGCTGAAGCGCTGCCGGACGCTCCTATGATTGTTTACGACAATCCCGAAGCCTTCAAAGGAAAAATGTCCCCTCGTGTTTATGCAAGATTGGCAAAAATCCCGAATGTCATAGCTTCGAAATACATATCAGTAGGCGCGCAGTACCTGGCGGATATAGAAGCTGCAGGAGACAATATCGTGATTATGCCCTTGGATAGTGACTGGTATTATGCTTGGAAGTGGGCACCATCCAAGGCCAAGGCGACCTGGACCGGCAGCGGCAACTGTGGCATGGCGCCACTTCTCGCCCTAAAGGATGCATTAGAGTCAGGTAATGACAGTCTCGCCTATACCATTACCATGGAACTAAGGGACGCCTATAAAACTCTTTTCCCCAAGGGGAATTTCCACGATTTCTCGATTTACAATATTCAGCTTGAGAAGACTCGCTTCAACGCCGCGGGGCTTGTCAATGCCGGACCGAGCAGGCCTCCATACCAAAGGATTCCTGACGATGTGGCTCAAGGGGCAATTCTCGTAGGTCAGAAGTACGCCGCATTGCAGAAAAAATACAGTCACTGAGCGCTACTCGTGAGGCGAGAATGCAAAGACGGATCATGCGGTCCAGTCTTGTTGAATGCAGGCGGACCGTATGACCCGAACAATTTGATGTAGGAGGCAAACATGCTAAATCTGGAGAATGGCGTTCCAATCAAGGAATCCGTCAGAGATTTTAGAAAAAGTCTTACACCATCAGGTGTGGGTGTTGCTATTGCTGCCACTTTGTTTGGAGAAGGGCCAGTTTTTCTTCTTCTTAAGTTACTGAATGATGCTAAACTTGCAGACAATCTAGCCATTTCTTGGCTAACCGTAATCTTCCTTGTTGGCGGCGTGCTGACCGTGATTTTTTCGCTTCGATATAGGCAGCCGGTTCAGTTTGCGTTTTCCATTCCTGCCATAGCGATAATCGGAAGCGCACTTGCAAGGTATGCTTTCAGCGACATTCTTGGCGCTATACTCCTCTCTGGTATTCTAGTGCTCCTGCTGGGGGTAACAGGGTTGTTCAAGGCATTTCTTAAGTACATACCCATTCCCATTATTCAGGCGATGATAGCTGGAGCATTGGTGACCTATGGTATTTCAATTATTAAGGCAATCTCTGTTGACCCTGTTGTTGCCGGAGGTACTTTCCTCGTCTTCATAATCTTTAGTATGTTACCTGTCATTTCCAAGAAGTTTCCTCCAATTCTAAGCGCCCTGGTCTTGGGATTTGTCTTGGCACTCGCGATTGGGAAAGTAAACCTGGCGAATATTGGGTTCAGCTTTTCTTCTTTGACTTTTGTTGCTCCAACGTTCAATTTGTCCGCGATTCTTGAGCTCACAATTCCACTTGCTTTGCTGACGGTTGGTTTTGGAAATATTCAAGCGATTGGCATACTAAAAACACAAGGGTATGAACCGCCTGTCAACGCATTTGTAGTCTTAAGCGGAATTGGAACAATCATCAATTCATTCTTTGGTGGACATAATACAGTGGTTGGTGGTCCGACCGTAGCTATGATGGCAGGACCGGAAATTGGTAAGCCGGAGCAAAGATATTCTTCGGCCGTCTTGGCTGGCATACTGATGGTAGTTGTGGCGGTGATCTCGCCTCTTGTAATCTCTTTTACAAGGTCAGTTCCAACCACCTTTATCGACGTGCTGGCAGGGATTGCCATGTTGACGGTCATTGCGAATAATTTCACTCAGGCATTTAGTTCGAATCTCAAAATGGGGGCTCTGTTCTCCCTCATGATTACTATGAGCAACATTAAAGTTTTCAACATTGGTTCAACGCTCTGGGCAATCCTGGGTGGTACACTGATTTCGCTACTGCTGGAGCGGAAAGAATACTTGAAGATTATTCAGTCGAAAAAGTAGCTCAACGCATAGGTTTAGGGTCTTTGCAGAAGGCGAGGATGCGATGCATCCTCGTTTTTTGTTTTTGGAGAATTGGGAAGATTAGGAAAATTGGGAAGAAGCGAATTGGCTTCCGCCCGACTCCACAGTCTTGCAGTTACAATATCATGCTGCGATACGCCTGGCAAAGTTTGCGCCATTACAGTCAGCAATTGCCGAAAACGCTGACGTGGCTCTTGCAACCTCAGTGTCCACAAGCATACAGTTCCTGCCATTCACTAGGGTCTGAGCTTGATGTGCATGTATGGAGTGCAATGATGAATCGAAAAGCATAGCGAGCTGATTTGATGCTGCTTCTAACCGCAATCATTTGGTGATTCGCCTTTGTAGCCCAGCGGGTGGGAATGGAATTTGTCGGGCCGTTCACCTTTAATTCGGTTCGGTTTGCTCTAGGCGGCATATCCTTGTTGCCACTCATTTTTCTGTCAAGCAAAAATCAGGGCAATGCAGGTGCGGCTCATGAAGCTCGCAGAGCAGCTGACCGCGCGCACCGTGGCGGGCTCTACCCTCATGCTTGTGGGCATGCCCGCCACGCAGTGGGACGTGATTATTCCTTCTTGAACGGCTCCCCAAGCGATGCAGGCGGCTTAGCGTTGAGCGCCCGCAAGACTCGCGAAATGTCCCTACGTACATTTTCTGGCAATCGTGCAAGCGTGCGGTCCACCCATTCCGCGTTGCCAATATTCACAAGGAGCAGCGTCAGAATCATCAATGGGAAGGGCGCCACCTGCAGAACCTGCGACGGCACCGACGGCAGGCTTGGCTGCAAAACCAGCCCCAGCCACTGCAAGAATGCGAACAAATATGCACCGAAGGCCGCCCTAAACGGATTCCATCCGCCAAAGATCGTTATAGACAGCACGATCCAGCCAATACCATCCAGCCCAGATATCGTCCCCTTCCAGCCCGCCTTTACCGAAAGCGAATAAATCGGCCCCGCAAGTCCGGCAATCGCACCACCCACAATGGCGTACACATATTGCAACCTGCTGACGTTCTCACCGCGAATATACGCCGCAGCCGGTTTCTCGCCCATGCCGCGCAAAACCAGGCCTGGTCTGGTGCGGAAAATGAAGAACCATGAGGCAAAAATCAGCACAAACGACAGATACGTCATCACATCCTGCTGGAAAAAGAGCGGCCCAAGTATCGGGATGCGGTCCAAGAGCGGAATCGGCACTTGCGAAATTCGAGGGCCCACCTTGCCCATAATTGGGCTTCCGAGGAAGTACGACAAATCTCGACACAGCATGGCCAGCACAAAGCCGACCGCCACCTGCGACTGCCCCAAGGTCAGGCTTGCAAACGCCACCACAAGCGCAACAAGGGCCCCAATTGCGGCTCCTGCAACAAAGCCCAGCACTACACTGTTCGTTGCAAGGGCTACCGCAAAGCTTCCCATTGCGGCGATAAGAATGAGCCCATTCATCGACAGATTGAGCACGCCTGCGCGCTCAGAAATTGTCTCCCCAATGACGGCAAACAGGATCGGCGCCGCCGAAGCGAGTACGCCACCCAAGCTGATAAGCAAAACAGAATTGTTCATGGCGTAGCCCTCTTTTTCTTTTGAACTTGCGTCCTAATTCCTTGCCCCAGAATAACACAGAGCACCAGCGTGCCTTGCAGAACCCCCGCAAGCGAGGAATCCAGTTTGAGAATAATTGGCAATTGAATCGAGCCCACGTTGAGCGCCGCGAAGAAAAGCGCAACAGGAGCTGCGATGCTCGCCTTAAAGCCGACCAACATGGCGACCATCAACCCCAAGTAGCCATATCCTGACGAGATAGATGGGATCAGTCTGTGATACACTGCCGTAACCTGGATCGCTCCAGCCATTCCGGCGAAGACCCCACAAATCGCAAACGAGGCCATCATGTGCTGCCAGGTAGGGATACCGAGCATGTAGGCGCTGCGGGCATTTTTGCCCACCGCTTTTAGCCTAAGACCGAAGTAACTGTTCTCTAGCAACAAATAAACTATTATTATACCGACAATTGCAATTACAATTGAGGCAGGAGTGAGCCGTGATGAACCCGCCGCTATGGGCATCCAAAGCGAACGGTCGAACGGCAAGGTACCCGACATTGAGGCGATGCCTGGCCTTTTCCATGGCCCGAAAATGAGCCAAATATTGAGCGCGGTCGCCACAAAGTTGAGGCCCAAGCCTCCAAAAATCTCGTTCACACCGCCAAACGTTTTTAAAGCGCCCGCAAGAAGCGCCCAGAGCATTCCGCCTACCATTCCCGCGATAATCGCAAGCACCAAGATGAGCGTTGGATCCCAGCCAGAGTTCTGCATGGCTCGCATGGCCCATGTCGTAAATACTGCACCCAGCGTTATTTGTCCCTCGATTCCGATGTTCCAGAGGCCCACAGTAAACGTAACGAGCAAGCCCGAGGTTGCAAGGAGAAGTGGCACCCACGACACGAGCACGTTGCTCACCAAATCCCAAGAACCCACGGCCCCCAAGATAATAGCCTTGTATGCCTGGAAAGGCCCCACGCCTGCCGCGAGCAGCACAAACGTCGTAATGACAAGCGCAAAAACAACGGCACCTGCCTGGTACAGAAAGCCCGAAGCATAATGTTCCTTGGCAGTACCTTCTGTCGCAGCATTTCTCTGCTCTCTAGGGTGGTTTTTCTTATTGGAGCTATCAGGATGACAGGCATCAAGAGGATTACGAGGGCTCTTGTTAGTTTTATCAGGCATATGTTTTCTCCTCGGTAAATTCGTCCCAATCCTTTCCGCCAATAAGCTTTCCCAAACGCTCTACCGTCAGGTTCGATGCATCCAGCGGTGGCGTCACCTTGCCCGCAAAAAATACCATCACACGATCGCTGTAAGTCAGTATCTCTTCCAAATCAGAGGAGATAAAGATAATCGCAGCACCTTTGGCGCAGCGTTCTTTCAACTTTCTCCACACATATATAGTGGATTCGTAGTCAAGTCCTCGCGTCGGATGTTCTATCAAAATAAGCTTGAGCGGGTCCTTGAGTAAGGCAAGCAGTGCACGCTGCTGGTTGCCACCTGATAGCGACTCGATGGGACTGTCCGGTCTCCCCTTGATGTTATAAAGGTCAATGCGTTCTTTTGTAATCTGGGCTGCCTTCTTGTGGTCGATAAAAAAGCCCTTCATATTCTCTTGTTCTGCAAGGATAAAGTGTTCTTCCAAC
>Ga0116171_10001272_pt1 | contig 25376 bp, 17 predicted proteins | sample AD_JPNHW2_MetaG_FD_89798 | JGI IMG/M metagenome (GOLD analysis project Ga0116171, IMG submission 89798) | Active sludge microbial communities of municipal wastewater-treating anaerobic digesters from Japan - AD_JPNHW2_MetaG | ecosystem: Engineered > Bioreactor > Anaerobic > Digestate | place...
CGCGGGTGACCGTCTTCGGGGTCTTGGCCGCCCACTTGTCGTTGTTAAGCGTCGAGCGGAACGAGGCGTGGAAGTCGTTGCCACCGGACTTGGTGAGGGTGTTGACGATACCGCCGGCGAACCTCCCGTACTCCGCGGAGATCGCGGCTGTGGAGGTGGTGGTCTCCTGGACGGCGTCCTCGATGTACAAGGGAAGCGCCTGGCCACGGAGGTTCTCGTTGACCACCACACCGTTGATCATGAAGAGACTCTCGTACGACTGGGCGCCATTGATCGAGATGCCGCCGCTGGGACCGTTGGCCCCGACCCCGGCGGTGAGCAGCACCTGCTGGTTGACTGTCTTGCCGACGGGCAGCTTGTCGATCAGCTCCTTCTCCATGGTCGTCGCGGCGGTCGAGGTTGCCGCAATGGTCTCGTAGGCGCCAGCCACCGTCACCTCCTCGGCCACTTGGCTCTGGGGCATGGCGGCGTCGAGCCTGGACGTTTGCGCGGCCGAGACCTTCAGGGTGGTGTCCAGCGTCTGGAAGCCCGCGAGCTCAAAGCGGACGTGGTACTCGCCGGGCGGCAGGAAGGTGAGGATGTAGTCGCCTGCCTCGGTTGAGACGGCGGTGCGTACACCCTGCAGAGTCGGAGAGGTGACCTGAATCATGACGCCCGGTAGGGGACCTTCGGCGTCGGTGACGCGGCCCGACAGCGTGCCGGTGGGCGTCTGGGCGGCGAGCGGAACCGCCAGGATCAAGGTCAGGGCGACGAGTAACAGTGCGCGTTTCATTCTTGTCCTCCTTCTTTGGTTGTGGGTCTTGCGATGTGGTCATGGTGGCCTGGGCAGGGCGCCTCACCTCGACCTGTTGGGACCCGGACCGACGGATGTCGGCAGTGATTGACCAGTGAAGACCTCATGGGGAGAGTGAGGGCAAGACGCATACCACCCGCGGCTACCGGTCAGTGGTCCTGGCGTGCTCAGGGCAAGATCATGTGCGTCAACAACTTGTTCATTGGCACTGGGGGCGCGGGGCGACTCGAGTAGAAGTGACACTTCTTGGACGGCATTCCATCGACCGGATGGATCCTCGCTACGCATCCGCCAAGTCAACGTTCCTCAGTATGTTAGGAAACCGACAGGATTCGGTTTCGCGTAGGAAATGGCAAGAGTGCGGCAATCTGCGCAGTTCCGAGCCGGCCACGGCGCCCAGGAGGGGGTACCTTCACCACACCCGCCACGACCGGCTGCGGGCCGATGCCTGCGCCGGCGCACTGGCGCTCTCGACCAGGGAGGCAGCGGGCCGCTCCGTGGTCCGCGAGACGGTCAACGAAGGGCTGGCGGGAACGGCCGGTACGTCCAGGGAGCCCTTCCGGACCAGCGCCTGTAGCTCGGCGAAGAGCGGATGGTCGGTGTTGACCGAGAAGAAGACCTGCTTGCCGCGCGGTACACGCGTCACCAAACGCATGCCCTCGTAGATCGCCAGCTCTCGCTGGACGGCCCGCAGCGGAATCCCACAGAGGCGGGCAATCTCACGCAGATAGTAATGGGTGGAGGGGCTCCCGAGGAGCAGTGCAAGCACTTTGACTCGGTTGCGGGGGAAGAGAGCTCCGAGCATCGGAATGATTGTATACTAAAAGAAGTCGTGTGTATACGCAATAGCTTCAGCGAGGGATTCGAAGCGGCTTGGCCGGGTCATTTTCAGCCGCGCGGCGGCGGAGGTTCCCCGCGGGTGCTGTCTCGGCGGTCTTGCGGGGTTGAGCCCGGAGTATCATGACTCGGCCTGGGGAGACCATGACCATCGCCATCACCCGCCCTGTCAGCCCCGCCATCAGCCGCTGCGAGCTCACTCACATCGATCGGAAGCCGATCGACCTGGACCGTGCCATCCAGCAGCACGGCGCGTACGAGCGGTGTCTGGCCGAGCTCGGTTGCCGGGTCGTGAGCTTGCCCCCGGAGCCCGAGCTGCCGGACGCCGTCTTCGTCGAGGACGCGGCCGTTGTGGTCGACGAGCTGGCGGTGTTGACCCGCCCCGGTGCGCCTTCGCGGCGGGCCGAGACGGCCTCGGTGGGCCGAGCCCTGGCGGAGTTCCGGCCGCTCGGCAGGATCGAGGCCCCCGGGACCCTGGACGGGGGCGACGTCCTGCGCCTCGGCCGCCGGTTTCTCGTCGGGCAGACGGGGCGGAGCAACGCTCCCGGCATCGACATGCTTCGCACCCTGCTGGCGCCTCACGGGTACACCGTCGAGGCCGTCCCGGTGCGGGGTTGCCTGCACCTCAAGTCCGCCGTGACCCGGGTGGCTGAGAACGCCGTGCTGCTCAACCCGGCCTGGGTCGATGCGGCAGCCTTCGCTCCGTCCACCTGCGTCGAGGTCGACCCGGCCGAGCCGCACGCGGCCAACGCGCTGGTGGTGGGCCAGACCGTGGTGGTTGCGGCAGCCTATCCCTGCACCGCGGCCCGGCTCGAGGCGATGGGCCTTCGCGTGGTCCGACTCGACATGTCGGAGCTCGCCAAGGCCGAGGGCGCCCTCACCTGCTGCAGCCTGATTCTCGAAGGCTGATCTCGGACGACCGCGGCTCACGGGCGACGCTGCAGGGGTGAGGAGGGGCACGGTCGGCCAGTCGCGAGGCGGCGGCGGTGGTTGCGGCAGCCTGCGCGCGCGTCTACAATCCGCCATGCCTGACCACGACATTCCGCTGGCCCTGACGTTCGACGACGTGCTCCTGGTGCCTGCCCGCTCGGCGGTGCACCCGGCGCAGGTGGACATCTCCTCTCGGCTGGTGGCGGACATCCGCCTCAACGTGCCGGTCGTGTCGGCCGCCATGGACACGGTGACCGAGGCCCATATGGCCATCGCCATGGCGCAACAAGGCGGTATCGGGGTCATCCACCGCAACCTGTCGGTCCGGCGGCAAGCAGAAGAAGTGGACCTGGTCAAGCGCTCCGAGTCGGGGATGATCGTCGACCCGGTCACGATCCGGCCGGACCGCCTGGTTCGCGAGGCGCTGGAAACCATGGGCCGCTTCAAGATCTCCGGCCTGCCGGTGGTAGACGAGCAGGGCCGGCTCAAGGGGATCCTCACCAACCGTGACCTGCGCTTTTGCACCGAGACCTCGCGGCCGATCTCCGACTTCATGACGCGCGAGAATCTGGTCACGGCGCCGGTGGGGATCACCCTCGAGGAGGCCAAGGCGCTGCTGCACAAGCACCGCATCGAGAAGCTCCTGGTGGTGGACGAGCGGGGCGGGCTGAAGGGTTTGATCACCGTCAAGGACATCAAGAAGGCCCAGGAGTACCCGATCGCCAGCAAGGACTCCCTGGGACGCCTGCGCGTCGCTGGGGCGGTTGGCTCCGGTCCGGACTTGGAGGAGCGCTGTGCGGCGCTTATCGCGGCCAAGGTGGACCTGCTGTGTCTGGACTCCTCCCACGGCCATGCCGAGGTCGTCATGAGGGCCGCCGAGAAGGTCAAGAAGCTCTTTCCCGATGTGCCGTTGATCGCCGGCAACGTCGCGACCTACGACGGGGCGCGGGATCTCATCAGTATCGGCGTGGACGGGGTGAAGGTTGGGATCGGGCCGGGGTCGATCTGCACGACGCGCGTCGTCACCGGCGCCGGCATGCCGCAGATCACCGCCGTCCAGGAGTGCGCGCGGGCGTGCCGGGAGAAGGGGATTCCTCTCATTGCCGACGGCGGCATCAAGTATTCCGGCGACATCTCCAAGGCGCTCGCCGCTGGGGCCGACACGGTGATGATCGGTGCCCTCTTTGCAGGTGTCGACGAGTCGCCGGGCGAGCAGATCCTCTACCAGGGTCGCACCTTCAAGGCCTACCGCGGGATGGGCTCGCTGGGTGCCATGAAGTTCGGAGAGGGTTCGCGCGAGCGCTACTTCCAGGACGAGGAGGAGCTCGCCAAGCTGGTGCCCGAGGGGATCGAGGGGATGGTCCCCTACAAGGGGCCCCTGGCGGTTCAGCTCACCCAGCTCGTCGGCGGCCTGCGCGCGGGCATGGGCCTGGCAGGGTGTGCGACGATCGCCGACCTGCAAACGAAGGCGCGCTTCGTGCGCATCACCTCGGCCGGTCTCAAGGAGTCGCACGCCCACGACGTGACGATCACCAAGGAAGCGCCCAACTACCGCGTCGAGCGGTGACCACCACCCACCCAGCCAGCATGTCAGCGGATCAGGGGATCAGCTCCCCCGCCCTCCCGGGCTCGGGATTCTTCCTCCCAAGCACTTGAGCCAGTTGACTCGCCTTGCCCGGTGCGCGGGATCGGCGAGCCAGCCCCGGCCTCTCCCAGCCACCATCGCCTGCTCTCCCCTCTCCCGGTCTCCCTCTCCTCCGGGTGGGCAGGGGAGCTGATCTCCTGATTCGCTGATTCGCTGCCATGGAGGTGTGCGCCCACCATGGTCGTGTGACAATGCAGGGGTGTCCGAACGGTGGAAGGTCGGGGTGGTCGCGGCGCTGCTGGCGCTGGTGGTCGGTGCGATCTACTGGCCGGTGCTGGGCTTCACGCTGATCGGTGACGACTTCCAGTGGTTGCAGCTCGCCCGCGCGGCGAGGCACCGTCCGTGGCTTCTGCTCGCCGATCTGGACGGCTTCTGGCGGCCGTCGAGCACGTGGCTCCTGGCGCTCACTGAGCTGCTGTGGCCCGGCTCCTCCGCCGCCCACCACGCCGTCAACCTGGTGCTGCACGCCGGAGTGGGGCTGGGGCTTTATCTGGTCGGACGGCGGCTCGGCTTTTCGGCCTGGGCGGCGGCCGTCGTCGGGGTACTGTGGGTCGGCTCTCCGTTCGCCGGTGAGCCGGCGTTCTCGGTGGCGTGTCGCCACGAGGACCTGCTGCTGCTGGGCTGGCTCTCCGTCTGCCTTGCCTGGCCGCCGGCGGACGGCCGCTGGTCGTCCGGCCGCGTCTGGCTGGCGGTGTTGGGCGCCGGGCTGGCGGCCTGCTCCAAGGAAACCTGGGTCATGACGCCCGGTCTGGTCGTGGCCCTCGAGGTCGGTCTTCGCCGGCGACCCTGGTGGCAGGCGGTGCGCTCCGGGCTGAGATGGACGGTGCCGGTCGTCGTCTACTCGGCGGCTCACTGGTTGTGGCTGGCAGGGCGGGGAGGCTATTTCTCCTCTGCCTGGCGCGTTCTCGCGAAGGTGCCCCACGAGCTCGCCGCCTTCTGGTACCTGGAGGGGCTGGTACCGCTGCAGTTCCCGTTCTCCTGGCGGGGCGTCCTGGCGCTAGCGCTGACTGCCGGTGCGGTCTGGGTGGGGCGATCCCGGGCGGCGGTGGTCGTGGGGCTGGCGCTGCTTGTGCTGCCGACGCTGCCGACCCTCTTCGTCCCTTACCTGCCGACCCGCTACACGGCCATTCCCTACTCAGGGTTCCTGGCCCTGATCGCCGGTGCCGCGGTGCAGCTCGCGAGCGGCCTGACGCCCCGCCAGCGGCGACTCGCCCTGGTCGGTGCCGGGACCATGGCGGCGCTGGTGCTGGTGGCCGGCGTCAGCATCGTGCGGGGCGACCTCGACGACATCGGTCGGGTGTCCGGCGCCCACGCCCGACTGCTGGCCGAGGCGCAACAGGCGGCCGCCACCTTCCCGATTGCGGTGCCGGTGGTGCACGTGCGGGCCGAGAACGAGAGCCCGTTGCCCGCCGTCGCCGCCACCCCGCGCGGGCTCCCGAAGCTCTATTTTCCCCGACACGAGGATCCCTACGGGCTGGTCGACGTCGCGGCGCTCTTCGACTTCGTGCTGGCGGGCAAAGGACTGCAGGTGCGGATCTTGCCGGACAATGACCCCCGCTTGCAGGGCCCGGGATCGCTGCTGCTGCATCGCAGCGGAGGCTTCGCGTGGCGCCCGGCGCCGACGCCGCTCGCCACCGCCATCGGCGCGGCCCGCGCTCAGGGGTTCTACGCCCGGGCTCTCCTCGCCACGCCTATCCGGTAGTGTTGTCGCCCGGGTTGGGACCGGATACGATGCGCCGCTGTGGAGGCTGTCATGAGGCTCGTCGAGTGTGTCCCCAATATCTCCGAAGGGCGCCGTCCCGAGGTCTGGGAGGCGGCGGCGAAAGCGGCCGCCAGCGTGCCGGGCGTCACGGTGCTGAACGTCGACCCGGGTGCCGAGACCAACCGCACGGTCATCACCTTCGTGGGCGAGCCCGAGGCGGTCCTCGAGGGCGCCTTCCGGCTGATCGGCAAGGCGGCCGAGCTCATCGACATGTCCACGCACAAGGGGGCGCACGCACGGATTGGTGCGACCGACGTGGTGCCGTTCGTGCCGGTGGCGGGCGTGACGATGGACGACTGCGCCGAGCTGGCCCGCCGGCTTGGGGCGAGGGTCGGGGCCGAGCTCGCGATGCCGGTTTACCTCTACGAGTTTGCGGCGTCGGCACCCTATCGCCGCAACCTCGCGGACATCCGGGCCGGGGAGTACGAGGGTCTCCAGGAGAAGCTCAAGGATCCCCACTGGCAGCCCGACTTCGGGCCAGCCGTGTTCAACCCGCGTACCGGGGCGACCGTCATCGGCGCCCGCAAGTTCCTCATCGCCTATAACATCAACCTCAATACCGCGGACAAGCGACTGGCGACGCGGGTGGCGCTGGACGTGCGCGAGAAGGGCCGGATGCGCCGCGATGTCCATGGTCAGCCGGTCCTGGACGAGCACGGCCAGCCGGTGTGGGACCCCGGGATCCTGCGGTCGGTCAAGGCCGTCGGCTGGTACATCCCGGAGTTCGGGTGCGCGCAGATCTCCATGAATCTCACGGACATGGACGTGACGCCGCTGCACGTGGCCTTCGACACCTGCGACGAACGGGCGAGCGAGCGCGGGTTACGCGTCACCGGCTCCGAGCTGGTCGGCCTGGTGCCCAAGCAGGCGCTACTGGCCGCCGGCTCGCACTATCTCCAGCGCATGGGTCGCAGCACCGGCATCCCTGAGGAGGCCATCCTCCAGGTGGCGGTCCGCACCCTCGGCCTCGGTGAGGTCAAGCCGTTCGACCTCGCCGACCGGGTCATCGACTACCGCCTGGCCCCACCGGCGCCGCTTGTCGGCATGACCCTGCGGGCGTTCGCCGACGAGCTGTCTTCCGACTCTCCGGCGCCTGGCGGTGGGTCGGTCTCGGCCGTGGCGGGCGCCCTGGGCGCCGCGCTGGCGGCGATGGTGGCCAACCTCTCCCACCCCAAGAAGGGGTTCGAGGCGTTGCAGCCGCGCCTCGAGGAGATCGCGGTGCGCGGCCAGGCCATCAAGGCCCGGCTGCTGGCGGCCGTGGACGACGACACGCGGGCGTTCGACGACCTGCTGGCCGCGATGCGCCTGCCCAAGGGCACGCCCGAGGAGCAGGCTGCCCGCACTGCGGCCATCGCGCTCGCCACCGTGTCGGCGATCGAGGTGCCGCTCTCGGTGCTCGAGGCGTGCCCCGAGATCATCGAGCTGTGCCGGGAGGTTGCCCGCATCGGCCTGCAGGCATCCAAGTCCGACGCCGGAACCGGCGCCCAGGTGGCACGGGCCGCCGCGGCCGGGGCGTACCAGAACGTCTGCATCAACCTCCCTGGTCTCACCGACAAGGCTCGTGGCGCCAACTTGCTGGCCCGCGCCGACACGGCCTGGCAGCATGCCCAGGACCAGCACCGCCTCGCCGAGGCCGAGATCCTCGGCGCGTTGCGCACCGCCGCGCAATAGTCAAGCCGGAGTTTCCCCTATCGGGCCGCCGCCTGGCGGCCCCGGTGCCAGCTTCGACAGTCGCCTGCCCAGGCTGACTCACCGTCCATGCTGCTCCGAGCGCCGTGAGCTGGGCAGGTGAGATGTGCAAAGCGAATGTCGAACCTGGCTCCGAGGAGGAGAATCACTACCCGAGCGCGCCTGTCGAAGCACGCGGGCCGCCGCCTGGCGGCCCCGGTGCCAGCTTCGACAGTCGCCTGCCCAGGCTCACTCACCGTCCATGCTGCTCCGAGCGCCGTGAGCCGGGCAGGTCAGATGTGCAGAGCGAATGTCGAACCTGGCTCCGCGGAGGAGAATCACTTTCCGAGCGCGCCTGTCGAAGCACGCGGGCCGCCGCATGGCGGCCCCGGTGCCAGCTTCGACAGTCGCCTGCCCAGGCTGACTCACCGTCCATGCTGCTCCGAGCGCCGTGAGCCGGGCAGGTCAGATGTGCAGAGCGAATGTCGAACCTGGCTCCGAGGAGGAGAATCACCACCCGAACGCGCACGCAGGAGCAAAAAAATGGTGGTGCTCAGCACCACCCGGAGGAACGGCCAGCTTCCACCTTGCAATTCAAGGCTCACACCCGGATGGGGGGAATGCAATCCCACGAAAGTGGGATTAAGGGGACGAAAAGCGCCTGTTTGCAAGGTTTGTGACGGGGGGCACAAGACCCGCTGTTCGGTCTGTCTTGACGGAGGTCAAGGAAGCGGCCTTGATAGTGACCCACTGTGTGCGTGTCGCTGGCAGTTACGGTGGCAAGGGGGCGGACATGGCATTGCGGAACATCATCAAGATCGACGAAGGGAAGTGCGACGGCTGCGGGATGTGCGCCACAGCGTGTGCCGAGGGGGCAATCGCGATTATCGACGGCAAGGCGAGGTTGGTGAGCGAGACCTACTGCGACGGGCTTGGTGCGTGCCTCGGCGAGTGCCCGCAGGGTGCCATCACCATGGTACAGGCTGAGGCGGCGGCCTTCGACGAGGCAGCCGTGGCGGCCTACCTCGCGGCGCAGGGGAAGGGCCACGCGCCCTCAGATCCCGAGCCGAAGCCGAGGGTCCCCCTGGTCATGCCCCAGGCGGCGTCCCATTCCGGTTGCCCCGGCTCCCGGGCCATGAGCTTCGCGGTGCCCAGCGACCAGGCGGCCAGCGACGCCGGCAGCCGGCCGTCCCAGCTCGGCCAGTGGCCGGTCCAACTGCACCTGCTGTCGCCAGTGGCGCCGTACCTGGCCGGAGCGGACCTGTTGTTGGCGGCCGACTGCGTGGCGTTCTCGGTAGGGGACTTCCACAAGGACTGGCTGTCCGGGAAGAAGCTGGCCATCGCTTGCCCCAAGCTCGACAGCAACCAGGAGGTCTACCTAGACAAGCTGGTGGCCATGATCGACGGTGCCAGGGTCAACACCATCACCGTGATGATCATGGAGGTGCCCTGCTGCCGCGGCCTGCTCCAGCTTGCCCGCACGGCAGTGGCTCGCGCCCAGCGCAAGGTCCCCGTCAAGGCCGTGGTGATCGGCCTTCAGGGCCAGGTCCTCGACCAGCAGTGGGTGTAGCGGCGCCCACTGGAGCATGAACAGTGCTCAGAGGTCGCCCTTCGGTTCTGTGAGCACCGAGAATCGAGCCGCGATCACCGGCCAAGGGTGGCGCGGAAGTAGTCGATGGTCCGGCGCAGGCCCTTCTCGAGAGGCACGCGCGGCGACCAGCCCAGGCGGGTGCGGGCGAACGAGATGTCCGGCTGACGCACCTTGGGGTCGTCCACCGGTAGAGGCTTGAGCTCGACGGCGACGTCGTTGCCGCAGAGCCTGCAAATCGCTTCGGCGAACTGCAAGACGGTCATCTCGGCCGGATTGCCGATGTTGACAGGGTCGGCGATCTCCGAGAAGAGCAGGCGGATGATGCCGTCGACCTCGTCGTCCACGTAGCAGAACGAGCGGGTCTGGGAGCCGTCCCCGAACACCGTGAGAGGCCTCCCGGCGAGGGCCTGGCAGATGAACGCCGGCACGACGCGGCCGTCGTGGGCGCGCATGCGGGGGCCGTAGGTGTTGAAGATGCGCACGATGCGGGTCGGCACACCGTGGAATCGGTGGTACGCCATGGTCATCGCCTCGGCGAACCGCTTGGCCTCGTCGTAGACGCCGCGCGGCCCCACGGGGTTGACGTTGCCCCAGTAGTGCTCGGGTTGTGGGTGGAGCAGGGGATCGCCGTAGACCTCGGAGGTCGAGGCGAGCAGGAAGCGGGCGCCCTTGGCCTTGGCCAGGCCGAGCGCCTTGTGGGTGCCCAGCGACCCGACCTTGAGGGTTTGGATCGGCAGCTCGAGGTAGTCGATAGGCGAGGCGGGCGAGGCGAAATGGAGCACGAAGTCGACCCGACCCGGCACGTGGATGTAGTCGGTGACGTCGACCTTGACGAACACGAAGCCGTCGCGGCCGACCAGGTGCTCGATATTCGCGAGATTTCCGGTGAGCAGGTTGTCGAGGCAGATCACCTCCATCCCCTCATCCAGCAACCGCTCGCACAGGTGCGACCCCAGAAACCCCGCTCCCCCCGTCACCACTGCCCGAGCCTTGGCCATCCTGTCCACCTCCGCCCGGGATTATGCACTCCCGGGCCCCCGCCCGGCCAGCGGATCAGCAGATCAGCGAATCAGGGGAGGTTCTTGCACAACTCGCAGATCTTCCAGCCTCGGAGGCCAGCGAGCACGGTCCCCTCGCCCCGCGAAGCGGGGAGAGGGTTAGGGTGAGGGGCTCCATGTGACTGTTCGACAGTATGTTGCATCTCCTCACCCCGACTCTCTCCCCCTGCGGGGGCGAGGGAGGGGAATCTCACCGCCACGGGGTTTTGGAAAAGCCTCAGGGAATCAGCGAGTCAGCACGTCAGTAGCGGGACTGTCTCTGCTGACAAGCTGATGAGCTGATCAGCTGACTAGCTGGTCGGGGGGGTGGGGGTGTTTCGCGCGGTGGCGCTCGATGAAGTGTCGCAGCAGCCAGAAGGAGGTGGGGCCGACGGCCAGGGTGCAGAGGGAGGCCCCGACGCCCCAGATCACGAGCACATCACGGACCCACGGCTCGAGGGTTGGCGAGGCCAGGCGATGGAGCAGCTCCCCGGGACTCGGAAGGGCGAAATGTGGCACCGGGATTCCAGTCAGGCGGCTCCCCAGCCAGCAGGCGGCCGGGAAGTAGACCGGCAGCGTCCAGGGGTTCACGATCACGGTTCCGAGGAGCACGTCGGGCTTGTTGAGTCGCAGCACGAAGGCGAGCAAGAGCGCGATCACCGTGTGCAGCCCCTGGAACGGGCTGAAGCTGATGGTGATCCCAAGCGCGAGGGCCGCGGCCACTCGCGACGGCGGTTCCTTGGCACCGAAGGTGTTCCTCAGGCGTGCCCGGATACGCTCGTAAATCGCCTTCACTTGACCTCTGACGGCCCAGGCGGGAGCGGCCGCAATGCGATGGCGAGCACCTCGGCGGCGTCCCGGACGAAACGGCTCCGGAGCTTGGAGCGCATCTCCGCGGCCAGCTCGGCGAGGTCGCGCTCGTTTTCCGCCGGCAAGATGACGTCGTGGATGCCGGCCTGCAGCGCCGCCAGCACCTTCTCCTTGATGCCTCCGACTGGCAAGACCTGCCCGCGCAGGGTGATCTCGCCGGTCATCGCGAGGTCGCGTCGGACCTGCCTGCCGCTCGCGGCGGAGGCGAGGGCGCACAGCATGGTGACACCCGCCGAGGGGCCGTCCTTGGGAATCGCGCCGGCCGGCACATGGACATGGAAGCCGTGCTCCTCGAAGTATTGCGGATCGATGCCGAGGATCGAGGCGTTGGCGCGCAGGAAGGAGAGGGCCGCCTGGGCGGACTCCTTCATCACGTCCCCGAGGTGCCCGGTGAGGCGCAGCTCGCCCTTTCCGGGGAGCGCAAGCGCCTCGACGTGGAGAATGTCGCCGCCCACCGGAGTCCAGGCGAGACCAGTCGCGACGCCGACCCGGTCCTGGGTCAGTTGCTCCTCGGGCAGGAATCTGACCGTGCCAAGGAAGCGCTCCACCAGCCTGGGGGTAACGGTGTGCAGGCGGGAGGAGCCTTCGGCCACGGCCAGCGCCACCTTGCGGCAGATCGAGCCGATCTCCCGCTCGAGATTTCGCAGGCCTGCCTCCCTGGTGTACCGGTTGATGGCGAAGCGGACGCCGTCGTCGGTGAACCGCACCACCTGCTTGGAGAGGCCGTTCTCTGCTACCTGCTTGGGGATCAGGTGCCGGCGGGCGATGTGGAGCTTCTCGCCCTCGGTGTAGACGGAAAGCTGGATCACCTCCATGCGGTCGAGGAACGCCGGGTGAATCGTCTCGGTGACGTTGGCGGTGGCGATGAACAGGACCTTGGAGAGGTCGAACGCCACGTCCAGATAGTGGTCGCGGAACGAGAAGTTCTGCTCCGGATCCAGGACCTCGAGCAGCGCCGCCGAAGGGTCGCCGCGATAGTCGGCGCCGATCTTGTCGATCTCGTCCAGCATGAACACCGGGTTGGCAGTGGCGGCCTGGTTGATGCCCTGGATGATCCTGCCCGGCATGGCACCGACGTAGGTGCGCCGGTGGCCGCGAATCTCGGCCTCGTCGTGGACGCCGCCCAGGGAGATGCGCACGAACTTGCGGCCGAGGGCGCGGGCGATGGAGCGTCCCAGGGACGTCTTGCCGACACCGGGAGGACCCACGAAGCAGAGGATCGGGCCCCTACTGTCGGCCTTGAGCTTGCGCACCGCCAGGAACTCGAGAATGCGCGTCTTGACCTTCTCCAGGTCGTAGTGGTCCTCGTCGAGGACGCGGCGGCCGTGGGCGAGGTCGAGGTCGTCGGCGGACGAGGTGCCCCATGGCAGGCCGGTGAGCCAATCCAGGTAGGTGCGGATGACCGCGGCCTCGGCCGACTCGCCGTGCATGGTGCGCAGCCGCTTGAGCTGCTTGTTGCACTCCGCCTTGGCCTCCTCGGAGAGTGGCCGGCTGTCGAGGATCTCGCGGTAGCGCGCCACCTCCTGGTCCATGTCGTCGGTCTCGCCGAGCTCCTTCTGGATCTGGCGGAGCTGCTGGCGCAGCAGGTACTCGCGCTGGTTGCGGTCCATCTCACCCTGGACCTGGTTGGAGATCTGCCGCTGGACCTCCAGCAGCGCGATCTCGTGCTCCAGCATCTCGTTGACGGTGCGCATGCGCACCTTGAGGTCCATGGTTTCGAGCACGCGCTGGGACTCGTCGGGCCGAAGCGTCAGATTGGAGGCCGCGAGGTCCGCCAGGCGGCTGCCGTCGTCGAGCGAGCTGGCGATGAGCATCACCTCGGGCGAGATGGTCTTTCCGAGCTCCACGACCTTCTCGAGGTTGCCCCTCAGGGTGCGGACGAACGCCTCCACCTCGAGGTCGCCGGTGGGCATGGCGGGCTCTTCCAGCCGCGTGATGTGGGCACGAAGGTAAGGCTCCTCCTGGCTCCAGAAGTCGACCCGCGCCCGGGCCAGTCCCTGCACGAGGATGCGGACCCGCCCGTCGGGGAGCTTGATCATGCGCAGGATGCCGGCCACCGTCCCGACCGTGAACAGATCTGTCGAGGTGGGGTTTTCGAGGTTTGGGTCGCGCTGGGAGACGAGCAGGAGCAGGCGGTTCTCGGCCAGGGCCTGATCGACGGCGGCCACCGAGCGGTCCCGCCCCACCGAGAGCGGCACCATGACGAACGGAAAGAGCACGGCGTCCTTGAGGGCCATGGCTGGCACCTCGTCGGGAATGGCGATGGCCTGGTCGTGCGACTCCTGATCGATGACGTCTTTCTCGCTCATGATTCCTCTTCGTGGATGGGTACGGAGGTGGCCGCACAGCGCCGCTCGGGAAGCCGGGGCAGCTCGATCTCCAGGACGCCCTGCCGGAGGCGGGCGGTGGTCCGGGCGCAGTGGACCGGGCTCGGCAGCGGGATCTCGAGCTCGAAGTGACCGAAGCCCCTCTCCACGGCGTGGAAGCGACGGTGGGGTGCGACCGGCGCCGGGGGTTGCTTGCAGCCCGAGACCCGGAGCTCGACGCCGCGGAGCGAGATGGCCAGATCCTCGCGGCGCATGCCTGGGAGGTCGATGCGCACGACGAAGCGGTCCTCGAGGGCGAGGATGTCCACCGGGGGCGTCCAGCCGCCTGCGGCCGGCGCGTCGAGGGTGGCCAGCATTTCCAGCAGCTCGGCCACATGTTGATGGAGGTGCTCGATCTCAAGCCCTGAGGGAATGCGCCGCCTCACCGCTTGCCCCTTCCCTTGTGCCGCAACAGGCGCAGCTCCTCCAGGAACTGGTCCACATCCTCGAAGCGCCGGTAGACGCTGGCGAACCGCACGTAGGCCACCTGGTCGATCTCGCGCAGGCGCTGCATGAGGATCTGGCCGATCTCCTCGGAGGCGATCTCCCGGTCGTCCTTGCGGTTGAGGGCCAGCTCCACGGCGTCGGCCATGGCCTCGAGCTGAGCCTGGGTGACCTGACGCTTCTGGCAGGCTCGCAGCAGGCCGTCGAGCACCTTGGCGCGGTCGTAGGGCTCACGGCGCCCGTCGCGCTTGATGACCAGGGCGGGTGTCTCCTCGATGCGCTCGTAGGTCGTGAAGCGGCGCCCGCAGCGCAGGCACTCGCGGCGTCGGCGCACCTGGCCGCCCTCGCCGTGCTCGCGGGAGTCCACGACGCGATCCTCGGGGTGGGCGCAGAACGGGCAGCGCACTCAGGCCTCCGAGGGTGGCTCGTCGGCGGCCAGCTCGCGGGCGCGGCCCAGGCTGACGCCGGTGGCGGCCATGTACGCAAGTCCGACGACGGTAATGGGGAAAAAGCAGATGGCGTGGTGGAGGAGGGCGTATCCAGTGGCCGCGGCCGCAGCCATGCCCAGCAGTTGAGTGAGCGCGATCTGGATCGCCGTGTGAAATCCGCCGACCCCGGCTGGAGTGGGGACGGCCAGCCCGATGACGCTCACCGCGACGACGACAAACGCCTGGCCAAGCCCGAGCGGCAGCTCGAACGCCCAGGCGAGGACGACCAGTTGGAAGCCGATGAGCAGCCAGAGCCCGAGGCTCCAGACGGTGATCTCGAGAAGCCGCCAGGGGCTCCCGAGGACCGCCAGCCCGTCCATGAGGTGACCGAGGAAGCTCTCGAGGCGGGATCTCCACCGGATCGGAAAAGGTCGGACCAGCACCGCGATGGCGCCGGCTCGCCGGCGCAACAGCAGCACGACCACTGCCACGGCCGCCACCAGCCCCAGCGCCGCCAGCCCGGCGGCGCGCTGCAACAGGACCAGGTGCTCGGCCGGTAGCTGGTGGCCCACCAGGGCGATGGAGAGCGCGAACAGGATCAGCACCGAGGCGCCGTCGAGCAGCCGTTCGGTGAGGATGGAGGCCAGCGTCGCGGCCGGCGGAATGCCGGTTCGAGCCGTCAGCAGCAGGGGCCGCACGAGCTCCCCGGCGCGCGCCGGCAAGATGGACGAGGTTGCGAACCCGGCGGCCGTGCAGCCGAAGAGCTGGCCCGCTCCGGGCTTGCCGGCAGGGCGCAGGATCAGCCCCCAGCGCAGCGCCCGCAGGAAATAGGTGAGCAGCGCGACGCCCACGGCGACGCTGACCCACCCGAGGTGGACGCGCGCCAGCTCCTGCCCCACCTCGGCGAGGGGCGCCTGCCAGAGGAAGTAGGCGAAGAGCACAATGGCCAGTGCCACCGAGATCATCACCTTCCACGGTGCAACCGAGCTCCGCATCCTCCGCACGATAGCCGTCCCCGCCCCCCGGAGCAACTCCGCCCCTTCCCCCACCCGCCCAGCGAATCAGCGGATCAGCGAGTCAGCGAATCAGGAGGTCAGCGATTCAACTCCGTCTCCCAGCCAGCAGGGTGGTGAGCCAACAAGAGGAGTCGAATCAATGTTGGTTGCCTGATTACTGGGTTGCTGACCCACTGAGTGGCTGAAGAGCTGATCCGCTGACTGGATGGGTGGGTGGGCGAGGCTGATTTGCTGATCCCTGACTCGCTGATTGGCTGAAGAGTTGCCTGACCGGTTGGGTGGGCGGGGGAGGCTGATCTGCTGACCCCCTGATTCGCTGATCCGCTGGTGGGAGCGGGGTCGGGCGGGGTGACGTGGGTCACAGAGCACGCTGGGGGGCGGAGTGTTGGCCTGTGTCCCCTTGACTTTAGCCCGTCCCGCTTGTAACGTGACTTGCAAAGGTGTTTGCGTGACTGAATTGCTGCGAGGAGGCGACGCGATGCGCAGGACATTCCGGGGGGTAGCTCTGGTTGCAGCCGCCGCGCTGGTGGCCAGTACGGTGTTGGCAGGCGGGATCACCAAGCGGGGCAGCGTGACGCCGACGCGTCAGACGATCTTCCGCATCGACACGCCCAGCACCAACGCGACGGTGTTCGGCATCGTCGACGTCGCCGGGTACGTGTTCGACCTCGAGCGGGGCGTTTCCCAGGTCACGCTCATGCTCGACAACGTCGCGCTGCACGACGCCGACATCAACATGCCGCGCGAGGACGTGCGCCGCAAGTATCCCGGCTTCGACGGTGAGCCGTTGAACGTGGGCTTCGCGACCTCGTTCCTGGCCCGGAACTTCGAGACCGGGTCGCACACCCTGGCGATTCGGGTGCGCTACTCCAACGGCGACGAGGAGCTGCTCGGGACGCGCACCATCAACGTCGACAACGCGCGTTACCATGGCCCCATCGGCGCCCTGGACCGGCCCCGCCCGACGGACGCCGGCGATCCTTACGCCTCCAATGACATCGTGTCAGGGCCGTTCGCGGTTACCGGCTGGGCGCTGGACGACGTCGGCATCCGTAAGCGGCTGAGCCCCACCGGTTGCACCGGCGCACCGAGCGTCGACTGCCGGTGGCTGGCCGACATCGAGGTGTTGATCGACGGACGGTCGATCGGGCAGTCGGTCTTCTACCTGCCGCGTCCCGACGTGCTGCACGCCCACCCGGACGTCCCCGAGGCCCTCAACTCGGGCTTCCAGATGAACCTCGACACGACGCGCTACTCGAACGGGCCGCACACCATCGCCGTGCGGGCCTGGGACACGGATCCGGACTACATCAAGAGCGCCATCCTCGGCACTCGGGACGTCTGGATCGACAACAACTACGCGACATTGAAGCCGTTCGGCCGCATTGACTTCCCGATGTCGGACGCCAACTTCTTCTCCTGCTCCTGCAGCGAGATTCCGCCGGTCTCCGGGATCGAGTACAACCCGGGCAACCACTTCGACTGGGTGGCAGGTTGGGTCATCGACCAGAACGACAACCCGCTCTACGAAGGCATCAAGTGGGTCGAGCTGCTCTTCGACGGGGTGCCGATCAAGAGCACCTGGCGCGACTGCTGGCCGGTCTGCATGGCCGGGTACACCTCGATCTACGGCAACTGCTATGGCCTCGAGCGCAAGGACATCGAGTACCTGTACCCGCAGTTCCTCAATGACGCCAAGGACTCGGGCTTCTTCTTCGCCGTGGACACCGACTACTGGATTCGCCAGGGCAAGCTCCACCGGGGCCTCAACTACCTCTCCGTGCGGGTTGGGACGATGGACCCGACGCGGCCGCCGGTGATCATCGACCAGATCCCGGTCAAGGTGCGCTGCAACGAAGACGGCGACCTGCCGTCGTTCGGCGAGCTCGAGCGTCCCGAGGTCATGCAGGACATGACCGGCGTCGAGCTGGTCAAGGGCTGGGTTGTCGACTTCAATACCACCGACCTGTTCGTGTGGGTCGATGGCGTGCTGGACGGGAAGACATCCAAGTGCGACGGCGTGCACCTGTGTATCTCCCGCCCGGACGTGGCGACCAGGTACCCCTGGCTCCCATACACCAACACGACCAACGTCGGGTTCGTCTACCAGCTCGACACCCGCAAGTACGTGGACGGCATCCACACCATCGTGCTGGAGACGCAGGACACCTTCATGAAGCGGAACTTCTTCGTGCAGCGGCAGGTTCGCTTCGACAACTTCAACCGCTGAGCGGACCCTACACGTGACCATGACCGCCCCGGATTTGCCTCGGGGCGGTTTTCCTTTTGTCGGGCCATGCGATAGGATGCACCGCGGCGCGCCTGCCGGCTGCTCCCCGGTCCTCGGGGATGTGGGGTCGGGCGGATGCCGAGCCCCTGTCGGGGCCTCGAGAAGGTGCGGTGGGTGATCTGGTTCCCGGAATGACCAAACAGAAGCAGACTGAAGGCGTCCTCCGTCCCGATGTGGTGCGAGTGCTCCGACGCGCCGAGCACTCCCTTTCACGTGCCGACATCTCGCCGCACGCGCTCAAGGTGCTGTACAGGCTCCACCACGCCGGGTTCCAGGCGTACCTGGTGGGCGGCGCGGTGCGTGACCTGCTCCTCGGACGGCGGCCGAAGGATTTCGACATCGGCACCGATGCCCGCCCCCAGCAGGTGCGCCAGCTCTTCCGCAACGCTCGCATCATCGGCCGCCGGTTTCGGCTGGCCATGATTACCTTCGCCGACGAGATCGTGGAGGTGGCGACGTTCAGGCGCTCCCCGGAGCCGCCGGACATGGAGGACGGCGAGACGGCCGACGCCCTCGCACCAACGGTGGAGGGCGACGAGTACGGGACGCCCGAGGAGGACGCCTGGCGGCGGGACTTCACCGTCAACGGGCTGTTCTACAACATCGACGACTTCGCGGTCATCGACCACGTGGGCGGCCTCGCGGACCTCGAACGCCGGGTCATCCGGACGATCGGGGAGCCGCGGCGGCGATTCGGCGAGGATCCGGTGCGCATGATGCGCGCCGTGGAGTACGCGGCGCGCCTCGGCTTCCGGCTCGACGACGAGACGGCCGATGCGATCTTTGAGCTGCACAGCGAGATCCGGCGCGCCGCTCCGGCGCGCATCGCCTACGAGCTGGGAGAGAGCCTGAAGGGCGGCAGTGCCGAGCCGATCTTCCGCGGCCTCGAGGCGGCCGGGCTGCTGGAGAATCTCGCGCCTTCCGCGCACGAGGCGGCGCAGCGTCCCGGCGAGCTCCGCCTCTGGCCGCTTCTCGCGTCGGCTGACAAGTCGGTGCGCGCCGGCGAAAGGCCGCCGGAGGAGGCGTTGGTCGGGTTGCTGCTGCTTCCCCTCTTCGCGCCGTCACTTGCCGCAGCCGTGGTGACCGGGCTGGTCGGCGGCGAGACCGAACGCGAGGCCCGCCAGGTCTGGGAGCCGGTGGCGCTCCGGCTCGTCTTCTCCCACTATCGGGTGCACCTCCTGCGCCATGGCTTCTACCTGCTGGCCCGGATGTTGGCGGTTCCGCGTTCGGGCAAGCAGGTCGTGCGCCTGATGCGCCACGAGGCCTACGAGGTCGCGGGCTGGCTGGCGCGGTTCCTGGCCGACGGCTCGGAGCAGTTTCGGCCCGCCGTGGAGCGCTGGTGGGGCGCGGTCGATCGCGTCGTCGCGGGGTTGCCGCCGGTGTCCGAAGAGGCCCAGCGTGCTCCGGCGAAGGGACGCCCCCGTCGGCGGCGTCGTGGCCGCAGGCCCGCCGCCGCGGCCAAGGGGAGCATCGGGTGACCGAAGCCCCGCGCCAGCGGATCGAGGTGCTGCGGGCCGAGATTCGCCGCCACGAGCACCTCTACTACGTGCTCGCGAAGCCCGAGATCTCCGACTATGCCTTTGACCAGCTCCTGGCCGAGCTCCAGCGCCTGGAAGCCGGCCACCCGGAGCTGGTGACGCCCGACTCGCCAACGCAGAGGGTCGGAGGGCAGCCTCTTCAGGAGCTCAACCAGGTTCGCCATGCCGTCCCGATGATGTCGCTCGACAACACCTACAACGAAGGCGAGCTCGGGGAGTGGTACGAGCGTGTGGTGCGGGGGCTCGGACGGGCGCCCGAGGCGCTGGTTGCGGAGCTCAAGATCGACGGCGTGTCGCTGAGCCTCATCTACCAAGGTGGCGCGCTGGCCCGGGCGGTGACGCGCGGCAACGGTGAGGTGGGCGACGACGTGACCACCAACGCCCGGACCATCAGGACCTTGCCCCTGCGGCTTCCCGATGCCGTCGCGGTCGTCGAGGTGCGTGGCGAGGTGTTCATGGCGGCCGAGGTGTTTGGCGCTCTCAATCGGCAGCGCCGCGCCGAGGAAGAGGAGCCGTTCGCCAATCCTCGCAATGCCACCGCCGGTTCGATCCGTCTGCTCGATCCCCGGCAGGCCGGTCGCCGCCGTCTGTCGTACTTCGCCTACCAGATCGCCCGCTCCGAGGGGCTCGCCTTCACCCACCACTCCCAGGCCCTGGAGCTGCTGGCGCGGTGGGGGTTCGCCGTCAACCCGGGGTGGCGCCGCTGCCACTCCCTCAACGACGTGCACGCTTTCATCGCCGAGTGGGGCGAGAAACGCGCCAGTCTGGGCTTCGAGATCGACGGCGTGGTCATCAAGGTCGACAGCCTGGCGGAGCAGCGGGCGCTCGGGAGCACCAGCAAGTTCCCGCGCTGGGCGGTGGCATTCAAGTTCCCTCCGCAGGGTGTGAAGACCAGGGTCAGGGACATCGTCGTGCAGGTCGGCCGCACCGGGGCGCTCACGCCGGTCGCCGAGCTGGAGCCGGTGCTGCTGGCCGGGAGCACCGTGTCCCGGGCGACGTTGCACAACGCTGACGAGGTCGAGCGACTGGGCGTGCGGGTGGGCGACACTGTGTGGGTCGCCAAGGGCGGCGACGTCATTCCCAAGGTGGAGGCGGTGGACCTGGGCGCGCGCCGCATCGACAGCGAGCCGTTCGCCATGCCCGTCGCCTGTCCGGCCTGCGGCACCGCCGTGGTGCGGGAGGACGGGGAGGTCGCCATCCGGTGTCCTAACCGTGCCTGCCCGGCCGTGCAGCGCCAGCGCCTCGCGCACTTCTGCTCCCGTGCCGGCCTCGACATCGAGGGGTTGGGCAAGCGGCTGATCGAGCAGTTGCTGGCCGCCGGACTCGTCACCGATCCGGCCTCCCTGTGGGACCTCGACCGGGAGCGGCTGGCGGCGCTGCCAGGCTGGGGTCCGAGGTCCGCAGACAATCTGCGAGCGCAGCTCGAGGCAGCGCGGCAGCGGCCACTCTGGCGCGTGCTCGCGGCGCTCGGCATTCGTCACGTCGGAGAGCGTGCGGCGAAGCTCCTCGCCATTCGCTACGGCTCGCTGGAGGCCCTGGCGGCGGCCGGTGAGGCCGAGCTCCAGCAGGTCGAGGGAGTCGGGCCGACAATCGCCGCCAGTGTCGTCACGTTCCTGGCCGAGCCCGAGGGCCGCCAGCTCGTGGACCGCCTGGTCGCGCGCGGCGTCGATCCCCACGACGAGCCCGTTGTCCCTGTCGCGGTCGGGCCGCTGGAGGGCGTGACCCTGGTGCTGACGGGCGCGCTCTCACGGCCGCGTCCTGACGTCCAGGCGCTCCTGGAAGCGGCGGGCGCCAAGGTCGTGGACAGCGTGTCGCGCAAGACGAGCTTCGTGGTGGTCGGAGCGGACCCCGGCTCCAAGGCGGCCAGGGCCGAGTCGCTGGGAGTGGCCGTGCTGGACGAGGAAGGCCTGCGGAGCTGGCTGGCCGGCAAGGGAGTGCCATGGTGACCCGGGCTCGAGTGCTGCTGGTGGACGACGACGACGGCTCGCGGGCCGCCATGGCGCTGGGCCTGCGACGTATCGGCCTCGAGGTTGTGGAGGTGGATTGCGGTGAGGCGGCGGTGAGCTTCCTGGAGAGTGGCGAGGATGCCGACGCCGTGGTCACCGACGTGCGCATGCCGGGCATCGACGGCTACGAGGTGGCGCGGCGGGCGCGGGAGCTGCGCCCGGGTCTCGCCATCCTCATGGTCACGGCGTTTGGCGACGTGGACGGGGCGGTGCGGGCGCTGCAAGGCGGCGCCGACGACTATCTGACCAAGCCCGTCAACCTCCTCGAGCTGCGGCGCCGGGTCGAGCTGCAGCTCGAACGCCGACAGTTGGGGCGCGAGAACCGCGAGCTGCAGCAGCGGATCGACAAGCGCTACGGGTTCGAGAGCATCGTCGGGCGCTCCGCGGCCATGGAGACGGTCTTCGACCGGGTGCGGGTGGTGGCGCCGGCGCCCTCCACGGTGCTCATCCTGGGCGAGTCCGGGACCGGCAAGGAGCTGATCGCCAACGCCATCCACCAGCACTCGCCGCGTGCCGCCGGGCACTTCGTCGCCCTCAACTGCGGCGCGATCCCCGGGGAGATCCTGGAGGCCGAGCTGTTCGGCCACGAGAAGGGCGCCTTCACCGGCGCCCACCAGCGCCGCATCGGCAAGATCGAGCTGGCGAGCGGCGGCACCCTGTTCCTCGACGAGATCTCGGAGCTGTCCGCCGACCTCCAGGTCAAGCTGCTGCGCGTCCTCGAGCAGCGGAGGATCGTCCGGGTGGGCGGGAACGACGAGATCAGCGTCGACTTCCGGCTCGTCGCGGCGACCAACCGGGATCTCGAGAGCGAGATCGCGCTCGGGCGGTTCCGGCAGGACCTCTACTACCGGTTGAAGGTCGTCACCATCGCGCTCCCGCCGCTGCGCCAGCGCCAGGACGACATCCCGTTGCTCATCAACCATTTCATCGAGCACTTCAACGGCCAGCTCGGGCGCAAGGTGAGCGTGGTGGCGGGGTCGCTCATGGAGACCCTGGTGCGGTGCCCGTGGCCGGGGAACGTCCGCGAGCTGCGTAACGTGGTCGAGAACATGGTCCTCTTCTGCAAAGGGGACATCCTGACGGTCGCCGACCTCCCGGTCGAGTACCGGCAGCCATCGCGGCTCGAGCTCGACGCCGGCGCGGCCCCGCATCTCGATGCGCCCCAGCCGTCCGGGGAGTGGGCGCCGCGTTCCATGGCCGACATCGAGAGAGAGGCCATCCTCCGCACCCTCGAGGTCACCGGTGGCCACCGGGCGAAGGCCGCGCAGCTCCTCGACATCGGCCTCCGCACTCTGCAGCGCAAGCTCAAGGAGTACGGCGCCATCGGGAGCGACGAGCCCGAGGAAGAGTAGCTCCACGACCCGCGCACACAGGCTCAAGGCTCAAGGCTTCAGCTCCACCCCCCACCTGGGTGGGAAGGGGACCTTGAGCCTTGAGCCTGGGTGGGTGGGGGAAAGGTACAATGGGTGACAAGTGAGGGCGTGACCATGGAGCTGCCTGCCAAGGTGATGGTGTACAGCCAGATTCTGGGGCTTTCGGGAACCCAGGGAACGCTGGTGACGATCCGGCCCGATGGCTGCTACGAGCTCCGCCTGCTCAGCCAGGGTCGGACGCACCTGGTGTTGCTCCCGGTCGACCAGACCGGGATCGTCTTCGCCGAGCCCGAGCCCGAGGTGCCGCCGGAGATGGGCATCGAACGCTGAGGTCCTGCAGCCGGCCTTCGGCCGGGTTTTCCCGAGGATCCGCGTTTGTCCCGGCGTGTCTCTTCCCGATGGGCCGCTGCTCGGCTCCAAGCGTCGTTTCAGAGCTCTTGAATCCTAACGGGACGGTGGATCGATCACGGTGCGAGAGCTGATGCGGCCCGTGCGGACTCGCTGATCAACCGAAAGCCTCGCGCCTGAGCCAGGTCGGCCACGGTGGCGAGAACCGTGCGAGCTGATTTCTCGTCGCCGGCACGGCGGGCGCAGACGGCGAGGATCAACTCTGCCTCCAGACGCACGCCCAGGGGAGCCTGAGCGGCCTCGGCCAGCGCCCGTTCCAGGTCTCGCCGGGCAGAGGCTGCGTCACCCCCGCCGACCGACGCCTCGGCCGCTGCCGTGGCGACCTGCAGCCGGATGGCACGGTCATCGGTCCTCGCTGACAGCCGGATGGCCTTGGCCGCCTCTTCCCTCCCCTCCGAGGAACGGCCGGCCGACAGCAGCGCCCTGGCCAGGAGCGCGCGGGCCTGCAGCTCGGTTGCCAGATCGTGGTCGGTCTGGGCGTCGGCGATCGCCTGCTGGGCGCGCGCCGTGGCGTCGGTCGGCCGGCGGCGAACCAGCTCCAGGCGGGCCAGCTCCACTTCGACCAGCGCTCGCTTGCCCACCTCGCCCAGGCGCTGCACCCTTGTCAGTGCCTCCTGCAGCCGCCGGGCGCCGCCCGCGATCCTCCCTTCGTCAAGCAGCACGGCTCCCAGGTCGAGGCGGCTCGTGACGCTCTCGCTTTCATTTCCAAGCTGGTCGGAGATCCTCAGCGCCGCCTCGAGGTGCTGGCGGGCGGCTTCCAGTTCCCCTGCGTCCCGATCGGACTTGGCCACGTGCGAGAGTGCTTTGCCCTCGCCGGCCCGGTCTCCGGCGGCCTGCCGAAGGCCGAGTGCCTCGGCGAAGGCGGCCCGGGCCTCGACGGGCTTGCCGAGGCCGCGGTAGGCGCGGCCCTGCTGGATACGAGCGGCGGCCAGCATCAGACGAGCGCCCAGGACCTGGGCCCGCTCCGCGGCACGGCTGGCGGCCGCCAGCTTCCAGGTGAGGTCCGACTCGTGCATCCAGGCTTCGGCCAGGTCGATGCGAGGGTCCTGTCCGGGTGTTCCCGGGAGCGAGCGCAGCTCGACCAGCAGCTTTCCCGCCTCGGCATCCTGGCCGTGTTGCACGAGGAGGGAGACCAGGGTCAGCCCGTAGTCCACGTTGTCCGGGTAGAAGGCGCGGAGTGAGCGCGTGAGGTCGATCGCCCGCTCCCACTCCCCCGTCTGCTCGCGGTACTCCGCCTCGATGGCGAGCTGCTGCTCGCGAGGCAGCTTGGATGCCAGCTTGAACGCCTCACCAAGCTCGGTCCGGCAGCGGGACTTCTCGCCCGAGAGGTCCCAGGCATCGGCCAGGGCTGCACGAATGACGGGCGAGCCTGGTTCGGTCGCCGCTGCCCGGCGGAGCGCCGAAAGGGCGGCGGGGGCCTCGAAGACCCGCAGCCTGGCCAGGCCCTCGGCGTACAGGCGCGTGGCATTGGGGTCGTTCGGGTGGGCGGCGCGTACCCGGGTAGCCTCGGGGCTCGAGAGCTCGGAGACTCCCAGGAGCTGCCGCAACCGCGCGGCCAGGCGCCCGGCGAGGTCGGGAAGCGTCGCCAGCGGTCCGCCTTCGGCGAGGGTGGCCAGCGACGCCCCACTGGTGGCGTCGCGGATTTCGAGGTCGAGGTGGACCTCCGGAGGAGAGCCAATCGGCCCTCCTCGGCTGCGGCCCATGATGACGAGGTCCACGCCCAGGAGGCCATGCAGCCGCAGGAGGTTCGCGGGAGTGAAGTCGCTCGCCGCCAGGCCCAGCTCGCGACAGGCCTCGTTCAGGCTCGACCTGCGGACCACGCGCAGGGTGCCGCCGGCAGCGAGCTCGCTGGCCAGCATCTCGGCGAGGGCGAATCCCACCCACTCGAGCTCGGGCCGACTCGAGGCGTCAAGAGGCTCCATCACGGCCACGGCCCGGCGCGGAGTGAACGGGGAAGGAGCGGGCGTCGGCCGCGATTCGGCGGTCTCGACGTGCTGTGAGGTCCTCCAGGTGAGCCCGGCCACAATTCCCAGGACTGCGGTCAGCGCGACCACGGCCCAGCGGGCCGGGTGAGGCGAGCGGAGCGGGGCGGGTGGGGAAGTCGAATCCGAGCGCTGAGGTGCGCCCGGCGACGGGTCCGCCCGAGCGCCTCCTTCGACAAACCGCGCCACCGGTGCCACGAGCCGATAGCCGCGACGCGCCACCGTCTCGATGTAGCGGGGTGCTCGCGCGTTGTCGCCGAGGACCCGGCGCAGCTCCTTGACACGCTGGGCAAGGGCCGCCTCGGCCACCACCGCCTCAGGCCAGACTGTGTCCAGCAACTGCTCCTTGGTCACCGCCCGCGGCGCGGTGTCGACCAGGACCTGAAGGATGC
>Ga0116171_10001274_pt1 | contig 25362 bp, 27 predicted proteins | sample AD_JPNHW2_MetaG_FD_89798 | JGI IMG/M metagenome (GOLD analysis project Ga0116171, IMG submission 89798) | Active sludge microbial communities of municipal wastewater-treating anaerobic digesters from Japan - AD_JPNHW2_MetaG | ecosystem: Engineered > Bioreactor > Anaerobic > Digestate | place...
ACGGCACTACGTTTTGCTTTTTAGCCTGCTCCTGATTTTGTATGCCGGGTTGCCCTTCCTTGCACCTGTTCTGATGAAGACTGGCCACCCAACCGCGGCCAATTGGATTTACAAGCCCTACAAATACCTGTGCCATCAGTTGGCATACCGGTCATTTTTCCTTTTTGGGGAACAAGTGGCTTACCCACGCGCCATTGCCGGGGTTGAAACACTCAAGACTTTTGGAGAGGCAACTGGATTGAGTGAATATGACCTTAAGATTGCCAGCGACTTCGTGGGCAACGATACTGTAGGATATAAAATCGCCTTGTGCCAGCGTGATTTGGGTATTTACATCTCGCTCCTCCTGTTTGGCATCGTGTTTGGACTCACTGGAAAACGATTAAAACCTCTCGCCTGGTGGGTTTGGATTTTGTTTGGGTTGCTGCCCATCGCGTTGGACGGGGGGTCTCAAATGATTAGCCAATTCAACCTTCCTTTCCTAAGCTGGTTTCCCATCAGGGAGAGCACGCCTCTTCTTCGCGTGGCCACCGGGGTTCTGTTTGGCAGCCTGACCGCCTGGCTGGGCTATCCCAGCCTTGAGGAAACGAGCCGGGACGCGCGCTTGCAGCTGGAGAAGAAAGCGGCACTGGCAGCCTCACTTGAGGGAACGCCATGATTTCCCACGACGCGCGCGGCACCAGGTTTTATACCTTTGAGAGCTTTGACCCGGCGCTTGTGGACCATGCCTTTTTCACACGTTTGGGTGGGCATTCCAAAGGACCTTATGCCTCTCTCAACCTTGGCGGAACCAATGGGGACAATCCCCAGGATGTTTTAGCTAACCACGAACTGCTTTTCGAGGTTTTTGGACGTCCTTATGAGAGCCGGTTCGACGTCTGGCAGGTGCATGGCACCCACATTCGTTTTGGGGACCAGCCGCGCCCAAGGGAGCAGAAGCACCAGCCCGCGGATGGAATTTTCACGGATAATCCCGAGGTCACGCTGGTGATGCGCTTCGCGGACTGTGTTCCGATTATGTTTCATGACCCCATCCGAGGGGTCGTGGGAATTGCGCACGGCGGTTGGCAAGGCACCTTGCACGGGATCGGAGCGGAAGCAGTCAGGGCGGCAGTCATGCGTTACGGCTGCCAGCCAAAGGATTTGCGCGTCGGGTTGGGGCCTTCCATTTGTGGCCAGTGTTACCAGGTTGGGCAGGACGTTTTCAACCAATTCACCACAAAATGGGGGCAGGCGGCTGAGCAATTCTTTTCGAACCAGTCAGGTGCGCTGTACTTGGACCTTTGGGCGGCCAATGAATGGGCCCTGCGCCAGGCAGGGATCGAAATGATCGAACAAAGTGGCATTTGCACCGCGACCAACTTGCATGAATGGTATTCGTACCGTTTTGAAAAAGGGTTTACCGGAAGATTCGCGGCTGTGATAGCATTGAAGCGTGGATAACCTGACTCTCAACATACCAGAATCAAACACCATCCAGGAACGTCTCGCTTCTGTACACGAGAAGATTGCCTTGGCCTGCAAGAAGAGCGGACGTAAACCAGATAGTGTCCGATTGGTGGCGGTCAGTAAAAGGCAATCGCCGGAGCTCATTCGCGCGGCATATTCCGCGGGCTTACGCTCTTTTGGTGAAAACTACCTTGAAGAAGCGCGTGAAAAGATGGAAGCCCTGGCGGATTTGAAAGACATCCAATGGGAGATGATTGGGCATGTGCAAAGCCGCAAGGCCAAGGCGGTTGCCAATTCTTTCCATCGGGTTCATTCTCTGGACAGTGAAAAACTGGCCCGCCTGTTTGACCAGGCGAGAGAGACTGGCAAGGGACCCCTTGAGGTGCTCGTGGAAGTGAATGTCAGCGGGGAAGAATCCAAATCAGGGTTGATGGCCCTGGAACCTGGCTCATGGCCGAAAATCCTTGAAATTGTCCAAAACGTCAGAGCGTTACCCCGCTTACGGCTGACTGGACTGATGTGCATGCCACCGCTTGTGACGGACATGGAAGCCAATCGTCCGTATTTCCAGAAAACCAGGCAATTATTGTCTTATATAAACGAAAACCTGCCAGGAATAAACCTGACAGAGCTTTCCTTGGGCACATCCAGTGATTTCCCGGTCGCGATTGAGGAAGGCGCCACGATTGTGCGCATCGGCGAAGCGCTGCTCGGGCCAAGACCAACCAAGAAAGAGAACAACTAATGAAACTGCTCTTATCCTTGCTGCTTGCCATCCTTCAAGCCTTGAGCCTTATCGTGCTCATCCACGTGGTGCTGAGTTACTTCCTGCCGATCACCAACCCGATCCGGAAAATCCTTGGGCAAATCGTGGAACCTCTTCTTTTGCCGATTCGCAAGCTGGTCAAGCCCATGGGCGGCCTGGACCTGAGCCCCATGGTGCTTCTCATCCTGATTTATTTTGTTGAGTCATTGTTAAGGGCGTTTCTGCGTTAGCCCGACGAACGGTCTAGGCTTTATAGAGTATCCTACCGCAGGTCTTACAGTGCGCCAGGGAACCGGAAGACTTGGCCGCCTGGATATCCGCTGGGGGCAATTGAACACCACACCCCTCGCAACAGTCATCCACAATCTCTGCCACAGCCCTGCCACCTTTAGCCTTGAATAAAGCCTGGTATTCATCCAGGGTTTGCTTTGGAAGCGGTGAAGTGAGAGCCTGGCGCTGCGAGCGTAATTGCTGCTGCTCAACCTCCAGCTTGGACTTCTCACCGAGCATCAGCGAGTTTTCACTGGCTTTTTTATCCAGCGCGCGGTGGTACGCAAGGTCAGCTTCTTTGAACGCTTCCTGGGCCGTTTCGAGGGCAAGCATGGCATCCAGCTGTTCATCCTCCAACTTTTGAATGTTACGCCGCAACACTTCACTCTCGGCCTGCAAATCCTGCAGTTCTTTCGGGTTGCGGACCTTTCCCCCGAACAGACTTTTTTGATGCAGCTCCAACTTAATTTTCTTTTCCTGGGAACGGGCTTGGATCTCCTTAATTTCCGAATGAATTTTGCGTTCAGCTTCTTCCGCCAGCATTTTCTGCTCGTTGGCAGCACGCACGGTTTCATCCGCGAGGAGTATTTGCTCGATTTGGGCTAAACGCCGCGTAATTTTTCGGTATTGTGTGTCAATCGACTGCAATCGGTAAAGATTGAAAGACAGGTTCATCCAGCACGCTCCTTGTTGAGAGAACAGTTGGCAGCAAGTTGATTGTATCAGATACCTTTTACACCTGACTTCCAAAGGTTAATCCTCGAGGCCTGAAAAGGTAATAATGGTGGTCATATTCGTTTGCAGGCACGGATTTATACCCATAAAGCAAACCTGACGGGGTGCTGGCTCTGCTGATGCTGATGGTTGATTATGATATAATTTTCAGGATTAAATTAAAAGTCTCTCGGACGGAGTGTTGCATTGGCGATTTTCAATCCCATAAAATGGTTGTTGGGCTTCTTCTCCCTTGATTTGGGGATAGACCTCGGTACAGCCAACACATTGGTCAACGTGCGCGGCAAGGGAATCGTGATTAATGAACCGTCCTGGGTGGCGATTGACCGTAGAACACGTGAACCACAAAAAATCGGCGCAGCTGCCAAAGCAATGGTGGGCAGAGCCCCGGCAAACATGGTGACCCTGCGTCCATTACGCGACGGTGTTATTTCCGAATATGACATCACGCAGGCCATGCTGGAGTACTTCATCAGCAAAGCGCACGAAAACAGCATCGTGATTTTTCCCCACAGCCGGGTCGTCATCGGAATCCCATCTGGTGCAACTGAAGTGGAGAAGCGCGCAGTTTATGACGCGGCCATGTCCGCAGGCGCGCGCGAATGTTATATGATCCAGGAGCCCGCGGCCGCGGCAATCGGCGCTGGCCTGCCCATCAACGAGGGATTCGGAAACATGATTGTTGATATCGGTGGTGGAACCACCGAAGTGGCAGTTGTTTCCACTGGTGGCATCGTGATTTCCCGTTCACTCCGTGTTGCCGGGGATGAGCTCGACCAGGACATTATCGAGTACCTGCGCAGTAAATACAACCTTTTCATTGGCGAACAAATGGCCGAAAAGGTCAAGATTGCCATCGGGTCAGCCTACCCTCTCAAAGATGAGAAGACGGTGGACGTCCGCGGGCGCAACTTGATTACCGGGTTGCCTGAGGCCATTGAAGTGTCCTCAATCGAAATCAGAGAAGCGCTTTCCTCTTCGGTACAGGTAATCATAGACACTATCAAGGACGCTTTGGATGAGTGTCCTCCAGAAATCCTTTCAGACCTGATGGATAATGGTATCTGCCTCGCTGGTGGAACCTCCCAATTGCAGGGTTTAGCTGAAAGGTTGTCCAACGAAATCCGGGTAAGGGTGTGGGTAGCTGAAGACCCCATGACCTGTGTTGCCCGTGGTTGCGGTTTGGTTTATGATGATATGGAAATGTTCGAAGATCTCTTTGTGGGTATCGAAAGGGATCCTTACAAGAACGCCCCGCGTTAGTCCCAACCGCCTGATTGGGCGGTTGACAAAACGCGAAATTCTTTATGCGTAACCTTTATTCGTCACAGAATCTAATCAGATTGGTCGTGGGCCTGGTGGCTGTCGGCCTGGTTGTCCTGGCTATTTCCGGCTACCTCACGCCTATTTTCAGCACATCCGTGAGTCCTTTAATCAAAACGCAAAGCTGGCTGGCAGAGCGTTACCTGGCCTTCAAGGATTTTTTCAAGTCACCCAAAGACATGGCTACACTGCGCGAGCAAAACATCCAGCTTGGCAACGAAGTGGCCCTGTTGCAAAGTGAAATTGTCCAGCTGCAGGAAAACCTGAGCCAGGCCCAAATCCTATACTCGTTGCTGGACTTCATGCGCAGTAATCCGGAGCACGAGTATGTGGCCGCCACCGTCATTGGCCGGGAAATCAGCCCATATATGCAGTATATGATTATCGACAAAGGCTCCAACGACGGCATCCGGTATGGGATGCCAGTGGTGACCCAGCAAGGCCTGGTGGGGCGGATTGACGCGGTGATTGGCAACGCTTCACGCGTGGAACTGATTAGCGATGCCAAATCCGTGGTGAATGTTCGCCTTCAATCTGCTAACGTGGACGCGCAGGTGCAGGGCTCCATTACCGGCGAAATGTCGCTCGAGATGGTACCCCAAGCGACTGATGTCCAGGTTGGTGAGGTCATTCTCACCTCCGGGCTGGGAGGCACCTACCCTCCAAATATTTTCGTAGGGCAGGTATTAACCATGCAAACCAAGCAAAACACCCTGTTCCAAACGGGTTCGGTACAACCAATGGTTGATTTTTCCCGCATCAACGCGGTGCTCATTATCACCAATTTTGACGTGGTGGATATCACGCCCCTGGTGCCTTAAGGAATCAGAATGCTTCCGTACCTTGTAAGCAGTGTTGGTTTTCTGCTCGCGATTATGCTTCAATATGGCGTTGTAGGTCGCGCGCCATTGGCCGCTGGGTTTGGAGATATCGTGCTGCTGTTTGTGGCAGCCTGGAGCCTGCATCAGCATCTCCGTAGGTTTTGGGTGGTCATCGTCCTTTTTGGCGCGTTGGTTGGATTTATGTCTGCGGTACCCACGCTGGCCATCCTGGCTGTTTACCTGGCTGTCTACTTTGCGGCAGCCTCAATTCGGTTCCATACCTGGCAATCTCCGCTCTTGGCGATGTTTGTCTTGACCTTCTTTGGAACACTTTTGGAACATACCGTGTTTGTGGCGGTGCAACTTTTCTCCGGCGCGTCAGTCTCCATACCGGACGCGGTTGGCGAGGTGCTTTTACCGAGTGTGCTGATTAACATGCTGCTGGCTATCCCGGTGCACGCGCTAATCCAGGAAGTTACCCGTTCCATCACGCCAACAGGATTGGAAGTATGAATAACTCAACCTATCAAAAGCCGACCATCGATTTAGGTCGTTTCAAGTGGATATTCATTCTGCTTGGCTTTGTGTTTGCTTATTATACCTTTCAGCTCTTCAGCTATCAGATTATCAATGGGGCCTCCTACCAGGCCCAGGCAGAAGACAACCGCACGGAAGTGATAAGCATCCCAACCCAGCGCGGCGTCATCTATGACCGCAACGGCATCGTGCTGGCGCACAACATCCCATCCTACAACATTACGGTCACACCCGCGGATTTACCGGATTCTGATGGCGCGACGCATGCGATCTTTGACAAGCTGAGTGACCTAATCGGGATCCCGCTGAGCAATGGAGTGGTCAACGACGAAACCGCGGGCAACTTTAGCCCCTGTAACACTGACCTTGGCATTGAGCAGATTGTGGAAATTGCCAGCACCAACTGGCCTTTCCAGGCAACCCGTCTTAAGTGCAATGTCACTAAGGAAATCGCCATGGTTGTCTCTGAAAAGGCCCAGGATTGGCCTGGAATCGGCGTGGAAGTGCAATCGATACGTGAATACCCAACGGGCGACCAAACCGCCGAAATCATCGGTTTTTTGGGCCCTGTCCCCGAGGTTTTGCTGGATTACTACACCAACCTCGGTTTTGTTTCCGGAAGGGACAAGGTTGGTTACGCGGGGGTTGAAAATTCCATGCAGGACATCCTGGGCGGTACGAACGGTCGGCGTGTGGTTGAGGTGACCGTTGGTGGTGAAATCGTCCGGAACCTGGAGGAACCGGTGGAACCCATCCCAGGGCAGGACATCTATCTGACCGTCGACCTGCGTTTGCAGACGGCTGCCCGGGAGGCACTAATCTACAATCTCAACTATTGGAACGCGAGGCTGGGGAAAATCCTGAGCACCAGCGGGGTGGTTATCGCGATGAATGCCAAAACCGGGGAAATCCTTGCGCTGGTTTCGTATCCAAATTTTGAAAATAACCGCATGTCCAGTGTCATCCCAGGCTATTACTACGAACAACTGTCCGTGGATGAAGCAAAACCGCTTGTTGATAAGGCTATCTCGGCGGAACTGCCACCTGGCTCGGTTTACAAGCTGGTAACTGCCCTGGGGGTACTCAACGAAGGCGTAGTCACTCCAGAACAGACGGTGGACGACCCTGGCATGATCACGTTGCAACAAAAGTTCTACGAGAGTGACATTGGTTTTGAGCAGAACTATTATTGCTGGGACCATAAGGGCCATGGACCGGTTGACTTCCTGCATGGCATTGCTTACTCCTGCAACGTGTATTGGTATAAAGTTGCAGGTGGGTATGCCGGGGAAGTGCCCGATGGCGGGCTTGGCATTTGGCGTATGAGCCAATACGCCAAAGCCCTGGGTTATGGAGAGGTCACCGGTATTGAGTTGCCGGGTGAGGTAAACGGATTGGTGCCTGACCCAACATACAAACGCTTGAATATTGGTGAGAACTGGGCGACTGGTGATACCTACCTGGCGGCCGTTGGCCAGGGCTACGTACTGGCCACCCCAATCCAGGTCATGAATTCCATCGCTACGATTGCCAACGATGGAAAACACATGCAACTTGGCCTTATCAGCAAGATTGAGGATGCCGCGGGAAATGTGACCCAATCGTTTGAGCCAAAGCAGCTATGGGATATCACCAAGGATGCCTTGATCGAGGAATATGATGGCAACACCCCCACTGGGGTGAAGAAAACCGTCCAACCCTGGGTTATCGCCTTAGCCAAACGTGGCATGGAGATGGTGACCGATACCGGGGGTACCGCCTACGAAGAATTCATTGGCGACACAAACAAGATCGCGGGCAAGACCGGCACGGCCGAGTATTGTGATGACTGGGCGAACGCGCAGGGTTTGTGCCTGCCAGGCAACTGGCCTGCGCATGCGTGGTTTGTGGGGTACGCGCCAAGTGATGACCCGGAAATCGTGGTGGTCGCGTTTGCCTATAACGGCAAGGAAGGCGCGCTCTTCTCCGCGCCGATTGTTCGAAAAGTCATTGATACCTACTTCGCGCTGAAGGAAATCGACGCCAACCTGCAAGTTTCGATGTCAGGGGAGTAAATTGGCTTCCAAACAGGCTGATGGGATGGTGATAAAGGGATTGAAGGGTGGAATCCTGATAAGTTTGCCGTCCCTGAGTTGGCACAGGCAGCGCGACATGGTCATTTCCCGCATCCAGACCCAGGAACGCTTCTTTAAGGGTGGCCGGATTGCCCTGGATGTTGGCGAGACCGACTGGACGGAGGAGCAGCTGATGACCCTGATGGGCAAGCTGTCGGATGAAGGCGTGTGCCTTTGGGCAGTTTTGAGCGCCTCACCCACCACCATCGCCTCGGCTAGAGGGTATGACATCCCCACGACGCTCAGATCACAAGTGACCGAAGAAGTGGCGGAAACACCCCGGCCAAGTCCAGTGTGGCTTGACCGGGACCTTCTACCTGCAGAGTTGTTGGAAACGGATTGGGATGTGGTCATTATCGGCAACATCCCGGAAACCTGTGTGGTAAAAGCCGGCGGCTCCATCCTGGTTTGGGGCGATGCTGCAGGCAGCATACACGCAGGCATGAGCAATCCGCTCACTTCGTCGCTGCGTGTGTTGCGATATGCGGGCGCCAGCATCTTTTTAGGGGAAGAGGAAGTAGAAATACCGAGGAAACTGCAAAAGCGCGCGTGTTTGGAGATACGTAAGGTCAACGAGAAAATCCAGGTTTTGGAAGTCAGCTCCAAAAGAGGTTGGTTGGCATGAGCGCGCGAGAAACCTGGCGCAAGTTTGATTTCGTGCTTTTCGCTGCCGTGCTGTTCTTATCCATTTTTGGCGTGGCATTGATTGCCTCGGCCATTGCTGGCAACGAGACCCTGGCGGATCATCCGAACCGTCAAACGACCTTTATGCTGATTGGGCTGGCAATCCTTTTTCTGGTCGCGGCGGTCGATTACCACGTCTGGACCTCCGTGACGATGCCGCTGTATTACATTACCATGGCATTCCTCATCTTCGTGTTTATTAGCGGGGTGGCCAACTTTGGGGCGCAACGCTGGTTGGAAGTTGGGCTTGTGGTAGTGCAGCCGGCAGAATTGGCAAAGCTGGTCATCATCATGGCCCTGGCCCGTTTTTTTGCGAAGAACATCACCACCATTAACAGCTGGATGACCATCCTCAGAAGCTTGATTCTCACCGGTGGGGTGGTCATTTGGATATTGCTGCAACCCAACCTTAGCACCAGCATCGTCATCCTGGTGGTTTGGGCCTCGATGTTGTGGATTAGTGGCATGAAGGCCAAGAATATCCTCATCGCGGTGGGGTTCGTGGTGCTTTTCCTGCTAATCTCCTACGCGTTGGATTTCCCTTATCTGGCGGATTACCAAAAAGCACGCATCCAAACATTTATAAGTCCAGCGGAAGACGCGCGCTATGGAGACACCTATAACGTGGACCAGGCGTTGATTAGCATTGGTTCTGGTGGCTGGTTTGGAAAAGGCTACGGCCAGGGCTCCCAAGTCCAACTCAGGTTCCTCAAAATCCGGCACAATGACTTCATCTTTTCAGTCCTGGCGCATGAATTTGGCTTCGTCGGAACCGTGATTGTTTTGGGTTTGCTGCTTTTCGTGGTCATTCGCTGTTTTGTGGTGGCTAAAAATGCGCCAGATGCATATGGAGCGCTGCTGGCGTATGGATTTGGTGTGCTAATTGGATTCCAAACCATCGTCAACGTGGGGGTGAACCTGCGGTTGTTACCTGTGACGGGGTTGACGCTGCCATTTATCAGTTATGGCGGCAGTTCCCTGGTTTCCATGTTGATGGGCATTGGGTTTGTGGAAAACATTCGCATGCACAGCGAGCTCAAAAAGAAGAATCCATAGGCTTACACAGTTTTCCAGCAAGCAAGCCAAGCCAGGGTGTTTGGCGCGGCAGTGGCTACCACGCTTCACCAACTTCCGAGCCCTACCCGGGAAAGGAAACCAGCCCTTGCGGTTCGATATGCTTTTTGGTAAAATTTGTTTTTGTTCAGTGGGGGCTCGTCTAATGGCAGGACAGCAGACTCTGAATCTGTATGTAGAGGTTCGACTCCTTTGCCCCCAGCTTTGAAATACTCCCAAGGGAGTATTTCTTTTTTTCCAGGCGCTGGGAAATACCATGGTTATTTCGCCCGCCGTTATAATTAGGCCGTGATGGAAACCATACACCCTCAAACAAATTCCGAGGCCAATAGCATGCCTTTTCCGCAACCGATGATGTATCTGACCCTATTCCTGGCCGGCCTATCCACCATGGCCGTGGAGTTTGGGGCCTCACGACTGTTGGGAAACGTGTTTGGCACCAGCAATATCGTCTGGGCGGTGATTATCGGGCTTGTTTTGGTTTACCTAACCGCTGGCAACTGGCTGGGAGGAAAATGGGCCGACCGCAACCCTGACAACGGTGTGTTTTTTACCATCATCGCCCTGGCTGGAGCGACCACGGCGCTGATTCCAATCATTTCCCAACCTGTTCTGGGTCTCTCCGCGGACGCGTTTGACGCCCTCAACCTGCCTGTGTTGGCAGGTTCCTTCCTCGCGGTACTGATTCTTTTCAGCATCCCGGTCACGCTTTTAGGCATGGTAACTCCATTTGCCTTGAGGTTGCTCATCAAAGACACCTCCAGGGCGGGAAACGTGGCTGGCAAGGTTTCCGCGATTTCCACGTTGGGTTCCTTTGTGGGCACATTTTTGACCGTGTTGGTTGCCATCCCCGCGTTAGGGACTTACCGCACCTTTCTCATCACCAGCCTGGTCCTGTTTCTCATTTCACTACCGGGATTGTTCCTGGCCAAGCGAAAAGGTTGGTTTTGGGCCGCGCTGGCCGGCACCATGGCTGTCCTCATCCTGGCTGTGCTTGGCAAAAGCGTGGCTATCAAGCACACTTCCGGGCAAATTTTCGAGGATGAATCCGCGTACAACTACATCCAGGTGCTTGAGCTGGACGGGTTTCGCTTCTTAAGGCTCAACGAGGGACAGGGTGTTCATTCCATTTATCACCCAACCCAGATCTTCTATGGGGGGCCATGGGACCAGATGTTGGTGGCGCCATTTTTCAACCCAGGCGAAAACCCACAATCCGACGTGAAACGGATTGCCATCCTGGGGCTGGCCGGCGGAACCACCGCGCGGCAGGCGAGCGTAGCGTATCCAGAAGCGAGGGTGGAAGGGTATGAAATTGACCCGGAAATTGTGCGCGTAGGTGAACAATTTTTCGGCATGCAACTGCCAAATTTGGATGTGCATGTCGAGGACGCGCGGTGGGGGATCGCGCATAGCGCTGGGAATTTTGACCTGATTAGCGTGGATGCCTACCAGGCTCCATACATCCCGCCTCACATGGTCACCCAGGAATTCTTTGAAATCCTTCGGGACAAGCTGAACGCGGGTGGGGTTGTGGCAATCAATGTTGGCCGAAGCCCAACCAATCGATCGTTGGTGGATGGCATTGCCTCAACACTCGCGGGAGTATTTCCCGTCGTTTTCAGCATGGATCTGCCGGATTCATATAACTCGATATTATTCGCCTGCATGGACAAAAGTGCAGGTTGGGTCAATGTTGAAAACGCGTACCAGCGGACACACAGTGCCCAACCCGGGAGCTTCTTTGACCACGCCTTGCAAATAACGCTTCCCGGCCGGGAAGAAATCAACACCACTGGCATTGTTTTCACGGATGACCGTGCTCCAATAGAAGCTATGACCAACCGCCTGGTACTCGACTACCTGGTTGGAGAAGAACTGGAGAAAATCCCATGAATTATTTCGTAAATAAGGTACTCCCAATCCTCATTGCCATTCTTTTACCTTTCATCATCCTGATGGGTGGGGTGCGCGCGATCATGACGCCAGCTTTTGCCGCGGGCGAATATCGGCGGGCAAGTTTCCCCGAGGATGCTTATGGTTTCAGCCACGAGGAACGGCTTAAGTGGGCCACCTACGCCATCACCTACCTGGTCAACAACCAGGGCATAAATTACCTTGGCGATTTACAGACCACGGATGGACAACCACTCTTCAATCCCTCAGAGCTGGGGCACATGGAAGATGTCAAACAGGTGGTAAAAACAGCTTCCACTGTTTGGTACGGGGCCATGGGGTTTGTGTTGGCCGCGGCGACTTGGATTCTGGTCGTAAAGAAGTGGCAGCCACTCAGAAAGGCGTTGAATGCTGGCGCGTGGCTGACGCTCGGCTTGATGGTGGTCGTGTTGGGGTTGCTCTCCCTCAACTTCGACACGCTCTTCGACCGATTCCATCGGCTCTTCTTTTCTGAGGGTTCCTGGCTGTTTTTCCCGACAGACACGCTTATTCGCCTCTTTCCCCTGGTTTTCTGGCGGGATGCGTTCATCCTCGTGCTGGGGTTCGCACTGGTCATCGCGATTGTGCTGATTGGCCTCACGCGGAAGCGCAAACGCCTGAGCCCTCCCCAGCCAGTCCAGCCGGCCTGATATTCGTAATTATCAGAAAAAAGAAAAGAGACTGCCCAAAAGGCAGTCTCTTTTAATACGGACGTTTGTGTTACACAACAGGCGGGTTCTCGGGATCGAGGCTTGGGTCGAAGATATGGTAATTTTCCATATTGAAGACGACCTTGGTCTCATCCCCAAACTTAACCTGGGTGCGGGGGTCAACGCGGGCGATGAAGTTATGCTGCCCACTAACCAGGTACAGGAAGATTTCGTTACCCATGAGCTCGGTCACATCAACCTTCACATCAACAGGCTCGGCAACAATCCCTGGCGGGGCGAATTCGGGCGTGTGGATGTCTTCAGGGCGGATACCAAAGATGATATCTTTATCCAGCACCGGCTGATAATGTTCCTTATCCTTATCAGGGATCGGGACAGCGAAGGAACCGAGGTCCACGATGTAGCGGCCGTTATCGCTGCGGAGCTTGCCTTTGAAGAAGTTCATCGCGGGGGATCCGATGAAGCCGGCCACGAACATATTCGCGGGATGGTCATAGAGCATCTGGGGTGTATCCAGTTGCTGCAGCTTGGCCTTGCTCATCACTGCGATGCGCGTCGCCATGGTCATGGCTTCGGTCTGATCGTGGGTTACGTAGATGAAGGTGGTCTGCAGGCGTTGATGGAGCTTGGTCAGCTCGGCACGGGTTTGAACACGGAGCTTGGCGTCCAGGTTGGAGAGCGGCTCGTCGAAGAGGAAAACTTTTGGCTCGCGAACGATGGCCCGGCCAACAGCAACACGCTGGCGCTGACCGCCTGAGAGTTCCTTGGGACGACGCTTGAGAAAACCTTCGATGCCCAGGGTCTTGGCTGATTCCATGACGCGGCGGTCGATGTCTTCTTTGGACATCTTGCGCAGCTTTAAGCCAAAGGCCATGTTGTCATACACGGTCATATGCGGATAAAGCGCGTAGCTCTGGAATACCATGGCGATATCACGGTCTTTCGGCGCGACATCATTAACCACCTGATCCCCAATTAAAACACGGCCTTCAGTAATTTCTTCCAAGCCGGCCAGGCACCGCAACGCCGTGGTCTTACCACAGCCCGAGGGTCCAACCAGGACAAGGAATTCTTTGTCGTTGATTGCAAGATTAAGATCTTGCACAGCAACGACGTCCCCATACTTTTTCCAAACATGATCGTACGTTACACTTGCCATTTTTCCTCCAATCTGAACGGGTATAGTGGCTTTATTATACTTCCAAATATGTCAAATTAACAATGAGTTAATTGCGGCTGAATTAAGGCAAAAAAAAGAGCGGCCATTGGCCGCTCAGGGTGTTTGAAAGGTTTAGCTAATCTTCTCGAATTGATCCTTGCCTACGCCGCAATCAGGGCAAACCCAGTCTTCCGGCAAATCTTCAAAGGGGGTGCCTGGGGCGATGCCAGCTTCAGGGTCACCAATTTCGGGATCATAAATATATCCACACGCGATGCATTCGTACTTGTCCATTTTTCTCCTTCTCTAAGTACAAAAGTAAACATTCAGGTTGAGCACAACACTTGGGGCACAACTTGTTAACCGAGATGATTATACAGTACTTTAAAAATATTGGGGGTCAGTAATCCGGGATTTTCATTACATCAACGCATGTTGAGTGTCACCCATGATTGATTTGAGATTCGACAACCTTGGAGGCCAACTTTACCTGATGGGCTATAATGCACAAACTTAGAAAATTGTTGTCAAGGATCTGTTATGTCCCTGGATAAAATCCAAGAGAATACTAAAGTTCGCGTGGTCAAAATCACTACCAACAAATCGGTAAAAAACAAACTGAGCCAACTCTCCGTGTTTGAAGGTGTTGAGTTAGTCTGCCTGCGCCGGGCTCCGTTGGGTGGTCCCATCCTGGTTTGTGCGGGTGGGCGTGAAGTGGCTATTGGGCGAAAACTTGCCAGCAAAATCGAAGTGGAGATAATCGCATGAGATTTGTACTGGTCGGGCAGCCAAATTGCGGAAAAAGTACCGTATTTAACCAGGTGTGCGGGTACAAGGCCGAGACAGGAAATTTCTCAGGCACCACTGTGACGTTTACAGAGAGCCGGGTGCGCCTGGCTGGGGACGTGGTGAGCCTGGTGGATTTGCCGGGTACCTATAGCCTTTCAGGTAGTAACCTCGCTGAAAAAGAAGTTTTCACCTACCTGGCCGCGCACGATTTTGACTGCATCATCAACGTTTTGGACGCCTCGCACCTGGAGCTTGGCCTGGCACTCACCGTGGAACTGATGGAATTACAGCGCCCGATGATTTGCGTGCTCAACATGATTGATGAAGCGGACCATCTGGGGATGAGGGTGGACATCAATTCCCTCTCAAAAACGCTCGGAATGCCGGTGGTGCCGATGATAGCGCGGCTCGGCAGGGGGGTGAAAGAGGTCTTTTTGACCGCCCTAAAAACCGCCAAGTCCCACCAGTCTCCAACCAGGCTTTCGTTTTCTCAGCCGATTGAAGCGCAAATTAGCGTGGTAAAGGAAGCGCTGGGAGGTGTGGGGATGTCGATGCCGGCTGAAGCGTTGGGCATCAAGGCGCTGGAGGGTGAGAAAGCAGCGTTTGACCTCATTGCGACACAGCAGCCTGAGGTTTTGGAAACAATCCAAACCCTGGCGCGAGGATTTCCGGACGCTGAGGGGCTGGAAGAACAAATCAAGCTGGAGCGCCACGCAACAGCCAGCGCGATAGCTTCGAGAGTGATTTTGCAGGGACCCCGCCAATTCACCTTGCGGGATAGGCTTGACAATTACCTTTTACACCCGGTATTGGGTTATGTTTTCTTATTGCTGACGCTCTACATATTCTTCCAGGCGGTGTTTCAATTTGGGGGGTGGATTGAGCACCCCCTCATGGTGGTATTCAGCCAGCTGGAAGCCTGGATTGTGGCGCGGGTAGGGACGGGTACATTATTGGCCAATATGGCAGTCGGTCTGGTCCAGGGCATCTCCGGTGGTTTGGGTATCGTATTACCTTATCTTCTGCCTTTTTTGGTAGGGCTTAGTTTGCTTGAAGATATCGGGTACTTGCCACGTATCGCGTTTCTGATGGATGCGTTCATGCATCGCATTGGCTTGCATGGCGCCGCGATTGTGCCCTTCATCCTGGGCTTTGGATGCAACGTCCCGTCCATCATGGCGACGCGAACGCTGGAGGACAAAAAAGAACGCTTTATTGCCGGCGCGCTTTCCACCTTGGTGCCTTGCGCGGCACGCCTCGCGGTGGTTTTTGGCCTGGTGGCTTTCTACCTTGGACCGGTGGTCGCGCTCCTGACGTACTTGTTTGTTCTGATTGTCATTGCCTTGGCAGGCAAACTGCTGTCGTCTCTGCTGCCTGAGGATAGCCCTGGATTAATTCTGGAAGTGCCACCTTACCGCGCGCCCACGCTTAAGGCTGTTTTGCAGAAAAGCTGGTTCAGAATCAAAGAATTTATCGTGGAAGCCTGGCCAATCCTGATTGTTGGCTCCCTGATACTCTCCGTTTTGAACTCTTTCAACCTCAGCCAATACGTTAACGCGATTCTACAACCGCTTACCTGGTTGTTGGGGATTCCAAAATCCGTTGGCATCACAATCGTTTTTGGTGTATTACGGAAAGAACTTTCGCTGGTTATGTTAGGCCAGGTACTGGGAAGCATGAATTTCGGGGCGCTTCTGAATCCCGTGCAAATGGTTACGTACACGATTTTCGTGATTTTTTACATGCCCTGCCTGGCCACGCTGGCGGTCATCCGCAAGGAATTGGGTCAGAGGTCAATGTGGGCCATCATGGGGTTGTCATTGGTAATCGCCACCGTGGCGGCGTCTTTCGCCAGGCTGGTCGCATCTTTGGTTTATTAGGCTGGTTAATTTCCCTGTTGAAAGTTGTTCTTTTTGCAGGGTTGCAAGAAATCAGAAACCCCACTCGTCTTCCCGGAGGTCAGGGTCCATCAGCGTTGGATCCCACATTTGGCTGCCGTATTCGATGGTGGTGGGTACCCCCAGGATGCGTTCAACCTTCGCGCGGGTCGCTTCCAAAAGGGAAGGACCATACGGACAGTATGGGGTGGTCAGAATCATGAGCACTTTCGCACTGTTTTCGTCCAACTTGATATCCCGGATGAGCCCAAGTTGGAGCACGGAATAGCCCAATTCCGGGTCAAGGATGCCCGAAAGCCCTTCTTCAAGGTCCATCCAGTAATTTGGGTGCGTATTATTTATTTCCCACTGGGGAATCACAGGTTCTTCATTTTCAGACATCATTACCCTCTGATAATAAAGCTGCAGTACTGGTCTCCGCGGCTGATACACTGACTATGCCAAATTTCCCTTTTCAATATTGCTGAGAACATGGATTCATCAATCAGGCAGACTTCGGGATGTTCAGCGGATACCTGGTGGTAAGGGCAATTGTGGTTAATCAACCGGTAATTTTCACCGTCGTGTTCGCAGGTCAGGCGGTAGCCCTGGTTAACCATGCGCGCGCTCAGTGCTTTTATTTGCTCGGGCGTTGAGAAATGATCCGTATCCAGGTGGATTTCCTTGGCCAAATCTTCCCCAATCTGCCTGAACATGTTCGCCACGATGTCCCGCGAGATGGTCACTTTCATCGCCGAGATAATTTGGTTGGTGAGCCGCAGGTAATTGGTTGGGAATTTTTCCAAGCCCTTCTCGGTCAGCCGATAGACGAATCGCGGTCGTCCAACGCCGTGTCTTTCTTCCTCAGATTCAATCAGGCCTTCATTTTGGAGGTTGATGAGATGATGCCGGACGGAAATGCCGTTGATGCCAACAATTTCTGCCAGTTCACTGATGGTGCTCTCAGAATTTACCAAAAGCGTGTAAAGAATGTTTTCACGAGTGCTTTTCATATTCCATCCAAGGCTATAAAAAGGTTACTAGAGGGTGTAAATCAGAATTATTTTATCATATTCATAAAATAATCTAGTTTTTCTGTTGTTTCTTCTATGCTATAATTTCTAATGGTAATTTTCAACCAAAGTAAAAGGAGATAAAGATGGCTCGAATTGATGATATTGAAGGTATTGGACCAGTATTCGCGGCCAAGCTGGTCGAAGTTGGCGTTAAGACTGTGGAAGCATTATTGAAAGCCGGCGCCACTCCCGAGGGTCGAGTTGACCTTGCTGAAAAGAGCGGCATCGATAAGGGAAAGATTCTTGAGTGGGTCAACCACGCGGATCTTTACCGGATTAAGGGAATTGGCTCGGAGTATTCTGACCTGTTGGAAGAAGCTGGTGTGGATACTGTGGTTGAGCTTTCAAAGCGGAAATCAGAAAACCTGCACGCTAAAATCCTGGAAGTGAACCTGGAAAAGAAACTTGTTCGCCGCCCACCATCCTTCAAGATGGTTGAAGACTGGGTAAAGCAATCCAAGGACCTGCCCAGGGTCGTTACGTATTAATCTGCAGATTGCAGCCGGCTCATAGGTGAATCAAAGACACCCCTGATTTTTCAGGGGTGTCTTTTGTGTTTTGATGTTCCTGCTTACTTTTTCTTACCCAGCAAGCTAAGAATGGTATTAATCACCAATGCGCCGGATTGTTTGCGGTCATCCCGTTTGCCGAGCGGACTGGCATTGCCAAGTGCCTGCATGATGGCCTCCAGGTTGGAGCTACCGGATTGCTTGGCGGAGTAGTAGGCCAGGCCGGCGGAAAGCAAATCCCCGAGGTCCAAGCCATTATCGGCCTGCTGCGAGGAACCTGTCGAACCTGTCAGACCACCGAGTAGAGAGGTGAGCAGGTCACCGGAACCACCCTGGCTGGGCTGGCTGGTTTGTTGCTGGCCTCCCAGGAGCGTGGAAAGTAAATCGCCAGCGCCGCCTTGTGGAGCTGAGCTGGACTGCTGCTGCCCGCCTAAGAGGGTGGAAAGCAAATCGCTAGCGCCGCCTTGTGAAGCTGAACCGGACTGCTGCTGCCCGCCCAGGAGGGTGGAAAGCAAATCACCAGCACCGCCGGAGGATTGTTGCGTTTGAGGTGCCTGTTGCTGGCCGGTAAGGCCACCCAGCAAGCTGCCCAACAAATCCCCTCCGCCACTTTGGGTTTGAGGCTGGGATGCCCCAGTCAGACCGCCCAGAAGGGACCCGAGAAGACCCCCGGAGGCGGATGTCGGGGAGGAAGATCCCCCCTGCATGCCCATCATCGCATTAATCAGAGTCCCGGCGGTTGAGCGTGTGAGCTCCTTGCCCTGGAATTGGGTTGCAGCGTTTGCCAGGCCTTCCGCGTAAATTTGTGCTGAGCCACTGGTCGATTTTTTCTTGAGTGTCTCGCTCGCGTAGGCAAGCTGTTCTGAAACTGGTTTGTCCTTTTGTTTCGCGACCGCCTTCTGAACCGTTTTGAAGGTCTGCACCATGTTAGTGCCATGGTCGTGATTGTAAGTATCGGCCGCGTTTAAATCCGCCTGGTTTTGAACCAGGGTTTTCGCGACCTCATTGAAGATGGTCGAAAGGTCAAGGGAGTCAGTCATGGAAACCCTGATTACTTCAGTTCCTCAGGGAGGGCGGGGATTTGGAGGACCTGGCCAGGAACGATAATGTTCATGTTGGGACCGATGACATCCTTATTCTTTTCGTAGATGAGGGTGTAGTAGGCTGGGGTCGCGTGCCCATAATAGCGCAGGGCGATGTGGCTGAGGGTTTCGTCACCACTGACGGTATGCGTGGCGATGACGGCGTTACGGGCGGCTTCTTCAGCTTCCTTCTGTTTGGCTTCAAACTCGGCTTTGCGGGCTTCAGCTTCCTGCTTGTATTTCTCGGCCTGTTCAACACGTTCGCGATTCTGGTTGGCGACTTCCTCGGCCTTGCGGGCTAATTCATCAGCCTCTTTCTTTGCGGCTTCTGCGACCTCTTTCGCTTTTTCTTCAGCAGCCTTTTTCGCCGCAGCGGCGCGTGCTTCCATATCGGCGCGTTGCTTCTCGAGTTCTGCTTTGGCCTTCTGCGCGATTTCTTCAGCTGATTCCTTCTTGCCAAACAGCTTGCCAAATAGACCCTTCTTTTCTTCTGCCATAATTTTCTCCTTCGTATTTCTATAATCCTGCGTCATCTGACGCAATCTAGGTTGAATGACAAAGTACCTCAATGCACAATGCTACCCATAAGTATACCCATAAATGATAGGAATACAAATTTGTGCATTTACCTGGGATTGTTAAATTATATACGTATTATATAAAAAATTGACTTTGCACGTCGCTTCTGCTATAATCCTGCTTCGACAATGCAGGATTTCTCACTGCGAGGAAACTACGTGAAACTTGAAATAAAACAATTACACGTCTCGATTGAAGACAAGGAAATCATCAAGGGATTCGACCTAACGATCAAGCAGGGCGAGGTCCATGCCCTAATGGGCCCGAATGGCACCGGCAAATCGACGCTGGCATATACCATCATGGGGCATCCAAAGTACCAAATTACCTCAGGGGATATTCTCATCGATGGCGAGAGCATCCTTGGGCTAAGCACCGATGAACGCTCCCACAGGGGGCTGTTTCTGGCCTTTCAATATCCGGTAGCCATCCCGGGGGTGACCCTGGCGAACTTCCTGCGCATGGCCATCAATTCGCGCAACAAAGCGATGCACCCAGAGGATAAGGCCACCTCCATCGTCAATTTCCGCAAGCAACTCAAGGCCAAGATGGACCTGCTCAAGATGGATTACAGTTTTGCCTCGCGTTACCTGAACGAGGGTTTTTCAGGTGGCGAAAAGAAACGGGCGGAAATTCTGCAAATGGCCATGTTGGAGCCGGCCTTTGCCATCCTGGATGAGACAGATTCCGGGCTGGATATCGACGCCCTGCGGATTGTCTCGGAAGGTGTGAACACGCTTTCTGGTGACAACCTGGGCGTGCTGGTCATCACCCATTACCAGCGGATGCTTAACTACATCAGGCCGGACTTCGTGCATGTCATGTATAACGGCGTCATCGTGGAATCGGGAAAGGCGGATCTCGCGCTCAAACTTGAGGAAAACGGTTACGACTGGGTGCGTGAGAAATTTGGCCCCCAGGAAGATGGCCCACAGAACGCCTGACGGATTGGTTCATGATAGGTCAAGACGATTTACTCAATAACCTGGGCGATCGCTCCCAATATGACTTTGTTGACAAGGAAAGCGTCTCATTCAGGAGCAGGAAAGGCCTGGATGAGGAAGTTATCCGCCAGATCTCCAACTTCAAGGAAGAACCGGAATGGATGTTGGAATTCCGCCTGAAAGCTTACCGGCATTTCCTGCAGCGGCCCATGCCAGCTTGGGGGCCGGATTTATCCGGGCTCAAACTGGATGACATTTATTATTACGTCAGGCCTTCCGAGATAGACCAGAAAAATTGGGACGATGTTCCGGAATCCATTAAAACGACGTTTGACAAGTTGGGCATCCCTGAAGCTGAGCAGAAATACCTTTCTGGCGTGGGGGCGCAATACGACTCGGAGATGGTCTACCACAGCATCAAGGAAAACCTCGAAAAGCAGGGCGTCATTTTCCTGAGCATTGAAAACGGACTGAAACAATACCCTGACCTCTTCCGCGAGTATTTTGCCACGGTTGTGCCCATCCAGGATAACAAATTCGCGGCATTGAACAGCGCGGTTTGGTCAGGCGGGTCGTTTGTTTACGTCCCCAAGGGCGTCAAAGTGGACCTGCCTTTACAGGCATACTTCCGACTCAATAACGCGAGCATCGGCCAATTTGAACGGTCGCTCATCATCGCGGATGAAGGTTCACAGGTCCACTATGTTGAAGGTTGCACCGCTCCGCTTTACAGGTCCGAATCGTTCCATAGTGGTGTGATTGAAATCGTGGTCAAGAAAAACGCGCGCGTACGGTACACGACCATCCAAAATTGGTCCACCAACGTTTTCAACCTGGTCACCCAGCGCGCGTCTGTCTTTGAGAACGGCACCATGGAATGGGTCGACGCGAATCTGGGGTCGAAAGTGACCATGAAGTATCCGGCTTGTTACTTGCGTGGGGAGGGCGCGCATGGGGAAATGCTTTCGGTTGCCTTTGCCGGCGCGGGCCAAATCCAGGATGCTGGAGCCAAGATGGTCCATTTTGCCTCCAACACCAGCAGCAAGATAACCTCAAAATCGATATCCCGCGGAGACGGACAGTCTTCCTATCGGGGCCTGGTCAAGGTCGCTGGCGGGCTAAAAAATGTGAAATCCACCGTGAGTTGCGACGCTTTACTGCTGAGCCCGGAGTCGCGCTCGGATACCTACCCCACGATTGACATCGGCTCCAAGGATGTCACCATCGGGCATGAAGCTTCGGTGAGCAAAATTGGCGAGGAGCAGCTGTTTTACCTGAAGAGCCGTGGCCTAAGCGATGAGGAAGCTGCCACCATGGTTGTCTCGGGCTTTATTGAACCACTGGTTAAAGAACTGCCGATGGAATACGCGGTTGAGATGAACCGTCTCATCCAGCTCCAAATGATTGGTTCGGTTGGGTAGGCGGGGATACTTATGCGAGATACCTCTTCCACCATCCTGCCTTCAGACTCCTTACCCGCGAGCTGGGAGCTTACGCAACCTACCTCATCCGGGAGACCTGATAATCGGGTTTCCGCGTACTTTAGTGAGGCATTAAGAGTAGCAAATGACCTTTCTTTCCCCCAAAAGAAAGATGAAAATTGGCGCTGGGTAGACTTTTCTGGTCTGAACCTGGACGCTTTACATCTTTTGGCGGGTAGTGACCGCAGCTCCGCCCCTGAAAATGCCGGGAATACCTCCAAGCCAGGTTTCCAGGCGAGAGTTATTCTTCAGGCTGGCGAGGGTGGCGTGGATTTGTCATCCTTGCTCGAGAAAGGCATAGTTTTCGCGCCCTTAGGCCAGGTGCTGGCTGAAAAGCCAGCCTTGTTGGAAGGCCGGCTTGGCACGATTGTCCCACCTTCAGAGAGCAAATTTGCCGCCCTGGCCAGTGGGCTGGGACGCGATGGCTTGGTGCTGTACGTCCCACGGGACGTTCAACTGGAAGGCGTGCTTTCCGCGCAAATCATGGGTGGATTTGCCGGGATGGCGCATTTCACACACGCCCTCATTTGGCTTGAAGAAGGCGCTTCCTGTTCGCTCGCGTTGCGTTTTGAACAGGCAGAAACCCACAAGTCGGACGCGATGCATACCGGCGTGGTGGAAATTCACCTTGGCGAAGGGGCAGTGCTTAACCTGTTTGAGTCCCAGGATTTTGGTGGGTCTGTATGGAACATCACGCATGAGCGCGCGCGTCTGGCGAAGGATGCCAGGTTGACGTGGTTCTATGCCGCGCTGGGTAGCCGGTTGAGCAAGAATTTCCTGAACGCTGACTTGGACGGGGAAGGCGCGGCGGCAGAGCTCAAAGGGGCTTATATCTCAGGCCAGGGACGCCTGTTGGATTTGGACACGCAGCAGAACCATTGGGCACCGCGCACAACCAGCAACCTGCTTTATAAGGGCGCGGCCAATGGCAATGGCAAGGCTGTGTGGGAAGGAATGATTTACGTAGCCCCTGAAGCCCAATTGACCGATGGTTACCAGGCCAATCGCAACCTGGTTTTAGGTGAACAGGCAGTCATCAAAACCATTCCCGGACTGGAGATTTGCGCGGATAATGTGCGCTGCTCGCACGGCGCGACGGTTGGCAGCCTGGACCCTGATGAACTGTTCTACCTGCGAACACGTGGTATTCCACTCCTGGAGGCTGAGCAAATCCTGGTGGAAGGATTCTTTACGGGAATACTGGAAAGCCTGCCATCTGAAGACTTAAAACAGGAACTTTTAGCCAGGATCCTGCGTGAATTAGCCAAGAACCAATCTAATTTCGTATACTAAGAAGAGGTGTAAGGAGGTTGTTATGCCAATGGGAAAATTTATGAAGGCCCCGGACGAAGAAAGGGGTTATCAGGTGGGGGACAAGGTTGAAGTGAAGTGTGACCACGAGAAGAATGGCCAGCGTATTCGCGGATGGTTACGCGGGACGGTGGTCCAGGTGGAGAACAAACTGCTGGCGGTGCAGTTTAACAAGAATATTTACTTGACGGATGGCTGGATGGTCCCCGACCAAATTTTGTGGTTTCCTTTTGATTCCCAGCATGTGCGACCCATTCCACCCAAGAACAAGACACTTCTTGAGAACAAAGCGGAAATGCTCTAGCTTTCCGCTGCGGAGAATTTGCCCACAATCCGGATGATGTCAAAACCTTCCGCGAAGGGGCGTTCAGCCAGGGCTCCGTGTCGGATGGCTGTGGCGCGGATGACCTCAGGCGAGAAATAATAGCGGTTCGCGTAAGTTGTGTACGCTGCGAGGGCCGCTATTTTCTTTTCCACACCAACTTCAGAGACTTCCACGAGGAAGTGGGGGAAAAACCCATAGCTGCTGCGCAGTACGTCAAAACCAAGCACCGTAGTACCGCGGAAGGCACGCATGGCTTCCTGGGTGACGGTCACGTGGTCCTGGTGTATATCCTGGGCGGTGTGAACAAAAACAATTTCAGGCTGCAGTTGCCGGCGTAATTGCAGCATCTTTTCAAGAATCTCCTGCCGCGCGTCTGGGAAACGCCGGGTTTCGAACTGACCAATTTCAACCTGGTCATCCCTCAGGCCCAGAACCCGCATGCTGTCATTGTGTTCAGGCACCAGGTGCTGCAACTCGGGGTTTTTTCGGTTGTCGGAAAACGTCATGCAATGGATATCGGTCTGCCCGGCGATATCGGCAATCAGAGCGCCACAGCCCAATTCGATATCATCCGGATGGGCTCCTAGGAAAAGCAGTGATTTTCCGAAGAAGGTCATGTTTTTCACGCGAAACCTACTTGGTGGCAATAAAGCCGCCGACCACCTTGGTCATTACCAATTGCCCATCGTGCGAAATGCGCTCCGTGGCGACCTTTTCAATTTGAGCCATCACAGTTTCAAACTCTTCATGGGTTTCAAAGAGGGAATTCCACAGCCTGCGGTCTTCGGACATGGACGCGCGCGTGTAGACCATGAAAGGTTCCACGCTGGTGAAGGTCAGGGGATTTTCAAAAATGTGTTGTTCGGTATTTGAGAAAAGCTGTTGCATCGTCCCGTAAATCTGGGAGGCGTAGCGGGAACTGCCCGGCATGGGTGGGATGGGTTTGCCTGTCGCTTCACGGACGATGTCATAAAACACCTGCTTGTTATCCGGCATAGGGCCGGTTGTGAACAAACGACCGCCCACCTTCAGGACGCGATGCATTTCAGCCAGGGTGAAGGGGATATCCTGGGCGTAATAAATCGCGAAACAAGCCGAGATAAGGTCATAATTGTCGGAAGGGAGATCAAAGGGAAGGTTGAAATCCAATTGACGGAAATCAACGGCATTGCCCACTTTCTCATTTTCAAGGCGGGCCTGTGAAAGCAGCGATTCGGAGACATCCGTGCCAGTGATGCTGACATCCCCTTTGAGGTGGTGAAAAAAGGAAAAGCACTGTTTGCCAGCGCCGCAACCAATATCCAGGATGTTGAGGCCGGGTTTCAGTTGGAGAACATCCAGCATCCAGGTATCGATATCCTTCGCGCCGTACTGGGAATGGATGTCAATCCGTTTCAGCAAATCGTTGGTGGTTTCTTCAAAATCGATTTTCATTTTTTCGCCTCTCAAATGTCATGTGCCGGGTAAGTATACAATGCCGAAACGTTTTGTCAAGAAATCTTGAAACGTCAGACCCTCGCGCAGTTTTGCTTATTCCATAATTATCGCGCTGAGCTGCGTGCCCAACTCCCGCGCGAAGGATTCCAGGTTGACCAGGATTGATTCGAAGGTGGCCTGGCTATCCACCGCTGGCGTGCCTGATATGACAATCACAAAGGCGTGGTTCGGACACGTCAGAATGCCCATATCAGAGACGACGGTTGGATTGAGCAACTCGCCGCGTTTGTTATAAAGCTGGCAGCCATCCAAGGTGTCATTGATGACACCGAGGTAACGGGTGTCGTTTTCGGTAAAGCTTTCCATTAAATCCAGCAGGTAACCCCGATAGGGTTCCTGCAGGAAAGATCCGCT
>Ga0116171_10001276_pt1 | contig 25333 bp, 18 predicted proteins | sample AD_JPNHW2_MetaG_FD_89798 | JGI IMG/M metagenome (GOLD analysis project Ga0116171, IMG submission 89798) | Active sludge microbial communities of municipal wastewater-treating anaerobic digesters from Japan - AD_JPNHW2_MetaG | ecosystem: Engineered > Bioreactor > Anaerobic > Digestate | place...
ACATGTGCTGGGCCACGTTCAGCGGCTGCTCAGGTCTCACGTCGATACCAGCCGGCACCTTGGATATGTCCGGTCTCACCGGGGCACCCGCCGCGTACATGTGCTATTTTGCGTTCAACGGCTGCTCTAGGTTGACAAATGTAGCAATAACAGTCGGCAGCGGCATAACTTTGACATCCTCAAATTTGGTGGCAAGTGCCTGTCTTAATTCCATGTTTTCCGGTTGTCGTTCATGGCCCGGTAGTTTGTACTGGGGAACGAATCTTATTTACAACGCGATTCCCGTTCCCGACGGAGGCATCAACACTTTTTCAGGCTGCACGAACATGTTGAATTACGGGACAATTAATGCAAACTGGAAGTAGTTTTGGTGTGTTTGAAAATGAAAACACAAGCGATTTTCTTTACAACGCGGGCGGCGTACGGTCTGTGACCGCAGACAAGGGGGAGTGTAATGGACAAGACGGCCGAGCAAATGGTACTTGACAAGTTGAACGAACTGAGCACGAAGATCGATAAGCTCACATCAGAAGGTTGCCCGATTGGCAAGGGCTACGCTGATGTCAAATCAAACCAGAGCGAGATTTTCAAACGCCTTCTCAAGATCGAGTTGGCCCAGGCAGAGGGGCGGGGAAAACTCGCCGTCGCGATGATATTTTTAACGGCCCTCGTTTCGTTCATCTTGCAGTGGATCGGCAAGCACATTTGATTTCCGGCCCCTCTCGTGAGGAACCGGGTTTACAAAACAAGGAGAAGGTATGGACTCAAAAAATGCTTACATGGGCGGAATCGTCCGCATTGTTACGACTCTCATCGGTGGCTATCTGGCCCAGAAGGGGCTTGCCAGCGAAGCCGACATAGAGGGTATTGCGGGTGCCATTGTCATTGTGGCAACGGGTATCTGGTCGATTTGGGCCAAGCGCAAGGCGATGTTGACTTATCCTACAGCCGTCAAGTGAGGTTGCCATGGAAGAAGAGTACAACATCTTGGAGACGGAAGGACAAGACGGGATGGTTGCCGTAAAGCGACTGTCTGACGGCATGTTGTCTCGATGCAAGCCGAGTTGGTTACGCTCGAAGAAACCGGGCGTTTATGAGGCGAGAAGTAAAACCAAGGCAATCCGTCTGGACGGCCTTGAATGGACAACGGAGGGTTGAGGTTATGAAGAAGGCATTGGCATTGATCATGTGTGTGGCCGCTATGGCGGTCGTCACGGGGTGTTTCACGTCGGCAACGGCGTACACGGAGCGGACGCTGAAAGACGGCTCCGCAATCAAGTCGCAGGTTAAGATCATCGGTACTGGCGACAAGGTTAGTCAGTTGGCAGCCGAAGGGTTGTTTGCGGACGGGACGGACGAAGACCTAGGGGCTGGTGTGAAGAAGGCCAGCGCGAGCCAGCAATCCACCGGGATCGACGGAACGCTGAACGGGCTTGGGCAGCTCATGACCGGAATGGCTAAGTTCATGGCGGCTTCACAGGGCGTCAAGGTTCCGCAGTATGTTGATTCGTCTGCTTCGGACGAATCAACCGCGCCGACCGTTCTTTCGGAAGCATTGCCGGCGGAAACGGTTGCTGCCAACGCGACGGCACTCGCATCGAAAATGGCAGAGGCGAAATCATCGGGTAAACCTCTGGTCGTAATTGCCGGAAATACAGGGTGCGGTTACTGCACGAAGTTGGACAGACTGATCGACTCCGACCCGGCGTTTCTATCACGAACCGACATTGTTCTGTACCGTGAAACTTCTGCGTGGGCCAACAACCAGGCTGGAAAATGGACGGGTGGCGGGAAGTTTCCTGTTTTGCGCGTGACCCAATGGGCGCCTGACGGTTCAATCGTCTGCGACAAGAAGGTCAACCGACCGCAGACCATAGCCGAGATTGAATCATCCTTGAAGACATGCGAGGTAACGCAGTAACGCAGTCAAATAGCCGCTGGACGGTGTTCAGCGGCTTGCTCCCTCCGTCGCTGTGTGCATATTGACGTTTATCGCGGATCACCGCTTGTTCAACAACCAAAAAAACGAGGTCAAAATGAAGAAGGTCATGGGTATCCTGTTGGCCGTCATGTTTATGATGACGGGTTTCTGTGTGATGGCGCAATCTCCGTTCTATGCCGCCGGCGACATCACCGTAGCCGCGGGCGTCACGAATGTCGTGAAGGACGACATTACGCTGTACGACACGTCGGGTCCGTGCGCGTTCCGTGAGTTGGAAGAGTTTATTGTCAAGAACGTGTCCGGCACCGGAACCGGTACGGTTACGCTGTTGTCCGTGAACATCGGCGTTGAAACGCAGATTATGAATGCGGGTTCGCACATCCCCGGCTATTCGACCATCAGTTACCCCCGGCGAACCGCCGAGGTTCAGAGTTGGGCCGGATGGGTCGTTACCGGAAACGTGGCCGTGGCGAAATCAACGGTGGTCACGAACTACGAGAAATACGGCGTGCGTAAGTTGAAGATCAACATCGCGCAACCCGCATCGGCGACCGCCAACGTGTACCGCTACTCGATCAAGGCCAAGTAAGGCTTTCGGTAATGCCGACGATCAAGATAGACAGCTTTTCCGGCATCATGCCTCGGGTCCACCCGACGCTGTTGCCGGACGGTTGCGCGGTTAAAGCGCATAACTGCCGCCTTCAAAGCGGAAAGCTGTCACCCCTGCGTCAACCGTTGAAGGTATCCTCCTTCCGAATCAGGATGGAAAACGGCTTGGCGAGGATTTCAGAAGCGAACTCCCTCTATCTCTGGAAGCGCGGCGCGGTGACTGAAATGCTGGCATGGCCTGGCATCGTCAAAGTCGCGCAGTCGAACATTTCCGACGACGACCGTTTCCGCCTGTTTGTGTCCGGCGCAACGGGCGTGGGCGGTGTCGGCAAGAATCACCCATGCGCCTACATCGCCTCGACCAGCGGAGGGACGTATACCCGTCACTCTCTCGTAAAGACCCCTCTTCCCGCCCCTACGGTATCGGTTGCGGATGCTGACCCACAAAAAGACATCCGCTACACCAGTTTCTTTCAGACGTGGATCGACGCCTACGGTTACGAGTCGGGCGCTTCTCTACCGTCCTCCGAGATCGAATACAACGAGGGCCAGTCCGTCACAATCGGAGTCGAGACGGCACCCGCCGGCGCGGTTGTCCGGCGCGTCTACAAGGTTGTCACCGGAACGGAAACGGCGAATATCCAGTTTGTTTTCGAGCAGACATCCGTGAATAGCTATTTCCCGCAAGCGGCTTTCGCGGTCAAGGACGAGGACGCCGGCGAGGTCATCCCGTCCATCGTTTCAGCGCCGGAAGATTTGACTTGGATCACCTACGTTCCGGGAAACTTCTATGCCGGAGTGAGCGCGTCCAACATCAGGACTGTCATGTTCAGCGACGTGAACAGACCGACGAGTTGGCCGGACGCCTACATGTACGACATCCGAGACGACATCGTGGGGCTGGCCGTGACGGGCAACACCGTGTTCGCTCTGACGACCGGAAGTCCTTGGATGATTAGCGGCACGGCCCCAGAGAGCATGTCCGCCGCCGTCATGTCCGCCTCACAGCCCTGCGTGTCTTCACGCTCCATCTGCGTTATGGCGGGGAGCTCCTTCTACGCATCGCCTGACGGCATCTGCATGTTGTCGCCATCCGGCGATTACCCCATGCTCGTTCCGGTCATCACCGAGAAGTATTTCAGCAAGCGCGAGTGGGAAGCTCTGAACCCTTCTACCTGCATCATGGAGTCTTATGACGGGGCTTTGCACGCCTGGTTCACCCTGTCGGACGGCACTCGCCAAGGGTATATCATCGACATCAAAGAGGGCGTTTCCGCGATCACCACGCACGATGAACAGGCGAAGGCCGCTTTCTACGACGCCGTGACTGACGGGTTGTACTACGTGAGGGAGGTCTAGCCGTGTCGCAATCAGGATATGTCGCCTCACATAATGGTGCCCTATCAATTGGCACAACGGGGTTCTATTTTTACCGGACGGACGGCAGCACCAACCCATTCAGTGTTGCTGGAAGAATCTATTGTGATGCCATTGGTGGGTATGGAAATTCATCGAACACTTATTCTGGAAACGGATACTGGAAGTCAGGTACTTATTATACCTATGCGGGGGCAACTCTTGGGACAATTTCTGCCACCACGATCTATACGATCACGGTTTCAGCGAATGCAAACGGAACGGTTTCTGGCGGCGGCGCGGTTGCAAGTGGGCGCTCGATCGCCATAACGGCAACTCCCAACACCAATTTCGTTTTCGTCAGTTGGAGCGACGGCAACACCAATGCGAGCCGGACTCTGACGAACGTTACCGCAGACGCCACGTTGACGGCTACCTTCGCTCAAAACATGTGGAAGCTCAGTGCGGCGTCTGAAAACACGGCGCAGGGAACCATCACGCTCTCCGGCTGGACCTCCGGCACTTACTTTACGGCTGGGCTCACCAAGACGGCCACGGCGGCACCCAAGGCCGGATACAGGCTGTTGGGCTGGTATCGCGCCGGACAGGCGAACCCCGACTACACGACGCTGACGGCCAGCCTTCTAACCTATTCGGCTGACACGACGTACACGGCCAAGTTTGCGACCACGCGGCACACGATTTCCGTTTCCCCAAACTACGCCGACCGTGGATCGGTCAAGCTCTACGTCAACGGGGTCGAACAGGCCTCCACGACGGGGCTGACCGTAACGGAAGGAGACACCATCCGGGTTGTGGCAACGCCGCAATGGTATTGCCTGTTCTACAACTGGACCATTGGAGCCGGAACGGGGTCGGGCGCAGACCTGACTTTTGTGATGCCCCAGAACGACCTCACGGTTACGGCGAATTTCAACGTGAGGGTATCCAAGAGCCTGTCCGTCGCCAAGACCAATTACGCGATGGGTACGATCACGCTTAAACGCGGGGGTGGCACGGTCACGTCAGACACCGGATCGTCTCTCACGTCTGTCGTTTACGCCGGAGTCGAGTACACGCTTTCACCGACCGTCACTGACAGTACGCTCGACAAGTTCTCGGGTTGGTACACGTCGGGTGACGCGCTCATTCAGGCGGCGTCCGATTACGTTTTCACGCCGGACGGTTCCGCGAACATCGAGATTGTAGCGAAATTCGCCGAACGGTCGAACTTCACGTTTTCAAAGAACGTGTCTGACGGCAGCAACTATGTCGCGGAGAATCCTGCGGAAGCCGCCGGCAACGTGCTTGTGCAGACGCCTTCCGCCCCCGACTTCCCTGTAAGCGGGAACTACCTTGAAGGGCGGACGATCACGCTTTCAGCCGTGCCGGCGGCGGGGTGGCATGTCGCCTCGTGGTTCGTGAACTCCGATGTTGCGGCGTATGATCTGTCCATTCCAACTGGAACGGACGCCTGCCCGCAAGAGATTCAAGTCGTCGTCAACGCCAACACCGTCGTCACCGCTCACTTCGCGATCAACAAGTATACGGTGACTGCGACGGTGGAAGCCGCGTCTGTTGACGGCGGTTTCTGCGTTGTCGAGTACGAGGCTTCTTTGGGCGTGTGGGCAGACATACCGGAGGCGGGCGTTCCGCACGGAACGAAAGTCCGTGTGACCTCCACGCCAAACGCCGACTTCCTTCCCGGCGGAATCTATGAGGACGGCGTGCTTGTTTCGGAAGTTGAATCTCTGGGTAACGGCGTCTACAACATCACGGCCATTGCCAACAACCGCGCGTTCACCGTCAAGTTCAAGGCTTTGATCGGTCTGGTGTTGAGTCTGTCGGTAGCCGGACTCGGCACGGTTACGGCGCTCGGCTCCGATGGTGAAGCGATCATCGCGGAAACGGGAGTAAACGGAAGTTCGACGGCTGTAGGCGTCATCCTCGGTGAGACAGTCACGCTGCGTGCCACGGAGTTGACGGGCGGACATTTCAAAGGATGGTTCGCCACATCCGACACCGGATTCACAACCCCGCTCGAAGGCATGGGACCGTCCTACGATCTAGTCGTCACCGCCAAACACACCTACGTCGCCCGCTTCACCGACACGGCGGCGCCGATCTACGTTTCAATCGTCAACGAGCCCTACGGCATCGGAAGCCTGGCTTCGTCTGCCGGAACTGAAATATCGGAATCTGATTACATGGGTTGGCTGGGCGGAACAATGTCCACCGGCGCCGACGTTGGGATCAACCGGTATTACCAGTTCACCGGAGTCACCAACACGATCATTTCGGTTGCGCCGCTGACGGACGCCAATTTCATGAAGTGGCAGTACCGGACGCTGAACAAAAACGGAATGTCAGTGACTCTCGGAGAGTGGACCGACATTTCACTTGAAACCGTGTTCTCGACCGTCGCCAACCGTCATTTGCAGTTCAGGGCGCTCTACTATTCGGAGTCTCCTGTACCCATTCGCGCCCGTTACCGCGACGACTCGAACGTGACGAACGGGTCCGTCTCTCTTTCTCCCGCAGGGGTGAACGGGAGTTCAACGTCCATCGGCGTCAGCGCGGAGTACACGCAGGGGACGCCCGTAACCGTCATAGCCGTTCCTGAAAACGGGTTCTACTTCATCGGATGGTATACAGCGGCCACCGCCGGGACGCTCCTTTCGTCCAGTTCATCCTACACGTTCGACGTGGTTGCGGAAGCAAGCGTCTACGCCCGCTTCGCGCAGGACACCGACGCCATTTACAAGTGGGAAGGCGGAACGGCGAACAAGATGGTGGAGTGGAGAAGCAAGCGGTTTGTGGCGACCAAGCCGTTCAACCCCTCTGCGGCGCGGGTGTATGCCGGCACATACCCTGTGGCCCTTAACCTCTTCATGTGCTGTTCGCCGGACTCCCCTTCTCTCACGACGCCGACCGTTTCCGTCTACGCCCGCAAGCAGGACGGTTTCAGGCTCCCCATCGCAAGGCCGGAGAAATACCTTGAGATCGAGGTCAAGACTTCCGGCGAACTGACAGAAGCCGTTGTCTCGTCTTCAATGGGAGGGCTCGCACAATGATCGTGAAGAAAGCGCTTCCCCATGCCAGCGTTCCAACGGGAGGAATCAAAGACTCTGCGGTGCGCGAGGTCGTCATGAAGCTGAACGAAAACAACGCTTCACTCCAAAGCCAGTTGTCCGAGTTGCAGGACGCGGTTATGGAACTGCAAAGAAAGAAGGCGTGATATGTTGAACGGAGTGAAACCAGTTTATTATTCGGGCGGAGACAGAGGACTTTATGTTGGCGGAACTTACCTGATGCCAGGACAACCATCCGACATCGTGGATCCCTATGCCACGGCTGGTAACGCGGCGGCGGCTTACCAGACCTCTGCGGACAACGCGGCTTCGGGCGCGGTGTCGGCGGCGCAGGGCGGCGTGGATGCGGCCAGCGCGGCGGCGTCAAACGCCCAGTCGTACATCAACAATATGAACCGGTACGCCGGTCAGGCCGCACAGGCGGCTGGCGGCATCGGTTCTGCCATCACCAACGTCAACGCCGCGGGCGACCGCGTGAACGCGACGGCGAACGCCCTTGCCCCCTACGCGAGCCAGTTGAACGGGTACGGCCAGACGGTCTACAACCAAGGTCTGAACCTTTACGGGTTCGGCCAGAACTACCTCGGGTCGTCCAACGACATCATGGGGCTGAACGCGAACGCCGGCGGGTTGACCGGGCAGTACATCAACGCGCTCATGGCGATTGACCCGAACCGTTACGTTTCGGCGGCGGCTTCTGACGTGAACAGTTCGTTCAGCAACGCCCAAGGACAGATGGAACGCAACCTTGCGCGTTCGGGCGTTTCGTCTGGTAGCGGCAGATCGGCGGCATTGGCCCAGAATTTCGCTCAGGCGCAAGCGGCGGCGCTGGCTGGTGCGAAGACAAGGGCTCGGCAGACGGGCGTCACAGAGCGCCTTGGCGCGTTGCAGAGCGGCTTCGGCGTGGCGCAGGGGCTGGCCGGTACGGGCGGTGCTCTGGCGACACAGGGCGTCAACGCGCAGACGGCGGGCGGCGGGATGGTCAACCAGGCGGCGGGAGTCGTCGCCAACCAAGGGAGTCTTCAAGCTTCCGCCGGAAACCTCTACGGACAGGCCGGACAACTCGGCGGAACACAGGCGAACGCCTATACGAACGCCGGACAGCTTACGCAGGGCGCCGGTCAACTCGGCATCAGCGCGGCTGGATTACAGGTCAACGCGGCGAGCACACTTGCCAGCGCCCAGCAGACGGCGGCGCAGTATTACGCCCAAGTCGCGCAGGGTTACGGACAGATCGCCGGAAGCAACGGTTTGATGCAAGCGTTATTCGGATAATTGAAGGAGGCATACCATGGGCGCATTAGGAGCAGCGGCGGGAGCGTTTGAAGGCGACAACGCGCGAGAGGAACAGAGTTTGCGCAGGGCGCAACTTGCTTCACAGAACGCGGCAAACGCGGCGCGTCTGAACATGCAGGGCTACCAGTTCGAGGCGGCGCGGGCGGATGCGGAATCGGCGCGGGCTGACGCCGCGGCGCGTGACCAGCGCAATTTCGATGAGAGCAAGCTTCGTGCGGACCTCGAAAGGACTGACACGCTGGCCCAGCGCGGCGAGCAGAAACGTCAGTTCGATTTGACCAACAGCCGCGCTGACGTTCAGACGGAGATCGCGCAGAAGGCTTCAACCTGGGACAGCGCCTTGAAGGATCAGGAGTTGCAGGACCGCCAGTTGAGGATCAAGGCGAACCGTCTGCAATTTGAAGAGCTTGACCGCGCATCCAAGCAAGAGCGCGAACAGCTTGCGAACCGCCAGCAGATTGCCAAGACCGGACTCGGCGCGTTGGCTCTTGCGGCCATGAAGAACGGAGGCATCGCCTCGCAGTCGGCAATCGAACTGTTCAACAAGCAACAGGCACAGGCTGGAACCGGAATCAAGGTTTCGGGCGGCGTGTGGTCGGCGGACGGTTTCGCCTTCAAGCGGCGCGGTCCTGGACAGGACCAAAGCGGACGCCCCATCGAAACGGACTATGACGAGGTTTTGAGCCCCGCTATCGCACAGGCCATTTTCAAAGACGAGTTCGGCGAGGACGTTGCCAAAGAGCAGTCCACGTCACAGCACGAGAACGCGCGGTATGCGAATGCCCAGAACGTCGCGGCGATCCGGTCGGCGAACACAGGCAAGAAAGCCCCCCTCTCTCCGCAGGAAGAGCTTTACAAGCTTTCCGGCGCGTTGAAGGACATGGACGCCGACAATCCGGCATACGATCTTGTGGTCGGTCGGCTGAACCAGTTGAAGCAGACGATTCAGCCCAATGCCGGAAACACTGGCGGCGCGGCTGTTGAGTCCCCTGATGTTGCGGCTGAACGCGCACGGTTGACCAAGATCGCCCAGCAGACAAAGAAGCCGGCAGAACAACAGGCTTATGTCGATTCCGGCCTTGCGAAGTTCTCTAAGACGTACTCTGCAAAATCGGAGCAGCCAGCGGATACGCCTAATGACGCGGCAAATCAGGATTATAAGACCATGGCCGAAAAGGCTATGACGGATGCCAACGGAAACCGGGATGAGGCAATCAGATTGTTCAAGCTTTATAAGGGGGGCGCGGCTGACAAAACCAGTTCATCAGTCAAAAAGACCGCACCATCTGAAAAACCAACTCCTTCGGCAGTCGGCCCTACGCAAGATGACCCTGCATATTGGAGAGATATGCCAGTTGGAAGAAGCCCGGTTGTGGTTGTGGAAGACCCTGAAAAAGACATTCCAAAGAAACGCTGGGAGATTCTGGCGCGTCTGGAAGCGGCGTACAGAATGCCGAAAACAGCCGAGAAGAAAGAAACCGTCCGCAGGATCAAGGCCGAGTTGGATTCATTCAACAGCGTCAACCCTATTTAGTAGCAGGCGTTCAACTTAGACGCTTTTTCGCGAGCCCCGTTCTACAATGTAGGGAAGCACAGGAATTTGAGCTATGGCAAACGACCAAGACCCAGACATCGCTTTGTTTGATTCTCTCATCAGCCAAACGTCTGACAAAGACCCTGACAAAGCTTTGTTCGACTCGCTCATTCCCGCTTCATTCACAAAACAGGCGTTGCCCAAGATCGGCATGGGCGAGAGATTGCGTCTGGACGCCAAGGCACGCACAGGCGCGGATGAGACGACGTTAAGCGCGACGGCGGGCGATGTGTCTCTCGGATTGAACGAACTGGGCCGAACCATTCAGGACGGCGCTCTGCAACAGCTTTACAAGGGAGAGGCAAGGCAACTATTTGGCGCACCCGTTCCGTTCACAAAAATGAGCGACTGGCGTCTGAACGAGTTTTCCACAATGGCGGGCATAACCGTTCCGTTTACCGAGCACGCCCTTAAATCGTGGGATGAAAACGAGGGGAAGAAGATAGAAGACCCTGTTCAGCGCAAAGAGGAGCGGGTGAAGTTTGTCAGCGGTCTGGCGGGTGAGGTTCTCAAAGAGCGTCTTCAAAACAAGGTGGATGCAGGTCAAGAGCTTTCCAGCCGTGAAAAGACTCTCTGGGCTAAGATCGGCGGCGGGTTTGTTAAAAACGCCGGATATACCGGAGCCTTCATGGTCGGCGCCCCCATGGCAATCGGCGTTTCCGCTGGCAGACGTTTCGGCGACTTGCAGAACGATGAACAGGCTTTGATTGACGGAAACATTGAGACGGTTGACCAAGGGGACAGCGTTGGTAAGTCCGCGCTAAAAGCCGTTCCAGGAGCAGTGACGGAATGGGTCATTGAGGAACGTGTTGGGCGCGTGTACCGCTGGCTGGGTGGAAAGGCCATTGCCAACACCATAGGCAAAAATCCTGCGGCTGCGGCGGCGCTCGAAAAGTTGTCCAACAGCGGAGTCGGAAAAGCTTTCCAGAAGTTCTACAAACTGGGAGAGGTTACGGGAACGCAGTCGCTTCCCGAAGAGGTTTTTGAAAACCTTGAGGGGGACTTGGCCGACAAAGGGCTCGGACTTGACAAACGCGACAGCGAGAAGCTTCTTGGATGGAAGGCCGACACTGTAGACGCGACAAAACAGTTCATGACGAAGGGAAACCTTGCCGACCAGGCTCTTGAAATGTTTTTGCAGGTGGCTATCAGCGGAGGCGCGGCTGGTGCGGCTGAATACAATCAGTACGCGAAATACAGAAACACTGTTGACGGAACCCTCGCGGCGTTCGGTGCCGACCCTGAAAAACTTAAAAAGGCTTCGTTGCAGGACAAGCAGCAGGTGGCGGCGGCGATCCGTCAAAACCTGACTCCCGAAATGGCGCAGACCGTAATTGAGCGTCTCGGCAACAAAGCGGGAGACGTTTACAATTCAATCGTTGAGCAGGAAGGTTACGACTTCGACGCCAAAAAGAACGGAATCGTGTCGAACTTCAAGCTTCCTCCGGCGGGATCGGACAGCCGCGAGACTTTACCGGATGGCTCCAAACTGTACTACCACGCGGAAAGCGGCATCGGCATCGTCGAGCATCCTGACGGGCGGGCGACCGTCTACGACCGCAACGGCGACATGCAGAGTTTCCCGACGCTGGGCGATGCGGTAGAGGCGGCAAACAAGCTTTCCGTCAAGAACCAGGTGGTCGATATGCGGCGTGGTCAGAAGGCCAAGTATGTCGAGGCGACGGCGCGGCGTTTGGCTTCCGACGTGAACGTGCAGGTCCACAACACGACCGACGATCTTCTTGCGGCTGTGCCGGAAGCGGCGCAATCGCCCGACTTCGAGGCCAACCCGTCCGGCATCAACCTGAACGGGACGATCCACGTTGTTCTGGACAACATCAACACGCCGCGCGGCGTTGTGTCCACGATCTTGCACGAGGCCGGAGTCCACACCGGACTTGCGCGTGTCCTCAAGGGTGACGCCAAGAACCAGTTCCTTTCCAATCTGGGGAGCGCGGAGGCGGGCAAGTACAAGGACTTCGTTCAGAAGTTGGGATATGCCGGCGGCGCGGACAACACCACCGAAGAGGCTCTTGCCTACATGTACGAGCAGCGCCTTGCCAATCCCACCGGATTCCAGAAGGGTGTGGCGTGGATTCACGAACAGTTGCGCAAGGTGAACCCCGATTACCATTTCACCGATGCGGACATTGAAGTGATGATGGCTGACGCCCAGCAAAGCGTGCGCAACGCCCAGCGCGGCGCGGTAAATCTCCCCGCTCCTGTCACAACCGGAAAGGCGCGTGAGCAAGCGGAACTGAACGCATACGAACGCAAGGCGCTTGAACTTGAAGAGTCCTATCCGGCCCGCGCCGAAACACCGGTTCCGGTTGCAGAAGCCGCACCGAAATCTGACTTGAACGCAGAATCCAAGCGGCGCATGGAGGAAGACCCGCAAGCTTGGATTGAATCTGTGCGTGCCGCGAAAGGCGACATCCAGAAAGCCGTTGCGGTTTACGACTCGGTACGCGAGGAAACGCCGGAACCTGCGGCAGTTGTAAAGGAATCCTTAACAACTGAACCTCAAGCGCAGGAACCGCGTCAGGAGCCCGCGCAATCGACGACAGCCGAACCCACACCGGCACAAGGGGAAGTTGCGCCGGACGAGCCAGCGGCACCGCCAGAGCCAGAAACGCAGACGATGCTTGATGAGAAGCAGTACCCTGCGGTAGAATTGCCTCTTGAAGGGCTCACACTGTCCAAAGACGTTCCGCAGTTCAAGGAGAACTCCGACCCCAAGACCGGAGAGGTTGAGCCGATCAAGGGAAGCGGATACGTCCGTCTGGGAACGGCCCCGATTGTCGTATGGGAACGGCTTGACGGTCGCAAGGAGATTGTTACAGGACGGCACCGCGTGGCGTTCGCCCGCCGTGTCGGGGAACAGACTATCCCGGCGCAGGTTGTGCGCGAGGCTGACGGGTTCGGCGTGGAACATGCGATTACGCTGGACGCAGAATCTAACATCCGTGACGGACAAGGGAGCGCCAAAGACTATGCAAACTATTTCAGAAACGTCAAAATCACAGAGCAGGAAGCATCCGGCAGAGGACTTCTTGGTCGGGATAAGGGAAAAAGAGGCTTTCAAATCGGACGCAATGCCTCGCCTGACCTTTATGCCCTCTTCCGCGACGACAAAATCGGAGAGTCAAAAGCCGCCTCAATCGCCGAATCCGCCCCCGGAAACCCCGGCGTCCAGCAAGTAGGAATCCGGTACGCTGAAAAGCACACGTCGGAAGAGACGCGGAACTACATGCGCTCTCTTCTCTCAATGGCCCCTCCCGAGCAGCAGGGCAAGCAACTTGACTTGCTGGGATTCGACACGTCATGGCAGGAACAGTCTGATAAACGCGCCAAGGCGGCTTCTCGTATTGCCTCTCGGATGGGCGAAGAGCTTTCGGCGCTCAAGGCGGCGCGTTCGCTGTCGAAAGAGAAGCGGGCGGCTATTGTCGGAAAGTACGGTTTCAAGGCTGGTGACGCCGGCGCAGTCGAAGGCCGAATCGCCGCGCTTGAGTCGGAAGTCGCGAGATTCGACAACTGGCATCTTAACCCCGACCTAGTTCAGATGGTTTCAAAAGAGGCCGGAGAGCAAGCACCCTCTCCCGCGCTCAATCTTGAATCCGTGTCGCCCGATCAAATCAAGGCGGAAGCCAAGCGGCGCGATGACGCGAAGAAGATCGCTGACGGAGCGGCAAAGCCTTTGACCGGGACGGCCGGCGACCTGACGCCCGACATGTTCGGCCCCAGCGACACCCCTCTGTTCGATGACCGCAGAGACACCCTACCTTCTCCCGCTCCTGTTGTCAAAAACGGTGACGTGGCAAAATCGACGCCTAAACCCAAAAAGGCACAGGAGCAGGAGTCTCAACCTAAACCACAGGTCAAGACCCCTACCGCCAACCTGTCAGCCACCGACCAATCCCGCCTGAATGAGATTCAGGCCAAGTTGCGTCAGAAGCTTCGCGGTCAGGCGAACATGGGATTCGACCCGGAGATACTAACCCTCTCCGGTGAAATGGCAATACTTTACGCCAAGGGCGGAATCAAGACGTTTTCGCAGTTCGCTTCCCGCGTGAAATCCGACATGTCCGACATGTGGGACCAGATGAAGCAGTACCTTCATTCGGCGTGGCAAGCGGCGGGCGCAACCGATGACACCCTTGATGACGTGTCACGCAAAGATGCGGCGGCGGCAATCTCCGTACTTGACAGCGCGCCCTCTCCGACCGACAATAATCCTGAAAGAGAGGCAGACAATGAACCCGATTCCTCAAGCGATATGGCTCAAGGTGGCCGACCGGCGCAAACTGCGGACGTGGTGGGCGGAAGTGATGTTCAACATCGAAGAGGAAGAGACGGCGCAGGAGATTCAAGAGGAAGTGAGCGCGGAGCTTCGCAAGCAGGGAGTGCCGAGCGCGGCGATTCTGGCGTATCAGACGGTGTTGCCGCTGATGATGGAGCCGTTCGCGATACGGGACTTTCTGACGGAACACCCGCAGTATCAGGACGCATTGCCGGAAGTGCTGAACAGGCAGGAGGCGGTCGCGCTGGCGATGCTCGAATGGCCGACGATGGATCGAAAGGAGATAGCGGCCCTTCGGACGCTTCTTCCCGAGACGTTGGGGCCGATCAATCACCTTTGGACTCCAGCGATCCGAAAGAACGTCGCGCCGCCCAAACAGCAGCAGACCGTTTCGGCATAGTACGCGGGAACTCCGTCAACATTTCAAAGACGCTTCCGCTTCTTCTGAAATCGCAGCAGTCCGACGTTCTGAAAGCCGAAACACGTTTCGCAAAACCGGACGGGTTCGGCATGATGTTCACGAACGGTACGGGGACGGGCAAGACCTATTCCGGCATGGGCATCGTCAAGCGCTATGTCCGCGAAGGTCGGGACAACATCCTCATCGTCGCCCCCAATCAGGAGGTTATCAACGGTTGGGTCAAGACCGGAAAAGACCTCGGCGTGAAGGTCAACCAGCTTGGAAGCACGGCGGACAACGGCGGCAAGGGCGTCGTTGTCACCACGTACAGCAACCTTGGAATGAACAAGACGCTGGCAGATCGTTCGTGGGACTTGGTTGTCGCCGACGAAAGCCAAAACCTCCTGTCGAAGAAGGACAGCGACGTTGTGACGCTCTCCGGTGACGCTCTCCGGGCTATTACGCTTCACCCGCGAGGAAAGATTCGCCGCGCTCAAATGCTTCACCGCGATCTGTACAAGAAACTGGAAGAAGCGAAGGTCAGTCTGCGCGGATGGAAGGCATTGGCGGAAGACGATCACCAGTATACGCCACAGGCCATAGAAGCCGAGAAGGAGCATGACCGTGCGCTCGTCGCCGTCCGCAACGCCGAAAACACCGTGAGCGATTACGTTGATGCTCATCAGGCAGACCGTACGCGCGTTGTCTTCCTGTCGGCAACCCCGTTCGCCTACGTCAAGAACATCGACTACGCCGAGGGATACCTGTTCGACTACGGCAAGGATGAGGGTTCACGCGGCTACAATCAGCCTTCCGCGCAAGACCGCTACCTGATGAGCAATTTCGGCTACAAGATGCGTTACAACCGCCTTGAGGCTCCCGGACCAGATGTAAACTCCGACGTGATGGAACGCCAGTGGTCATCCAACATGACCAAGAGCGGCGCGGTGAGCGGTCGGCGTATCGACATCAAATCCGATTACGAGCGCCGTTTCGCGCTCACCGAGGACAGCATCGGAACCGAGATCGACAACGGCATGAAGTTCCTTCGCGAGGCCGATAAGGGCAGGTTCATGCCGCTTCACGATCATGTTCAGAAGAAGTTCGACTACCTTTCGCGCATGTACCTTCTGGAATCGCTGAAAGCCCGTCACGCCGTGCCGATCATCAAGCAGTGGTTGAAGAGCGGAAACAAGGTCGTTGTCTTCCATGACTACAACCAGGGCGGCGGGTTCAATCCGTTCTCGTTCGATACGCTTCCGCCGACCGTCACGGTGCGGATGGACGACAAATACGTCGAGATCAAGACGGCCCCTCTGGTAGAGGAGTTCTTTGCCCGCAATCCGGCAATAGCGTCCATGGACTTCACCGGACTGTCAGACCCGATAACGGCTATGCTTCGGGCATTCCCCAATGCCGGACAGGTCAACGGAACGCGCTCCGGCAAGCAGATCGCCGCAGACCTTGAGCGGTTCAACTCTGACGACAGCGGCCCGTCCGTCATCATCGTGCAGGCGCAGAAGGGCGGTGCCGGAATCAGTCTTCACGATACGACCGGCAAACACCCGCGCCGCGAGATCAACCTTGGGTTGCCTTCCCGGCCAGTGACCGCCATTCAGGAAGAGGGTCGCATTTACCGTGTTGGCCAGCATCCCGAAAGCAACGCACTTTTTCTCTACATGAACACCGGAACGAACTGGGAGGCGCAGGCGTTCGCACGCAAGATGTTCGAGCGCGGCGCGACGGCTGAAAACCTCGCCATGGGAGAACAGGCGCGGCGCTTGCGCCAGAGCTACGTGGAGGGCTTCCGAGACAGTTCCGTCTATTCACCCTCGCAAGAGGACGGGCGCGGCGGTAAGCTGTCTGACGCGGCGCAGGACGCCATTTCAGACTATGAGCGTGCCAAGAGCTATTACTTCGGGCGCCAGAAGAAGACGGCGCGTGACAAGAGCCGAGAAGGTGCAGACTACTTTGCCACTCCCGAGCCTTTGGGAATGAAGATGGTCGAATGGTCGGGAGTCAAGGACGGGGAAAGCATCCTTGAGCCCAGCGCGGGGCATGGGGCGATAAGCCGCTTCTTCCCCGAGACGGCCAAGAACGTCATCATCGAACCGTCCAACGACCTGTACACGCAAGCAATATTGCTTGGCAACGCGAACACCAAACCTGTACGCGGCACGTTCGAGGATCACGATATTCACAACAAGTACGACGCCATCGACATGAACCCCCCGTTCGGTGTCGGCGGCAAGACCGCTGTGGAGCACATCGCCAAGGCGTTCAACCATCTGCGTGAAGGCGGTAGAATCGTGGCTATCATCCCGCAAGGGCCATCGGCTGACAAACGCTTTGACGCATGGTACGGCGGTCAAAAGGGCGCTGTGTTGATCCGGTCAATCGGATTGCCTCAAGTCACGTTCGACCGCGCAGGAACAAGCGTCAAAACCCGCGTGGTCATAATCGACAAGTACAACGGAGAGAAAGAGGCGAACGAAGCGAACGCTAACAGCAGTGGTCATATCGAGATCGAGGCGCAGACGGTCAAGGGGCTTTTCGACAAGATCGAGGATATGGATGTTCCCGAGCGCATCAAGGTCGAGAACGTTTCTCCGCTTGCCGCTGAACTGACAAGCAGGCGTGACGCGGTGTTGCCGGAGCAATCCGCTGACTCTGGCGAGGAATCCCCCGACATCGCCACTGTGCTGCACACGAAGAAGAACGCCAACATCTTCATCGTCAAGCCGAAAGTCTACATGTCGCCCGACAAATACAAATCCGTGGCGAGCGCGGCCAAGGCGGCTGGCGGATGGTATTCGCGCAAGTTCGGAACGTCTCCGTCAGGATTCGCCTTTGAGACGATGGAAGCGGCAGACAAGTTTGCCCGCGACAACGCCGATGTGTTCCTGTCGAAGCCTTCCGGAGTCAAGTTCAGAAGGTCGGACGCCGATGTTCAGGTAGTTATGTCGGAAGGTCAGACGGAGTTGACAAACCGTCCCGATAGCGGCACAATCATCGAGGCGAGTGACGACATCCGCTACCGTCTCCCCGGTGTCAGCCTCGATGCCGACTACCTGCGGGCGACCGAGGCGGGCGACCGAGGCGGCGATAACCTCGTTGAGCTTCTGCGCAAAACAAAGAAAGACGAGCGAGACAAGGCCGTTGCGGCGTGGCTTGAACGCAACCCTGAGACGGCGGAGCGGCTTGAAAAAATGGTTGTGGATCGGGCGCGTGCGATGGGGTACGACATAAAAGCCTATCACGCCACCAACAACGACTTCAACGTGTTTGACAGGGGCAGGCTAGGAAGCGAAACCGCCAAAAACTCGCCGCCTGAAAATGGGATGGCATTGTCTAAACTTGGTTTCTGGTTTCACGAGAAACCTCTTGCAAAGGAACTCGGACAACGGAGGGACGTGTCCGCTTTTATTCGTCTTGGAGAATCAGAGGATAAATCGTTTGACGAGTTGTGGGACAATCCAGAGATGAACGGAGACTCGCTTGTTGTTGACGATTCTGAGTTTGGAGGAAAGTCGTATGTTATTAGAGACTCAACCCAGATCAAGTCCGCCGATGCCGTGACCTACGACGACGCCGGACGCATCATCCCGCCGTCCGAGCGGTTCAATGAGGCGAGTGACGACATCCGCTTCCGGCGCAGCGACGCGGATGTCGCAAAGCTCTTGGCAGAGATCGAGCGAGAAGAGGTTGCGGATTCATTCCGCGCCTTGCCGTCAGTCAATCCCAAGGCCCGCGAAATGCAAGCCGACGTGCAGGTTTCCTACGCCTATAATCTCACGCCCAAGACCGTCCAGCAGTCGCAGGACGAAGCCAGGGGAGTTTACGAGAAGGACAAGACGACCGCACAGCTTAACCTACTGTCTGGGTACAACGACTCCGGCGACATCAACAGCGATGCCCGCCGCATGGCCGTTGACAAGATCGCGGTCGATGACATGACCGTTGATGCCGTTTCCGCCCCGTCCGACGACAACAAGATCGCAACCGCGATGCTGGGCATCTGGCGCTGGTATGAGCGCGGCACCGACGTGGCCCGCGCCCTGCGGCTCCGTTTCGATCCGGTTGACACTCCCGAGGGTCGGCGTGCGTGGCTCATGCGGACGATCCTTGCCCCAACCAAGGGCGAGGCTGAAATCATCCGCCGTGCCGAAAGCACTGCGGCGGCGATCGATGGGCTCAAACGCAAAGCCAAGTTCGCCCGCGCCGTCTTGGCAAAGTTGAAGGCAAAAGACCGCGACGTGTCAAAACTCACCGCCGATCAACTCATGGATGACGAGATCATTGCCGACATCCTGCGCGACATTTCGACAGCCCGCTCCGGCTGGGGTGATGTGGTTCATGAGTGGTGGCGAAACGCCATCCTGTCGGCCCCTACAACGCAGATCGTAAACACCATCGGCAACGCCGGCAACGCCGCGCTTGAGGCGTTCATTCAGCGTCCTGTCGAAGCGATCATCAACACGGTGGCGAAGAATGAACGCGCCGCAAGCATCAACTCTGTCCGAGCCATGTATCGCGCGATCACGCCGTCAATCGGCGCGGCTAACACGGCGTTCCTTAAATCGTGGTCAACCGAGAAACCTGTGACCGGCGACTCTTCCAAGATCGAGGAATCGAACGCGGCCATCGGCGGCACGTTCGGAAAGGTTGTCCGCATCCCACAGCGGGCGATGACGGCAACGGATGAATGGTTTAAAACGGTCTTCATGGCGATGCTCACTGCGGACTACGCCACCCGCGAGTTTGACCGCCTTGTGAAATCCGGCAAGCAGGGAGAGGATAACCGCGAAGGATACCTTCTCGCCCAGATCAACCCATTGTCAGCATCCTACGCTAAGGCGTGGGGCGAGACGTTGCGTTGGTCATTCCAGCAGAAGCCAGGTAACATGGCTAGCGCGATCATGCACTGGCGCAACGACCCTTCTTTCGGGTTCTGGCTCAAGTTCATCTTCCCGTTCGTGAAGACCCCCGCCAACATCATCAGCAGCGGTATCAGGAAGACACCCGCCAACGCCTTGCCGTACATCTACAAGCTGGCGACAGGCAAGTATTCCAGCGAGGACGCCATGCGCCTTGGAGCGGAGCAGGCTGTCGGGCTCGTGTTCATGTCCGTGCTCTACGCGATGATGTCGGGTGACGACGACGACCCGCTGAACCGACCGCGCATCACCGGAAGCCGCAAGACGAGCGCCTTCTCGCCGAAGGGTGAGAAGGAATCTGAAATGCAGGACTACCCGCCCATGTCCATCCGTGTTGGCGACAAGTGGATCAGGTACGCCCGCCTTGAGCCGTTCGCGACGATGACCTCGACGATGGTTGACGCGCTCACCGCATGGCATCAGGCCAAGAACGGACATTCCGCAGACATTCCAGCAACCGTGTTCGCGTCCATCCGCGGCAACCTCTCCGACAAGACTTTCTTGCAGGGAGTGGGGAATCTGGTTAGCATTGTCGAGGGTGATGAGTTTGCGATGAGCCGCGCAGTCACCGGAACGCTAGCGGGTTTCAATCCGAACATCATTCGTTCCACGGCCCGCGCATTCGATCCATACATCCGCGAGACTCGTACAAAGGGAACTGGCATAGGCGCGGCGGCACAACGATTCTCCTACCAGGCGTTGCCGGCCGCGTTCAACGCGCCGGAGCCTAAGATCGACAAGAGCGGAAAGCCGATTGAACGTGAGGGGTCAGGCGTTTATAACGCTGTCGTCCCCTTTGCGGTGCAGTCGGCTGTGAAGACCACGAAGATTGACGCGATGGTGAAACGGTGGAACGAGAACGTTCCCAGCGAAAAGCGTTGGTGGCCTTCATCGCCCGTAGCGGCTGAAATCGTTTATGGCAAAGAGAAGATCAAGATGACGGACGGAGAGTACGCCGAATACAAGCGCATTGCCGGAGAGATCGCCGAGCGCCGCCTGTCGGTGAAGACCTTCAACTATGACCGCCCCAAAGAGCGCGACATCGAACGTCTGAAAGAAGTCTACGAGGACGCCAGGGCGTCGGCGCGTGGACGAGTCAGGTCATCTATCATCAGAAGATGGAAATCGGAGCAAAAGGCGGCAATATAAACGATTCGTTTTTCGCTTTCGCCAACTTTCGCCATGCCTGTTTTTGGGTGCGCAAGCCACACCCGACGCTGAAATTGACAAACGCCAGCAAAAGGTGGTACGGTTGATGTCTAAAGAGGGCGAGTGCCTTTCTTTATGCGAGAGGGATTTGTGACCCTCTCCGTCTATCAAAACATGCGCGACAAAATTTCACATCACATCGAATTTCTTGGAAATTCGTGCTTGCATTTTCGCCACATTTTCGCCATGATTTTAGGTGAGTTTCACCCCAAAATAGGTGAGTTTCACCCATTGAAAGGGTGTGCATGGGAAAACACACGAAAGTCACAAAGTGTTATTGTCCAAATGTTTGCTACTGTTTAAAAACAAATTATGGTTCCAGAATCCTCATGGTTCGACTCCCTCTCCTGGCACCACAATTTTGAAGTCATAAAGACTTGCTAATCAACAGTTTACGAAGAGCGGACTGGACAAGCACAAAAAGACTTTCGCCTATTTTCGCCATGCTTTGATACCATAGGAGGAAAGCATGAGCATAAGAGAGAAAAAGACGGTGTTGAAGGGAATCCGCCAATACAACCTCACGGTGGGCGGAAAACAGTACCCGACGTTTGAAATCTACTTCGGGACGGACGGACACGGCAAGAAGCTCCGCGAGAACAAACCCACCATGGCAGAGGCAAGGGCCAGAGTGGAAGAGTTCTTCACCGAGAGGAAGCGGGTCGGGGACGCAGTGACCGCGCTCAAGCCGACCGAAATCTATGACGCCAAGGCGGCGCTCGACCTGTTGCGGTCGGCTGGGCTGTCGGTGTGCCTGACGGAAACGGCGAGGGCGTACCTTGAGGGGGCCGGTGCCGCGACGAAGTTCCACGAGCGGAAGCTGTCGGAGGCGTATTCGGAATATTTCAAGGGGATACCGGACAAGCAGCACTTACACAAGAAGGCTGTCAGTTGGAGGGTCGGGCGCTGGGTTGACGTGTTCGGGGGCGACCGCATGGTGTCGGAGGTCAACCCCATCGAGCTTTCATCGTACCTTGAGCCCATGCGCAAGCAGTCGGGCAAGACGTACAACAATTCCCTGTCGTACATCAAGACCTTCATCGCCTGGTGCGCGAAGGAAGAGCGGCTATACATCGCCAAGTCTCCGCTCGCCAACATGCACATCCTGAAACTGGCCTACAAGGAGCCGGAGTTCATGAAGGTGGAAGAGTTCGAGAAGTTCATCAGGGCTCTGGAAGCCCACAAGGACGCCGCCCGCGTGGTGCCGTTCGTGGTGCTCTCCTTCTTGTGCGGAATCAGGCAGGAGGAAATCAAGCGCCTCATCGAGTGCCGCAAGAAGGACATCGACCTGAACGCCGAGACGATCCGCATTTCCATGCCGAAGGGCTGGACGCAGGGAATCGCGCCGAGAATCTTCACCTTGCAGCCGAACGCGCTGGCTTGGCTGATGAAGTACGAGGACGAGCCGGTCCTGTGCAAGTCGCCCGGAGCGTGCATAGAGACGATGGCGCGTGTCGCCGAGAAAGCCAAGATCAAACTTGGCAGGAACATCGGACGGCACAGCTTCATCACCTACCATGCGGCCAAGTTCCAGAATCCCATCATGACCGATGCGATAACCGGAACGTCAAAGAAAATGCGTGCCGCCCACTATCAGGGGCTTGCAACGAAAGCGGCCGGCGAAGCGTTCTTTTCGATCATGCCGAGCGTTCAACCAGTTGCCAGACGCGACAACAATAAGCACAATTGAGCTTTCTGTTGTTCCCATCGCAGGGGCCGGGTGCGTGTTTGTGACTCACGCATCCGGCCCTTTTTGTTTCTTGGGAGAGGCGTTGCCCTTCGCCGAGCGCCAGTCGTTGAAGGCGCGGCGGATAAGGTCGGAGCGGTTGGACTCGACACCGGCCTTGACGAACTCTTCCGCGGCCCTCAACTCTTCGAGCGTCAATGAAACCTGAACCTGCTTGCGGTTCTTGCTTCGCATGTTTGCCATGGGATGACTCCTTTCGTTCAAACGGGTGACAACTCGGGCGCGGTTGCCGCATAATGGCGGAAACGGAGGGCTTGGTTATTTCGCGTGTCCAGTTCGTGTAAGTGTTCAAAGGAACACCAAGAATTGCGGCGAATTCTTTTTGCGTTTTTGTCCCCCGCAATTCCTCGATACGAGAAGGGAAAAACTTTTTCATAAAAACCTCTTTTTCGGTGTTGACCAATACACCGAGATAGGTGTATAGTCCGCACCGTTCCCTAAAACAGAACAAAGAAACGGTAACAGAAAAGGGGTTGAATGAAAAGCAACGAGAAAAACAAGACACCTGAAACGGTGCGTGAGTACAGGAAGAAGCACAAGAAGCCGCAGCCTATGCGGGTGGTGATGCCGGACAAGAGCGTCCGCTTCCTCGGGACGAAGCTTGCGGCGGCGTGGATCGGATGCACCCCGGCGGCGCTGGGCATGGTTCTTCGTGGGATTCCGGGGCGCGGGAACGTGATCCGGTCGAAGGCGATGCAGGAGTTTCCAGAACTGTTCTAAGAAAGGATCAAGCTATGCCCTGCAAACTGATACTGACTGGAAGGAATGACTTCGGGGCGAGGATAGAATCCTCTTTCGGAGACAGCAAAAACATTCAGGTGAACTTGGTCGGAAAAGATGACGCAACGGTCATCGACTCGATAAACGCAGCAATCCTGATCGCCAAGGACTTCAACAGCAAGAACGTTTCCAAGTTGTCCATCCTGATTTATGACACAAACCTCCAGATTCATCCGAACGGTTTCGACAAACTCGCGGGTCTGGACATAAAAGACTGCGTAGAAGCCCTTGTATGCCGTCTGCGTTGCGAGACATGCGAGAGGAAGATTTGCACAGGGGCCAAGAGCCTGACAGCGGAAAACAAAACCACAAGCAGGAAGTAACGGACGGCATGAGCGGAACAACGGTGAAGCTGAACGAACGGAACACGGCGCGGCTGTTGAAGGTGGCGGGGCTGCTTGAGTGCGAGCCCGAGACGTTTCTGAACGAATACCTGATGAGCGCTCTGGAAGACCCTAGCGCGGCGGTTGAGTGCATGGACTTCACGGAAGGCGGCACGGTCGGCCGGAGTGACGCGGAGCGGGCGCGTAAGCGGGTGATGGCGGCGGCGCTGGTGTTGGCACGCGAAGGGTGGGAAGCGGGAAAGGAAGACGCCTCACAACCGGAAGAAGAGCCCCTGTGGAAGCTGTGGATGAAGGCTAACGCCGGGATGCCTGTCAGTGAGCAGAAAGCTCTAAGGCAGCAACTCGAATCTCAATTTCGCGCACAGTCTTCTTCTGGCGCTCAAGTTCCTTCACCAAGGCGTTGATGCAAGCCTCAACTTCGGATGTGTCAATCATGTTCGGAGTCCTTTCACGGGCCGTGAGGCGCGGTAGTCCGTCTCCTCTAAGGCTTTGTTATCCGGTGATTCTTTTGGAGGGTGAAATGGAAAAGGCAATGTTTTCGAGTGCAACGGTTGAATGGCCAACGCCGCGTGACTTCTTCGACAAGTGCGCGGCGGAGTTCGGGCCGTTTGACCTTGACCCATGCGCAACCGCAGAGAACGCGAAAGCCGCACGCTACTACACGAAGCAGGATGACGGACTGGCGCAAAGCTGGACAGGGCGCGTGTGGATGAACCCGCCCTATGGCCGAACAATCGGCGCGTGGATGCGCAAGGCGTATGAGGAGAGCGCAAAGGGTGCGCTAGTCGTGTGCCTCGTACCGGCTCGCACCGATACGGCATGGTGGCATGATTACGCCGCAAAAGGGAAGGTGCGTTTTCTTCGCGGGCGTCTGAAGTTCGATGGTGCCAAGGCAAACGCTCCGTTCCCGAGCGCCTTGGTTGTTTTTGGGGATAACACGCGAATGGTAGCAGAAAATGGAGATCAAGAGAATGGCGACCAAAGCGAAACTTGACCGGATTGAAATGGACACTTCCATCCAGTGCCGAGCGGCAATCGACACGGCGGTCGTGACGGAGTACGCGGAGCGCATGAAGGCGGGCGACGTGTTCCCGCCGGTAACGCTGTTCGGCGAGTCTGATTGCAGACTGAACATCGGGGACGGCTGGCACCGCATCATGGCGGCGCGTCAGAACGGGGCGGATGTGATCGAGGCGGACATCCGCAAGGGCGGACGTTCGGACGCGCTGAAACACGCGCTGGGGGCAAACGCGCTGCACGGCCACCGCCGTACGAACGCGGACAAGCGGCGGTGCGTGGAGATCGCGCTTGCGGAGTTCGGAAACATGTCGAGTAGGGCGATTGCCGAAATGTGCGGTGTGGGACACCATTTGGTTTTGGCTATTAGGCCTGACGTGGGCGATTCACCCACGTCAGCAAAACCCGCAACCAGAACTGACACACTCGGACGCCAACAACCCGCCAAGCGGACGACTCCCGACTCCCGACTGCCGACTCCCGAGAGGACGACGGCAACACCGCCGCAGGGCACGGACAAGGATTCCCGCAAGCCGACGCAGCGCGGAACCAACGCGGACTGGGTGAGCCTGAATGTGGCGGCGGCGGAAGTCCGCAAGCAATTGGCTCTGATCTCAACGCTGTGTGTGGACTCACAGCACAAGATACCGGCAAGGATGGTGTGCGAATCCCTGTCGGAAGAGTTCGGGAAGGCCGCACAAAAACTGGTC
>Ga0116171_10001279_pt1 | contig 25292 bp, 13 predicted proteins | sample AD_JPNHW2_MetaG_FD_89798 | JGI IMG/M metagenome (GOLD analysis project Ga0116171, IMG submission 89798) | Active sludge microbial communities of municipal wastewater-treating anaerobic digesters from Japan - AD_JPNHW2_MetaG | ecosystem: Engineered > Bioreactor > Anaerobic > Digestate | place...
CCACACCAACTGTTATTGTTCCGGCAAACATTACGGTATGCCATAATGGGACCGTATCTCTGACAAACTTTTCAAGCATCCCTACCGGAGGATCATTTTCCTGGATAAATTCAAATACCACAATAGGCTTGGGAGGCTCAGGTACCGGGGACATCCCTTCATTTACTGCTACGAATACAGGTACAGCCACTGTTACTGCAACAATAACCGTTACGCCAACCGTAAACAACTGTCCAGGAACATCATCTTCCTATACAATCACCGTAATCCCTGTTTCAAGTGTTACGGTTCCTTCAAATATTTCGGTTTGCAACAACAACTCTGTTACTGCAACAAATTTTGTCAGTACACCTGGCGGGGGTACTTTTGCCTGGACAAATTCCAATACAGCCATTGGGTTAGCATCAAGCGGAACGGGTAATATCCCATCATTTACCGCAACAAATGCAGGGACTACGCCAATATCTGCGACCATAAGCGTTACTCCTACGGTTAGTGGTTGTCCAGGAACACCTTCAACTTATACAATAACAGTAAATCCTACACCTACCGTTTCAGTTCCATCCAATATTACGGTTTGTAAAAATGATGTCATACCAGCAACAACCTTTGCGACAACACCGACAGGCGGATCCTGTACATGGACAAACTCAAATACGGCTATAGGTCTTGCATCAAGCGGATCAGGAAATATTGCATCATTCACGGCAACAAATACCGGAACAGCACAGATTTCTGCAACCATCACTGTAATCCCCACAGTAAATAACTGTACAGGAACTTCATCTACTTATACAATAACCGTTAATCCGACACCCACAGTTACGGTTCCTGCGAACATTTCTGTTTGTAACAATAATACTGTTGCTGCAACAAGTTTTTCAAGTATCCCAGCAGGGGGTACTTTCATATGGACCAATTCTAATACCAATATTGGATTGGGTTCGGGCGGGACAGGAAATGTTCCTTCATTTACCGCAACAAATGCCGGATCAAGCCCAATAACAGGGACTATAACAGTTACGCCTTCAGTTAATAATTGCCCTGGAACTTCATCCACATACAACATTGTGGTTAATCCTACACCAACTGCAGTTGTCCCTGCAAATATTACTGTATGCAATGCTGACGCGATTCCTGCCTCAAGTTTCGCTACCGTCCCTGCGGGAGGTACTTTTACATGGACAAACTCTAATACGGCCATCGGGCTTGCCAATTCCGGAACAGGGAATGTTCCAACGTTTACTGCCACCAATTCGGGGAACACGACAATTACTGCAACTATTACAGTGACTCCTATTGTAACCAGTTGTCCCGGCATTACTTCCTCTTATACTATTTCTGTTAAACCGTCTCCGATAACCACGGTTCCTGCAAACATGACTGTCTGCCATAATGGAACCGTGCCTACAACAGCATTTACCAGCGATCCCACAGGTGCTACTTTTTCCTGGACAAATACCAATTCAAGTATTGGATTAGCCAGCGCTGGTTCGGGAAATATTGCAACATTCACCGCCACCAACACAGGGACATCGCTTGTAACGGCAACCATTTCCGTTTCAGCAATGGTCAATGGATGTACCGGACCGGCATCAACTTATACTATAACTGTGATCCCGATTTCAACGGTATCGGTTCCTTCAAATATCTCTGTTTGTGATAACGGAACTGTTTCTGCAACCAACTTTGCAAGCAATCCGACAGGAGGTACTTTTACCTGGACAAATACCAATACCAATATTGGACTTGCCTCAAGCGGGACAGGGGACATTTCATCATTTACAGCCACAAACTCAACAAGCTCCCCAATAACAGCCACCATAACTGTAATTCCTACCGTTAATGGTTGTATGGGAAATTCGTCGAGTTATACAATTACAGTGAATCCTAATGCGATACCTACTTTCGATGCTGTTACGCCAATTTGTTCCGGAGGAACCTTATCACCCCTGCCAACAACCTCAAACGAAGGGCTGGCAGGGACATGGTCTCCGGCCTTAGATAATACTACAACAACTACGTATACGTTTACGCCTTCTGCCGGGGTTTGTGCGTTAACTACAACTCTGACTATTACTATAGTACCAAATGTTCCACCAACATTTACACAAGTTGCTCCGATTTGCTCGGGAGATGCACTTGCACCATTGCCTACCACTTCTCTTGAAGGAATCGCCGGAACATGGGATCCACCACTTGACAACATTACAACCACAACCTATACTTTTACGCCTACAACTGGCGTGTGCGCTTTAACAGGAGATATGACCATTGTTGTTCATCCTTTATTTAACACTGACAATCCGCAGACAATATGTATGGGGCAGTCTTACATATTCAATTCACATTCATATTCCACTGCCGGAACATATACAGATACCTTGTCAAGCATTTACGGCTGTGATTCGGTAATTACAACTATATTGACCGTTAATCCCCTTCCGGTTATTAGCTTTAATCCGACAGATCCGTATGTTTGTTTTGGTGATTCTGTTTTTATCACTGCCAGCGGAGCATCCACATATTTATGGCTTCCGGGTTATGGATTAAACACTACTTCAGGTTCGGATGTAATTGCAAAGCCGATAGTATCAACCACATACACTGTTACCGGGGTTGACAATAATTCGTGTACAGGGACCTCACAAATAACGGTAAATATAGTCCCTATTCCCAGGGTGAAAATTGTTTCTGACACTTCTGTAATCTGTCCGGGAACATTTTACAATCTACGGGCAACGAGTGGCTTTTCTTCTTACCTGTGGAGCAATGGAATGACCGACCCTGTAGTAAATGTTGATCATGGCGGGTTGTTTTTTGTTCAGGCATGGGATGTTTATAATTGCACAAATACAGATACGATCTTCATCAATGAAGATTGTATCAGTACGCTTTATATCCCAAATGCATTTACACCTAATGGTGATGGAAAAAATGATTTCTTCGACATCGTTGGAGAAAACATTTTATCCCTTAAGCTATGGATTTACAACAGATGGGGAGAATTGGTTTTCTATTCAAATGATATTAATTATTCATGGGACGGAAAGCTTAATGGGAAACCCGTTGAAATTGGTGTTTATTCCTGGTATATGGAATATGAATCCTATTATGAAAAAACGGAATACTTTGTCAGGAATAAAGCAGGGATTGTAAGTGTGATAAAATGATGAAAGCTTGACAACTGTATTGTTCTATTTAAAATATTTTGATAAGCAGCTCTTATTTACAGGCTGCTTATCTTTTTTATCAACTATTGTTTATTTTGATTCATACTTTTAACAAATTGCATAGCAACATCTCTATTAATGATTGCTTCCTGAAAATTAGGATCTATTTCCGAAGCAGTTGAAAAGTCATCCAGGGCTTTATCCCACCAGCCTAATGATCTGTAAACCATCCCCCGGTTAAAATATGTCCTGGCACTTTTCTGGGAACTTTTATCAATGGCTCTTGTATAATCAATTATAGCAGCAAAAGGTTGTCCTTTTTCTTTATACACATTGGCACGGTTTTCATATGCAGGAGAGTAATTTGAGTCAATCCAAATAGCGTGGGTATAATCATCTATAGCTTTATCTAATTGCCCCCTGTTATCATTTATCACACCCCTGTTATTAAAAGCGCCCAGATACGAGGGCTTCTGTTTTATTACTTTTGAATAATCATCATAAGCCTTATCATGATCTCCGGAATTATCATAAGCAACGGCTCTGTTAAAGTAGGCATCCGTGTTTCCTGTATCAATTTTAACCAGGCTTGAATAATCAGCGATAGCCTTATCCCACTGTTGAATACTACTATAAATAATTCCACGATTCCAGAATATATAAGCACTTGGGGCAATATCTGCTGCCTTGGACAAATCTGCCAATGCCTTATCCAACTGCCCTAAATTGGCATATGCCAGTCCTCTATTAATAAGTGGCCGGGCTTTACCCGGGGATTTTAACACTACATCACTCCATAGAGTGATATCATCTTTCCATACATTATTTCTTTGATGACTAGCAATTGAACTGATTATTACCAATAAAACAAAAATAGAAATCGCAATATTTTTATTCTTTTGCCAAAGAAGGTTATATATTACTATGCTTATTATCAGGAAAAATCCAAACGACGGCAAATAGGTCCTGTGCTCATAAATAAAATCATCCAGGGGAATAATGCTCGATTCAATTGACAATGTCAACAGAAACCAGATAATACCGAAAGAAAAAATCCGGTGCTTTTTAAAGAGAAAAACAGCCCAAACAACCAATCCCAGAAGCACCAGAAAACTAATGATCGTTCTTAATTCAAAAAAATTATTCGATATGCGGATGTCATGATCCAGGCTCTGGTTAATTGGAAAAATCAATAATTGAATGTACTTTAAGATAACCCAGAACTCGGTAAAGAGATAATTAAGCGGTGTTATTGTGTAATTTCGGCCTTCTATATCACTTGGTTTCCTGATGTCAAACATATCAAACGAAAAACGTGATAAAACAAGCACGGCCAGCCCGATCAGAAAGACAATTGCCAGGATTACACGATAATCTTTAAAATTTATAGATATTTTTCTCGTCCTTAAAAAGAAAAATTCAACCAGTATTATTGACAGTGGAATAGTAAAGGCGTTTTCTTTTGAAAAAACTCCGAGAATCATAAAAATCAAAGAACCTGCAAATAATAAATACTTCTTCCAAATCTCTTTGTCAGACATACGCCCTTTCATGTAAAGAATAATGGATAAAAAATAAAACATGGCCGCCATGGCATTTTGACGCTGCATGATGTAGGTTACTGATTGGGTTGCAAGAGGATGAGCAAGAAAAAGCAATGAAATAAAAAACGAAAGCAAAAATTTATTTTTCACAACAGGATGCTCTTTTAGTGCCGGTGATGAAAAAATCAAAAAAGCAAACCACCATACCAGGCCTGTTGTAATAAGATGTATTAATAAATTAACAAGGTGATACCCCCACACATCAAGTTTATTAAAATGATAATTTAGAACAAAAGAAAACATACTTATTGGCCGCTGGCTATAATTCCACCAGGCATTTACATCCCCTATATTCCTTATCTTAGCATTATTGACGATGTGCAACCCGTCATCATAATGAAATGCACAATTGAATGAATTGGAATAAATGATAATTCCTAAGATGACTATGATTGCAGCGCCAATAAACTTATAATACTTCTGAACCCGGCTCTCATTGACTTGCTTCCGGGATGGTAGAATTTTCTTTTGACCAGCTTTTTTTGAAAACTCCTTTTTTATCGGTTCTTTTTTCATTTATGAATAATCTTTAACTATGTTACAATATAGATCAACTAATTATTGCCCTATAATTTAATTAGCACCATTGTTCTTTTTTTGATTGGCTATATCCAGATTATATGATGCCTCAGCATTACCCGGATCCACTTGTAATGCCTGCAAAAAATCAGAAACAGCCTTATCCCATTGTCTAAGGTTGCCATAAACAATACCACGGTTATTATATGCTTTTACGTTTTTTGGATTTATTTCAATGGCTTTAGAAAAATCATCAATAGCCTTGTCCCATTGTTTGATATTTAAATAAGCGAAACCACGGTTTGAAAAGGCTTTATCATTAGTACCTTCAATCATTATCGCTGATGAATAGTCTGCAACAGATTTATTCCATTGTAGGAGCTTATCGTAAACAACGCCCCGGTTATTATATGCTTTGGCACAATTGGGGTCAATTGCAATGGCCATTGAATAATCTGCAATTGCGTTTGCCCATTGTTCAAGCTTTCCATAGGTAATACCACGATTGTAATATGCATCAGTATATTGAGGATTTATTTCAATGGCCTTTGAATAATCTGCAATTGCTTTATACGGCTGATTCATATTATCATACGTCAATCCCCGATTCCAATAGGCATATAAAAAAACCGGATTTATTTCAATGGCTTTTGACAAATATGTCAGGGACTTTTCATAATCATGAAGATCTCCATATGTTATACCCAGGTTGACGTAAGGCCTGGCCTTACCCGGAGATTTTGACACCACATCCGTCCAAAGCGTCAGATCATTTTTCCAGACCTTGTTTCTTTGAAAAGTAAGGAAGGAATTCACTCCCAAAATAATAGCAAAAACACCAATAGCCCATATTCTGCTTTTCTTCCATAGAAGGGAATAAATGATCATCACCAGGATAAGAAAGTATCCAACAGACGGCAGATAGGTCCGATGTTCAAAAAACACATCAATTAAAGGTATGAAGCTAGACTCAACAGACAGTGTTATGAAAAACCACAAAATCCCAAAAGAAAAAATCCGTTGCTTTTTATAGAAAAATACCGACAGCGCAATTATAACTAAAAGGAACAAAAAACAAATCAAGGTCTTTATTTCAAAAAGACTGTTTGAAACATGAAAATCCGGATCTAAATTTTGATTAAACGGAAGCAATAAAAGTTGAATGTATTTAACGATAACACTGAATTGTGTAAAAAGATAATTTAATGGTGTAATCGTAACAAGATTGCCGTTATATGGGCGTATGGAATTAAAATTATTAAACGACCATTTCTGCGGTATGATAATGATCACACAAAGCATTGCCAGGAAAAACAATATCACCCGGTAATCTTTAAAATTGATTTTAATCTTTTTTGTTTGAACAAAGAACGCCTCAAAAAGTATGATTGTGATGGGAAGTGTGAATGCATTTTCTTTTGAAAAAAGTGCCAAAAACCCCGATAAAAAAGATGCTCCAAATAATATAAACTTTGAGGTTTTTCCGATATCTGAAATGCGGGCTTTTGCATAAAATGAAAGAGAAAGCAGATAAAAAAATGCAGCAAGGAGATTTTGACGTTGGACAATATAGGTCACCGATTGAGTTGCCAAAGGATGTGACACAAATAACAATGCAACAAACAGCGCAATAATATTTTTATGATTACTGACGGGCTTGTCTTTTAATGCAGGTGATGAAAACAACAACATGATAAACCACCATACCAGGCAGGAGTTTAAAAGATGCAAAATTAAATTTACGATATGGTAGCTATAAACATCCAATTTGAAAAAGTGATAGTTAAGTGCAAAGGACAACATGCCAACAGGACGTGTGGGACTTACATTCATCCAGGCTTTAACATCTGACAAATTTCTAATGGCTGTATTGTTTACAATACTTGTCAGGTCGTCAAAATGGAACGAGCATTTCAGGGAATTTGAATAAATGATACTCCCTAACAATAATATAAAACTTACCCCAAGAACATTGAAAAGCCCTTTGTCAAAAAAGGATTTATCCTGCTGCCTGTTTGTAATTCTTTGACCTTTATCCGGAAATTTCTTTTTAAATGATTGCTCTTTCAATAATCTGATTGCTTTAAAAAATTGGTTCCAATTTGGTTTTCATGTCGTTTTGCCTGGCTATTTATGATTTGGATTATTTAACACACGATACACAACGCTTCTATTGTCGTATGCTTCTTTAAAATCCGGATCCATTTCAATAGCTTTATTATAATCAGCAAGGGCCTTGTCCATTAACCCCATGTAATAATAAATGATGCCGCGGTTATTATACGCTTTAACATGTTTTGGATTCTGAGATATTGCCAAAGTATAATCTTTTATAGCCAAATCCCACTTTTTCAGATTTTCATATGCAACACCACGATTAAAGTACGGATCAAATTTTTTCGGATTGACCTCTATCAGCCGTGAATAATCAATAATTGCATCATCCCATTGTTTTAGTATACTGTAAGTGATTCCCCTATTCCAGAGTGCAAATGTGTTATTTGAATCAATTTTCAGGGCTCTTGAAAAATCAATGATTGCAGGGTCATAGTCTCCTCTGCTTCCATAAATAAGCCCCCGGTTTGAGTATGCCAGGGCATAATTCGAATCAATTTTCAATGCTTGCGTATAATCAGCAATGGCTTTATCCTGTTGCCCCATTTCATCATAAACAGTACCCCTGTTGGCGAATGGCCGTGCTTTATTAGGTGATTTTAGCACTACATCGCTCCAAAGAGTTAGTTCGTTTTTCCATACCTGATTTCTATTAAACGCTAAAATGGAATTCGCCCCGATAAGTACGACAAAAATAATGATGGCAAAATTTTTATATTTTTTCCATAACAAGATAAAAATTACAACTGAAAGTATTAAAAAATAGCCTACAGATGGCAGATATGTTCTATGTTCATAAATCACATCATGTATGGGAATAAAACTTGATTCAATAAACAAGGTCAGAAAAAACCAGAAAATCCCAAAAGAAATAATCCTTTGCTTTTTATATAAAAATATTCCCAGCGCCAGTAAAAACAATAAAAATATGAAGCTTAGAACAGTGCGGATGTCAAAAAAGCTATTGGATACAGGAAAATCATAATCCAAGTTTTGATTTAATGGAAATATCAATAATTGAATATATTTCACAATCACCGAAAACTGTGTAAAGAGATAATTCTGAGCTGTAATAACACAGGGGCTGCCATGTGTACTTGAAGGAAGTATAGGATCAAAAATATTCAACGACAATTTCATGGGGATTATTACAACCATTGCTAACAGCGCTGCTATTATTATGATAACACGGTAATCCCTGAAATTCAATGAAAACTTTTTTGTGGTGATAAAGCATATTTCAAAAAGCAAAACTATAAAAGGCAACATAAATGCGTTTTCTTTTGTAAGTAATGCAAGTAGCGCAGAAACAACCGCCCCGGAGAATAGCAATATTTTCTGTTTGGTGTTTTTATCAGCAATACGGGCGTAAGCATAAAGATTGAGTGAAAGCATAAAAAACATGGCTGCCATTGAGGTCTGGCGCTGAATAATGTAAGTTACGGATTGTGTTGCCAGGGGATGCGACACAAAAAGTATGGCTGTGAAAAAGGCAAAGATCTTTTTATTCCTGCTAAATTCTTTATCTTTTAATACCGGCGAAGAAAATATCAATATTGATAGCCACCATACGAGACAGGCATTTATCAGGTGAATGAGCAGATTGACAATATGATACCCGCGGACATTTAACTGTCCGAAATGATAATTAAGTGCAAATGAAAACATGCTGACCGGCCTGCTGGGACTGAAATTCCACCATGCTTTTACATCTGACAGCTTTTGAATGGAGGGATTATTTACAATGCTTGTTGAATCATCAAAATGAAATGAACTGTTCAATGTATTTGAGTAAATGATAATGCCCAGAATGATGATTATGCCCAAACTAAAAAAATCAAAATACCTGCTTTTAGCATATCCCTTATCGGGATTTTTATTATTCCGCAGATTGCTCTTTTTGGGTTGTTGCTTTTTAGGCGAGTTCTTTTCCAACTTAAAAATTGTTATTTGTTGACAAATATTTATTTTACGCTTTAACCGCGTCCTGTTTTTAGTTCCCTATCAATTAAATCATTGTTTATACCCGCTGTTTATTTTTTGCAATACGATATTCCGGTTATTAACTGCGTCACTCAAGCCAGGGTCTATCTCTGCAGCATTAGTATAATCTGCCAGGGCTTTATCATATTGCCCGAGGTTCAAATATGCATTTCCACGGTTATTATATGTTGAACCAAAATTGGGCTCAATTTCAATAGCTTTTGTATAATCTTCAATTGCCTTGTCCCACTGTTTTAGATTTGCATAAGCGACGCCGCGGTTTGAATATGCTTTTGCATTTTTACCATCTTCATTAATCACCACGGTAAAATCATCTATAGATTTTAACCATTGCTGTGTAGCAGCATATGTTACGCCTCTGTTGTAATATGCTTTTGAATTATTATAAGGCTGGCTTTCTATTGATTTTGAAAAATCACTTATTGCTTCATTCATCTGGCCGTGATTCCCAAATATCAACCCCCGGTTGTAATATGCATCCGAATATTTTGAATCATATGAAATGGCCGTAGTATAATCAGCCATTGCTTTGTCAAGCGCCCCAAGCTTTTCATAGGCAACACCCCGGTTATAATAGGTTACCGCCCACTTGGGATGCAATTCAATGGCTTTTGTAAAATCTATTACAGCTTTATCATATTGCTGAAGTTTCAAAAATAAAAAACCGCGATTATTTACCGCCCTGGCTTTATTCGGAGATTTAGAAATAACATCGGTCCATAAAGATAATTCGCTTTTCCATACTTTGTTTCTTTGATAAGTAAAAACAGTATATACTAAGGCTAAAACAACAAAAATGGCAACAGCCATGTTTTTATTTTTCTTCCAGAGAAACTGATAAATTACAGTAACAACAATCAGGAAGAAACCGAATGAGGGCAGATAAGTACGGTGCTCATAGATTAAATCGTTAATAGGAATAAAGCTTGATTCAATCGAAATGGTGATAAAAAACCAGAAAATTCCAAACGATACTATTCTGTTTTTTTTAAAAAGAAACACAGCGAAAACAAGGATGGCTAAAACAGCAATAAAACTTAAAATGGTTCTCAACTCGAAGAAACTGTTTGATATCCTGAAATCATAATCCAAATTCTGATGAACCGGTAAAATCAATAACTGTATATACTTCAGAATTACGGTAAACTGTGTATAGAAATAATTGAGAGGTGTAATTACAAAATCATTTCCGAACGAAGGTTGTATCGGCTTAAAAACATTGAAGGACAATTTAAGTGGAATAATGGCAATTATTCCAAGAAAAGCAAAAATCAGCAGCAATACCCTGTAATCCTTAAAGTTTATGGATGGCCTTTTTGTTTGTAAAAAGAATATTTCGAAAACGATGATCATAAAGGGCAGCGTAATCGCGTTTTCCTTGGTAAACACGCCCAAAACAGCCGAAATGAATGAAGCTGCAAAAAATAAATATTTTATTTTATTTTCTTTTTCAAACAACCGGCCTTTGACATAAAGCGCCAGGGATAAAAAATAAAACAATGCAGCAAGTGCAGACATTCGCTGGACAATATAGGTTACCGATTGTGTTGCCAATGGATGTGTAACAAAAAGTATGGCAGCAAAAAACGCCAGAACTTTACGATGCCGGCTGATCGGATTATCTCTTAAAACAGGTGTCGAAAATATAAGCATAATAAGCCACCACACAAGGCATGCGTTAGCAAGGTGTACCATTAAATTTACCAGGTGATAATACCAAACATCCAACTGGTTAAAATGATAATTGAGAACAAAAGTAAAAATACTTAAAGGACGATTAGTGCTGAAACCCCACCAGGCCTTTACATTGGAAAGGTCGTGAGCACTATTATTATTAACGATGGTATTAAAATCGTCGAAATTAAAAGGGCACTTAAATGAATTTGAATAAGCAATGATTCCTAGTATAAAAATAGCAGCAAACCCTAAATAGTCATAAAACTTTTTATCCCCTGCTTTTTTTTTGGATTGCTGAACCTGTTTGGGTTGATTCTTTTTTTGAGGAACCTTTTGTGCTGGCTCTTTTTTCATTATGTTGAAATTTCTTGCTTCTTGTTTTTGCTCCGTTCTCACCATCAAAAATTGTTTACAATGGTGACCAGTATTAATTAAAAAATCAATTCTGCTTAAATATTGTATGCAAAGATATTATAAAGTTTTTTGATTTTAAATTTCATTTTGTAAAAAGCCCTGAACAAGCCTGATATGAAACTAATGATAAAATTTATGATTGATCTGCCACCTGAATCTGAAAATCAATACTAATTAGTGTTTGTAAGAAAACGCCAATTTTTTTCGTTAGGCTTGTAACAAAAATGCTCATTTACACGAGTAAACTCCGCTTTTTGTCGCTTCGCAAGCCTCAAACTTGACGTTTTCTTTATACAAACACGAGTGTTCATATAGACACTAATTATTAAATATCGGCTTAATCCTGAACAGGTAATTTATTTCACTCAAAATCCGTATTTTTGCATATATATATTACTTGGAGTATGAAAAAATCTGTCACAAATAAAATATTTACCGGATGTCTTTTGTTTTTCTTTTTAACCGGACATATAAATATACTGGCACAAAAGAAAACTCATTCGGCTAAGGATTCTATAAATTCAAATGCACCGGATTTTTTTTCAGACAATTATTTACGGGCCGAGGATTACATATACAAACCCAATATCAAAACTGTCCTTTTTTATCGCGAAGGATTTGTATTATCATCGCCAATTATCAACAAGAATGCAGATGATAAACTTACTTTAAAATTTGATGACCTTGATGGAGATTTAAAGCGTATGCGTTACACATTCATACATTGCGAGGCCAACTGGATACCATCTGATTTACAGCCCAACGAATATTTAAATGGTTTTTTTGAAGATGATATTACTGAGGCTAAATATTCATATAATACATTGCAAAAATATACTAATTACACTCTTACCATTCCCGGTGAAAGAATGAAGCCTGTATTGTCCGGCAATTATTTGCTTAAAGTATATATGGAGGATGAACCCGACAATGTGATTCTTACCCGCCGGTTTATGATTGTTGATTCAAAAGTATCGATTACCGCGATTGTAAATAAACCGACTATTGTTGAATACCGTAATTACAAACAGGAAGTTGATTTTTCCATTGACAAAACGGGGTATCAAGTTATTAACCCTTATCAGGACCTTAAAGTTATTGTTCAACAAAATGGCCGTTGGGATAATGCAATCCGCAACCTAAAACCCTTGTATATCAAGGGAGACATATTAGATTACAATTATGAAGAAGAAAACTTATTTTCCGGGGGAAATGTTTTCAGGTACTTTGATATAAAAAGTATGAATGCATATACTGAGTACATTGCACACCAGGAAAAAGATTCTGCCGGATATGAGGTTTACCTGAAAGAAGAACAGCGAAAGACATTTAAAGTGTTTGTTTCACAAAAAGATATAAAAGGCCGCCAATTCATCAAATCGGATGATAATATTTCAGATAGTGATATTGAATCCGAATATGTTTACGTGCATTTTTTCCTGAAATATGACGCCCCGCTTCCCAACGGAAGTGTATATATTTCAGGAGCCCTTACCGACTGGAACTATTCAAAAGGAGCCAAAATGGAATATAACTATGAATGGAAGGGCTATACTGCTACCTTATACCTGAAGCAAGGCTATTATAATTACCAATATGTTTTCCTGGAAAATGGCAAACAGTCAGGCGATGAAACGCTTATTGAAGGATCGCATTATGAAACCGACAACCAGTATACCATTTATGTGTACAACAGGGAACTGGGTATGAATTATGATGTATTAATCGGGTTGAAACAATTTAACACATTTAGCATAGCAGAATAATCTCCGGCAAGGAATACTTACATAAAATCCTGCTTTCATCCGGTGGCACGTGTTTAAGTCACTCCGTTAAAATTGATGAAGAAAAATCAGGTTGAAGATTATTTTTTTGGTTCAGGCTTACCGGCATTTTCTTCACCTACTTTTTTACCCTTTGAAAATGTAACTTTATAAAGTAGTTTCCCATCCTTATCCCAATAGTACCAAGTGCCTTCGCGTAATGAATTTACAAAAAGCCCCTGGCTTGATTTCTGGCCGTTTAGAAAATACTCAACAAATTTGCCGTCGGGCCTGCCTTCGCTAAATCCCTGTTCCTGGTATAGCATTCCGTTTTGATCGTAAAAGCTCCAATAACCGCTTTTGAGATCATTGGTGTAATATCCGCTTTCCTCAACCTTACCGCTTTCGTACCATTCGGAAGCATTTCCGTTTTTCTGTCCGTTCTTGTAATTATACTCCGAACGCATATTGCCATTTTCCCACCATATTGTATTTTTTCCATTCTTCTGTCCATCGATGTACTCGGCCACATATTTTTTCTTTCCATTTTCAAACCATCCTTCCCATTTTAAATTCATCAGTCCATTTTTAAATGTCCCGATATCTTTGACCTGTCCGCTCTTGTACCAGCTTGTCCACAACCCGTTTTCCTTATCATTTTCAAACGGGCCTTCATGAGATTTTTTTCCATCCTCATAATATGTAGTCCACATTCCAGTCTTTTTTCCGTCAATAAAATTACCTTCCTTCCATTTTTCGCCGGTTTCATAATAATATATCCACAAACCCTGTTGCTTGCCTTTTACAAAATTGCCTGTACTGCCTTTGGCGCCATTGGGATGATAAAAGATCCAGATGCTATCCTGCAGATCTTTAACAGTTCTGCCTTCCATCTCTTTATTGCCGTTATCGCGCCACCAGATTGTATGACCGTTAAGAGAATCATTGACATAAAACCCTTCCATTTCTTTGTTGCCATTTTCAAACCATGATTGTGTAAGCCCCTGCTTTAATCCATCCTTGAATGTGGTCTTGTCCTGGATTTTACCATTGGCAAACCATTTTGTCCAGACACCATCTTTTGTCCCGTTTTTTGTGTAACCCTCTTCCTGTTTGGCACCGTCTTCATACCATACGGTATTTAAGCCATTGTCATAATTTAGTTCTTTCCACTTTTTACCATTTTCATAAAATTGTAACCATTTTCCTGTCTTCTCATCATTTTTATATAACCCTTCCATCATCTTTTGGCCATTGGGATGGTTTATTGTCTGTAGCCCTTCACGCAGATCGTTGACATACATGCTTTCACTTTTAACTTTTCCTCCCGGGAACCATGAGATCGATTTACCGTCTTTCTTTCCATTTTTCACATACCACTCACTGATTTTATTTCCCAGGGAATCATATATTGTTACCGGGCCATTTTCATTTGAAACTTCCTTCCATATTTTGCCATCCGGAAACCAATAGGTCCATTTACCGACATATTTATCACCCGAAAACTGCCGTGAAGCCTGTTTGTTGCCGTTATCATAATAATTAGTCCAGGTTCCATCTTTCTTTCCATTGATATAGTTGCCTTCTTCCTTAATCTTTCCGTTCTGGTACCACTCAGACCACTTGCCATCGCGTAGGCCATTTACAATATTTACTTCATATTCTTTTTGGCCGTTTGAATGATAGCGGGTATTTAATCCGTTTTCATAATTAATATCTTCCCATTTTTTTCCATTAACATGCCAATACGCCCATTGTCCAACCTGTTTATCATTTGCGTAAGAACCCTCGCACCATTTGTTTCCATCTTCATACCAATAGGTCCATTTGCCATCTTTCAAGCCGTTCAGGACAAAGCCTTCACCTTTCTTTTTATCGTTCTTCCAGTATTCTGTTTTCTTTTCCTGCGGAAAAGCATTAATGAAAATACATATGCAGAAAATTAAAATGACCGATCTTTTCATAATAAAAATTTTTTCTTCCAACTCCGGTATAGTAATGAATTATTAAAATTGTTCGCTGTAACCTTAAAATAATATATAATCAACTGCCGCCATTTCATTTTATCACTAATAAACACGCTCTGTTGTAAACAAAACGAGATTTTCCAGTGAATTCCTGTATTCCGATTCAGGAAATCCTGACAATATCTGCAGAGCATTGTTTTTATATTCATTCATCCTGTTTTCGGCATATTCAAAACCTTTTTCTTCTTTTATCCTTTTGACAAGAAATGAAATTTTTTCTTTGTTGGTGTTGTGATTTTTCAAAATATCCAGCATCTGCCTTTTCTCTGTATAGCCGACATTCCTTAAAGTATAGATAAGCGGTAATGAGAATTTGCGATCTTTCAGATCATTATTTTTCGGCTTACCAGTTTTGTTTGTAACGTCAAAATCAAGCAGGTCATCTTTTATTTGAAATGCCATACCAAGATTTTCACCGAATAACTTCATTTTATCAACGGCAGATTGATCGTTAGTGGTTGATGAGGTTCCCGACGAACAACAAGCGGCAATAAGCGATGCTGTTTTTTTGCGGATGACATTAAGGTATGTTTCCTCATCAATATTCATTGTACGTGATTTTTTAATCTGAATAAGCTCCCCTTCACTCATCTGCTGTACAGCTTCTGAGCCCATATGAAGATATTTATATTCTTTGTTTTCAAGAGACACCTGCAAACCTTTCGACAAGAGATAATCACCGACCAGCACAGCCACTTTATTTTTCCATAAAGCATTGATCGAAAAAAAACCGCGCCTCATATCCGATTCATCCACCACATCATCATGTACTAAAGTTGCGGCATGAAGAAGTTCAATAAGAATTGCCGCGGTATAGGTTGAACTATTTATTTTACCGAACATACCTGCCGACATCAAAACCAGTACCGGACGAATTTGTTTCCCCTTGGTTTTTATTAGGTACTTAACAATTTTATCCAGCAAAGGTGTGTCACTATGCATGGCCCTTGCAAAAAGAATGTCGAATTCAGCAAGGTTAGGTTCGATAGGCCGGACTATTTCTTTCAGTGTCAACATCAGGTAAAATATCGAATTCAAAAGTAAGAATTTTGCTTTTATAAAAGCAAAATATAATAGCTACCGGATATATTTCAGGCTTATCGTTACCGGCAAGTGGTCACTGTATCCACCAAAATATTTTTTACCATCATATGTTTTCGACGGGCGCCGCAAACCCGATTTAGTTGTATATAACATCCAGCTTCTCCTGAAGACTTCGGCCGAACCGCTTACATAATGTAAATGGCATTTTGAATCACCAAGCAGATCGCCTGAAATAATAATCTGATCGAACATATTCCATTGAGATTTCCCATAACATAAACTTCCATTCTGATTCATGAACGTGGAATAAAACAAATTGTACAAATTACTTTCTCTAGAAAAATCTTCTGGAGAAAATGCATTTAAAACACAGGCAATGCTGGTGTCGACAGGATTATCATTAAAATCGCCCATAATAATTATCTTAGGTGAACGCTCAGCCTTAAAAAGCGAATCCACTATGCTCCTAAGGGTTGACGCATATAATATTCTTTTATACTTAGTTTCATTTTCATTTCCGACTCTTGATTTCCAATGATTGACAAATACATTAAGGGTGTCTTTTTTAAAAACCAGCAGTTTTGCATAGAGCATCTCTCTAAGGCTTTTGTCTTTATTAAATACTTTAATCTCTTGCGAGTAAACCACATCAACAATTTTTGGATTTACCATTAAGGCCACATCAATTCCCCTGGGATCAGAACTTTCGTAATGGATTATTTTATATGGTACTTTCTTTAAATAATTGCTGTGGACAAGGTCATGAAGTACGTTTTTGTTTTCAATTTCACCCAAGCCTATGATTGCCGGCAGGTTTAAGCTATCAATGGAATATATTACATGCGAGATGTTGTTTATTTTCGTGTAATACTTTGCGGAGTTCCAGTTGCGTTCACTCTGAGGTAAAAAATCATTGTCATTAACAGTTTTATCATCAACGGTGTCATACATGTTCTCACAGTTATAAAAAGCAATTTTCAGATAATTTACTGAAGAATTCTTTTGAGAAAATCCCGTCTGACAAAGCAAAAAATATAATGCTGTTATTATAAATAACTTTTTCATCTCAATAAATTTTAGCTGGTATGATCAACAATGATCTTCCATTTTCCTGAAATTTTCCTGCAGATTAATGTAAACCTGCCACCATTTGTTTGGGTTGTTGTTTGCAAAGTCCATTTTCCCATAACAATGATGGTTTTTAAATTCATTTGCAACATATCTATTTCCTCAAATACTAAAACGCCCATCGAATTTTTGTCGGGATAATGCTCATTATATCTTGTCAGGGTGGCATTCCATCCTGTTGTTATCTCGCTTTTTGTAATAAATTTTAGCGAATCAGATTCCCAGTAGCCTTCCATATAGCATTCAATATTTCCGGTGTTCCAGCATTTTACCTGTAAACTAAGGAGGCTCATGATCGCGCTCTGATCCCTTTTGTGAACACTTTGGGCATTCAGCAACAAGGTGAAAACGGACAAAAAGGCAACAATAACCTGTTTCATGATCACGGGTTATATTTCTCAATATCGCGACGTTCCTTTTTGGTAGGTCGTCCAAGGCCTTTGGGCCTGTAAATGAATGTAACTGCTTTTATTGTTTCCATTTTTTCATATTCTGATGCAGGGGTAAGATCTTCCATGTATTGAGGAACCAACCTGGCAGAAACCCGTTTGTCAAGAATAGCAAAAACTTTTACTGTTTTTATGATCTGTTGTTGCTGTATAGTAATTATTTCTTCAGCTTTTATTTCATGTGAAGCTTTAACGGGTTGGCCATTGATTTTTACTTTTCCGTTACGGCAGGCCTCTGTGGCCAAACTCCTGGTTTTAAAAATACGGACAGACCACAGCCATTTGTCGATCCTTACTTTACCTGGTTCCATCATAATTATTTTTCACGGAAAAAGATTTCAATCGGAACCCCGCAAAAGTTAAAATGCTGGCGCATCTTGTTTTCCAAAAATCGCTTATACGTATCTTTAACATATTGGCTATGGCTGCAAAAAAATGCGAATGCAGGGTAATGCAAAGGCAGCTGATGTATGTATTTTATTTTTGGAAATTTCCCCTTAACTGAAGGTGGAGGACTCATGGTTACCAATGGTAATAAAAGTTCATTTAATTTTGAAGTTGGTATTTTTTGTGTTCGATTCTTATATACGCTTACTGCTGTTTCCAGCGTTTTATGAATACGTTGTTTGGTCAGGGCCGAGGCAAATATAACGGGCACATCAGTAAAGGGCGCGATTCTTTCTTTAATCTCAGATTCAAATTTTAAATGGGTTTTTGTTTCTTTCTCAATTAAATCCCACTTATTTACAACGATAACCACACCTTTGTGATTTTTTTCAATAATACTGAAAATATTGAGATCCTGTGCCCCTATACCTTTTTCCGCATCAATCATCAGGAGGCATACATCACTGTTTTCGATTGCCCTGATCGCACGGAGTGTCGAATAAAATTCAATACTTTCAGTTACTTTTTGTTTTTTACGCAAGCCCGCCGTATCAACCAAAAACATATCAAATCCGAAACTGTTAAATCGTGTGTAAATACTGTCGCGCGTGGTTCCTGCCAGAGGGGTCACAATATTGCGCTCACTGCCGATTAAAACATTTATCAGGGATGATTTCCCGGCATTGGGCCTTCCCACGACCGCAATTCTGGGCAAATCCGGTTCGTCTTCTTCTATTTTCTTTGTAAAGCTTTTTACCAGTTCGTCTAAAAACTCTCCTGTTCCCGAACCATTGACCGAGGAAACAGTAAAAACTTTCGGGAAGCCTAATTCATAAAACTCGGCTGCTTCAGAAATCCTTTCATGCGTATCCACCTTATTGATCAGAAGAAAAACGGGCTTTTTTACCCTCCTTAACATTCTTGCGATTTCTTCATCAAGTGGCATAAGACCTTCGCTGACATCAAGCATAAAAGCTATTACATCAGCCTCTTCTATTGCTAATGATACCTGTTTATTAATTTCATCTTCATATATATCGTCTGAGCCAACGACCATCCCTCCTGTATCAATTATCGAAAAGGATATACCATTCCAGTCGGATTTACCGTAATGCCTGTCGCGCGTTACTCCGCTGGCAGGATCAACAATGGCATTTCGCCCTCCTGTTAACCGGTTAAAAAAAGTCGATTTCCCCACATTAGGCCTGCCGACAACTGCTAAAATATTTGACATCTGCAGAATTATTTATTTTTTAAAAACATTAATTTCAAATTTCATAACCAAATCTTTTCAGCATCTTTTCATTGTCGCGCCAATTATCATTTACCTTAACCGTAAGGTCCAAAAAAATATGCTTCCCAGTAAAGTTTTCGATATCCTTTCTGGCTTCAGTTCCTAAGCGCTTTATCCCGGCACCTTTATGGCCAAGAATAATCGCTTTTTGCGTTTCGCGTGCAACAAATAATGTTGCAGCAATTCGAATTATTTCATTCTCTTCTTTATAGGAATCAACGAATACCTCAACAGAATAAGGAATTTCTTTTGAATAAAACAGCAGGATTTTTTCACGTATTATCTCCGAAACAAAAAATCGTAAAGGCCTGTCCGTTAATTCATCCTTTGAATAATATGGTGGTGATTCAGGAAGCAATGAAAGAATGTGCTCAAAAACCTGTAAAATATTGATTCTTTTTAATGCGGAAATATGAAAACTTTTAACATTTCTGAATAATTGTACCCATTCCTGCTCACAAGCATCAATAACGGACGATTCTGTCTGGTCAATTTTATTTATTAAAAGTAATACAGGAATATTGGAATCATTTATCTGACCTATGATTGCTTTGTTTTCCGGTACTTTTTCTCCCCCTTCAACAACATACAGCAAAATGTCTGCATCAGTAATAGCTGTTATAACCTGGTTCATCATTACTTCATGCAACTTGTAATGAGGTTTTAAAATTCCAGGAGTATCAGAATAAACTATCTGAAAATCCTCTCCGCTGATAATACCCATTATACGATGCCTTGTTGTTTGGGCTTTACGGGTGATTATTGAAAGATTTTCTCCGACCAAAGCATTCATTAAGGTCGATTTACCAACATTCGGGTTGCCTATAATATTCACAAATCCTGCTTTATGCATTTTTTTCAAATCTTTTGCAAAGATAATTAATATAGCCATCCGTTGAAAATACTCAAAATTTGTTCTTAAACTTTGTCCCGGCGTTTTGTTATTAAATGTAGATAATATTAACTTTTTACATAATTTTTAAATATTTTTTATACTTTTGAAAAATTTTTTACATAATTTTGGCTATTTACTTTCTTAACTAAACATTAAAAACAATAAAAATTTAATAATAAATTAACCAAAAATCAAGTAACATGAAAAAATGTGTTTTACTTCTTTTTCTGACCATTTTCTGGTTGACAGCAAATTCCCAGACTGCAACAATTCAAACGGTAACTGGTGTAACGCCCGGGACCCCTTCAACTGTTGATGTCACGTTGAGCGGATTTACTGCTCCAATTTCAGGATTTCAATTTACTATGCGGTATGACACCAACTACATTCACTATTCAGGTGTTGCAGCATGGGCTTCCGGAGTTACAGGAGTCGGAATTATCCATAATTACTATGGCAGTATTGATGCTTTGACCTTTGTCTGGGGAGATATGCCTGTTTCGATAAACGGTATGCTTTGCAGGTTTAACATGACATATAAAGCTCCTGCAAGTGGCTGTCATACTTTAACATGGTCAGATAGTCCAACACCACGATTGTTTGCTGATGATAATTATAATGAATTTAGTGTAACATACACCAGTGGCCAGATATGCCCGGTAATGTCATGTGCAATAAGTTTATCATCTGCTGTTGGTACGGATGCTCAAACAGTTTGTAACAACACACCTATCACAAATATTACTTATTCCACTACCGGTGCAACAGGAGCCACTGTTACCGGATTACCTACAGGAGTTACAGGCAACTGGGCTTCAGATGTCGTTACAATAAGTGGTACCCCTACGCAAACTGGGACATTTACATATACCGTAACTACTGTTGGTTGCGGCCCCTTAACATCCACAGGAACAATTACTGTTTTACCGGCAAATACGGTTAATCTCACAGCCGGCGGAACACAAACACTATGTGTCAACACGCCAATTACTACTATAACCTATGCAACAACAGGAGCTACCGGAGCTACCGTTACCGGCCTGCCTGCCGATGTCACCGGAAGCTGGGCATCCGATGTGGTGACCATTAGCGGCACACCTACGGCTTCAGGCACATATAACTATACTGTTACACTAACTGGTGGCTGCGGGACTGTTACGGCTAACGGAACGATCACCGTTACACCGAACAATACGATTACTTTAACTGCCGGTGGAACACATACATTATGCATTAACTCGCCAATAACTACTACTACATATGCAACCACGGGGGCTACCGGAGCTACCGTTACAGGCCTGCCTGCCGGTGTCACCGGAAGCTGGGCATCTGATGTTTTGACCATTAGCGGCACACCTACGGCTTCAGGTACGTATACCTATACCGTGACACTAACCGGTGGCTGCGGAACTGTTAATGCTTACGGAACGATCACCGTGACACCAGACAATACGGTTATATTAACCGCTGGCGGTTCGCAGACTTTGTGCGTTAATACGCCGGTCACGACAACAACATATACAACCACAGGAGCTACCGGAGCTACCGTTACCGGCCTGCCTACAGGTGTCACCGGAAGCTGGGCATCCAATATGGTGACCATTAGCGGCACACCTACGGCTTCAGGTACGTACACCTATACAGTTACACTATCTGGTGGCTGCGGGACTGTTACGGCTAACGGAACGATCACCGTTACACCAGACAATACGGTTACATTGACCACTGGCGGTTCGCAGACTTTGTGCGTTAATACGCCGGCCACTGCAACAACATATGCAACCACAGGGGCTACAGGGGCTACCGTTACAGGCCTGCCTGCCGGTGTCACCGGAAGCTGGGCATCCGATGTGGTGACCATTAGCGGCACACCTACGGCTTCCGGCACATATACCTATACTGTTACACTAACTGGTGGCTGCGGGACTGTTACAGCAAACGGAACAATCACCGTTACAACAGACAATACGGTTACATTAACCGCTGGCGGTTCGCAGACTTTGTGCGTAAATACACCGATCACTTCAACAACATATGCAACAACAGGGGCTACCGGAGCTACCGTTACCGGCCTGCCTGCCGGTGTCACCGGAAGCTGGGCATCTGATGTGGTGACCATTAGCGGTACACCTACAGCTTCAGGCACATATACCTATACTGTTGCACTAACTGGTGGCTGTGGGACTGTTACAGCTAACGGAACTATATCTGTAGCAGCAGCTAATACTATCAATTTAACAGCTGGAGGTACACAATCTGTTACCTTTGGCTCCGCAATAATCACAACCACTTATGCAACAACTGGTGCGACAGATGCAACCGTTACGGGTCTGCCTGCCGGTGTTACCGGAAGCTGGGCTGCCAATGTCGTTACAATAAGTGGCACACCCACTGCAACGGGCACATACAATTATACTGTTACAACCACAGGAGGTTGTGGAACAGCAACAGCCGGCGGAACAATTACAGTTATGCCTGCCGGTGCACCAACAGCAACAATAAGCACGTTATCGGGTATTTGTCCTGGAAATAGCGCCGCTGTTAATGTTACGTTAAGCAATTTCACTGTTCCTCTTTCCGGATTTCAATTTACAGTACGATATGATACCGCTTATCTGCACTACGTAAGCACCAGCAACTGGGCTTCCGGAGTTACAGGTGTAGGAATCATTCATAACTACTATGGATCAACTGATGCTCTGACTTTCGTTTGGGGCGACACACCACAAAATGTTAATGGCCTGCTTTGCCAGCTTAACTTCGTTTATAAAGGCAATGCCTGTCAGAACGTAACATGGTCTGATGTTCCGACTCCTCGTCTATTTGCTGATGATAATTATAATGAAATTACAGTAACTTTTATTGATGGAATGGTTTGCGGCCCGAATCCGGAAACAATCAGCGGAACAACACCTCTTTGTGTTGGAGGATCTGCAACATGGTCTAGTACAACTCCGGGTGGTACCTGGTCAAGTTCTGCTCCAGCTGTAGCGACTGTTGATCCAGCTTCCGGGTTGGTCTCCGGTATTGCAGCAGGTACGTCTATGGTCACATATACCGTGACTTTAGGCGGGTGCACCCTCACAGCCACAAAAACAGCCACTATAATATCGGCAAATACTGTAACCCTGGCATCAGGAGGTACACAATCCATATGTATTAATACACCTATCACAACTACTACATATACAACAACCGGGGCCACCGGAGCTACTGTTACAGGTTTACCAACAGGCGTTACCGGAAACTGGGCCTCCGATGTTGTTACAATCAGTGGCACACCTAGTGTTTCTGGAACATTTACATATACTGTATCCTTAACAGGTGGTTGCGGAACAGCTTCTGCCAACGGAACAATAACTGTAAATTCAGATAATACAATTACGCTTTCTTCGGGTGGCACACAAACTTTGTGTATAAATACACCTGTTACAACTACTACATACACCACCACGGGAGCCACAGACGCCACAATTTCCGGATTACCAACAGGAGTAACAGGCTCATGGGCTTCCAATACTATAACAATTAGCGGAACTCCTACCGTTTCTGGAACATTTAACTATTCAATAACATTAATTGGTGGTTGCGGAACAGCCTCGGCAAACGGGACAATAACCGTTACACCTGAAAATACTATATCACTCACTGCAGGTGGCACACAATCTCTTTGCATAAACACCCCTATTAATACAACGACCTACGCAACAACTGGAGCGACTGGAGCAACAGTATCAGGGTTACCAGCAGGCGTCACAGGAAATTGGGCAGCGGATGTTGTTACAATTAGTGGCACTCCTACTGTATCCGGTACATTTACATACAGCGTATCCCTTACTGGCGGTTGCGGATCAGTTTCTTCAACAGGAATTATTACCGTAACAAATAATAATACCATTACATTGACTACCGGGGGGACACAAACACTATGCATCAATACACCAATTACTACAACAACCTATTCAACAACCGGGGCCACCGGAGCCACTGTTACAGGTTTACCAACAGGCATTACCGGAAACTGGGCCTCCGATGTTGTTACAATCAGCGGAACACCCAGTATTTCTGGGACATTTATATATACTGTTTCCTTAACAGGTGGTTGTGGAACAGCTTCTGCCAACGGCACAATAACTGTTAATTCAGATAATACAATTACGCTTACATCAGGTGGCACACAAACTTTGTGCATAAATACACCCGTCATTAATACCACATATACCACCACAGGGGCTACAGGCGCCACAATTTCCGGATTACCAACGGGTGTTACCGGAAGCTGGGCTGCTGATGTTGTAACAATTAGTGGGACTCCAACCGTATCAGGAACCTATAACTATACTGTTTCTCTCACCGGGGGTTGTGGGACTGCAACTGCTAACGGAACAATTATAGTAACTCCCGACAATACAATTACTATCACGGCCGGCGGTACTCAATCCGTTAATGTTAATACCGCTATCACAACAACAATCTATGCTACTACAGGTGCAACAGACGCTACCATTACAGGTTTACCTGCAGGTGTTACCGGAAGCTGGGCTGCCGATGTTGTTACAATAAGTGGTACACCTACCGCGACAGGTACATATAATTATACCGTTACTACTACAGGTGGTTGCGGAACTGTTTCTGCTACCGGAACCATTACCGTTACACAGGTCAGTGCTCCTACGGCTACCATTGGTACTATCAATGGTGTTTGCCCGGGTAATAACGCTCTCGTGGATATTACACTCGGCGGATTTACAATGCCTTTATCAGGATTCCAGTTCACCGTAAGGTATGATACAAACTAC
>Ga0116171_10001281_pt1 | contig 25280 bp, 18 predicted proteins | sample AD_JPNHW2_MetaG_FD_89798 | JGI IMG/M metagenome (GOLD analysis project Ga0116171, IMG submission 89798) | Active sludge microbial communities of municipal wastewater-treating anaerobic digesters from Japan - AD_JPNHW2_MetaG | ecosystem: Engineered > Bioreactor > Anaerobic > Digestate | place...
GTAGATTTAAGTTTTGCATTCGCTGTTGTATTTTTAGCGGATCATCAAGAACAGCCGTTACAATATAGAAATATTTATTGCTGATAGTATCCAAGTACGTATGTTCCGGATAAGTAATCCAAGCAACATTGTTTTCCGGTGAAGGAGTAAAGTTAGGATTAGTACTGCGATAGACTCCGTATCTATCACAGACAGTTGAATAATTCCAATGCATTAATACCTGGCTCATACCTGAGCGTATAATGGTTATATCTGTTATCGGCGGTAAATACACCCAGATAATTTGGAAGGGTCCATAGATGTTGTTGGTTTCATTGCTTTCTGTTACATACTGATCTGTGTCTATCTGAAGCCATGAATTCCACGTACCGGCTCCGCTTGGAAGCGGATTCGTCACAGTAAAAGTAAAATCTGTGGGCAAACCGGCAACCAGGGAAGTGACTGTTATCCATTGATTTCCTGCAAGGTGGGCTGTTGGAGCAGTTGTCCTGCTTTCGTAGTAATCAAGGAAGTTGCTTGCTACAGTGCAGTTAGTCGTACTCATGTTCAATAAGGTAACTTTCAAAGTCACAGTCTGGCCAACAGGCGAAGATGGTTTGGAATATTCAGCTTTCAGTATTTGCAGATCGTATGAAGCGGTGGGAGCTGTCCAGACGATACGATTATTCAGGTCATAATCATATGATTCACCTGCAAAACCGCCTGTTGCAGTGGCAAAATTGATTACCCCAGTATTTACATTCTTCCTGACATTGTTGTTTCCTGTCCAGGTATTGGTAGGAAAAACGGCTCCATTGATCAAAAGATTCTGGCTGTTGTCAATTGTCAGGAGTGTTCCGAAAATAGTCCCATACCTGAATGTACAGAAAGCGAATGAATATCCTGAATCAACAGTAGCTCCAGCTTTAACATTCACACCATCTGTTCGCAGGTATTCAAAAGTTGCATAAGTAGCCGCAATTGTACCACCCGGGTAAACATCCAGGTAATAATATCCTGTTGAATGGGTTATCCTGGCTGTGTTCGTCGAATTTCCCAGTACTTCGAGTCTTCCACCGTTATTGACATTGATGCCTTTTGTGCTTGCCATGATCAGGACAGAAACCGCATCGACCTCTAATATACCACTATTGATATTGATAATACCCGCACAATTCAGTGTCTTGCCATTGGTATCCAGCCTTCCGGAACTGATTGTCACATCATTTCCACAAATAAGAGCGGCATTTAAATAGACGATATTACCTCGTGTTTCCCTTATTTGGTTTCCTTGCCTGTCGAAAGTCACCGGAATGATATCAGTATTTGATATCGCAGCAGAAGGTGAGGCTTTTTTAATATCCAGGTTATAGAGTCTTCCCGCCGATACTTCAAGATAGGCATCCGTAGTGGAGTACATTTCAAGGGTACCACCAGTTGGGAGAAAATCAGCGCGATTGCAGTAAAATCCTTTGCCAACCCTGATTGTCCCTCCCGTGATATTGTTCGTAAATGTGTTGCCTGTATAAATATAGAGATTGATGTCATGCACATTGATTACGCCATTATTCATGGTTAGACTGGCATTTCCCCCATAAGGCCAAAGGGTATCCCCCATGCCGCCATAAAGATGTAATTCTCCTCCCGAGATGTTTAGGGTTGCCTGTAAATCAAAGTAACTGGAGACATCCTGGTGAAAGTTAATCACACCACCTGTCAGGTCAATATATCCGCCAATATAAGCATCAGCTAAATCGAGTGCAGTAAAAGAACCACCCGAAACATAGAGTTTACCGCTCGTCCAGTTGTATGAATTGCAGGTTACATTGTAACCGTCAATAACACTTATATAGGCTGTTCCTGTTTTATTTAATTCCAAGTTGTTGAAGGTCTCGCCATATACATAAACACTTGCTGTTCCATCAAAAACTACAAGTCCTGTTCCTTCGGTAAAAGCCAAAGGTCCGGCATCATTATACCAGGCACCTGCCACATTGATCTGGGCTGGAGCAACAAAAGTACCGGCTTCCAGTTTGAAAAATCCGTTTATATCCAAGTTTGAATTAGCATATACTGCATTTGAGCGTGTCAAAGGTTTAACATTGCCTGATCTTTCAGTTTTATAAGCTTGGTCATATTCTCCACCTTTTCCGGCAGTTTTATTGATATCTAAATTGTAGAAGTTCGAACCTGCTGCATGCGAAACAGAAGCATCGGTACTTCCGTATAGTTCTATTGTTCCACCTGTGGGATTGAAATCAGTTCTAATACCATCAAAGCCACGCGAAACGCGTATCACACCCCCGGAAATGTTATCCGTGAAGTCTCCAAAATAGCTAAGATAAACACCTTGGTTTTTAAAATCGAGAATCCCGCCGATCATGGTTATGGAACCGGCTGATGTATAAGGCCAATAGGAGGCTGAGACTCCGCCATATACATTGAAATTACCACCGTAAATATTTAAATCACCTCCCAGGTCGACTTTGTTGTCGGACGTGAGATTGATTGTTCCGCCTGAGTAGAGATACCATTTTCCCTTTATACAGTCATCCGCTAAGTCACCCGCCGTGAAAGAGCCTGCCAGTACCATTATCCCACCCGCAGTCCAGTCATAGGAAGTGCAGGTTATGGCCGCTGTACTGCTATTGATACGTAAATTTCCACCAGCTTTATTCACTTCCAGGGTGCCAAAATTCTCTGAATGATTACAGTATTGTTCGCCACTGCCATTAAAGATGATCCTGGAAGTCCCCTCCGTGAAAGCAGACGGACTCCGCAAGTTGATCCAGTCTCCTCCAACGGTTATTGTATTGCTTTGTGAGTCAAGTGTACCGTGTTCAATTGTCAGGTTTCCCTTAACAATCATTGGTGTGTGTAATGTGGAAGTGTTATCATCCGATTGAGGACTTATGATTAAGTTGTTAAAATAGGATGATGATCCATCCATATAAATAGATTGCTGATATCCATCCATATAAATAGATTGCTGATATCCATCCATGACTATTGTACCTGCCGAGCATATTAATCCGCCAGTAGTCGTATAGTTATTTACAATATCACCCCGAATGATAATTGATCCGGAATATTCCACTTTAACTAATTTGTTATTAGCCATAAATAAGTCATCGCGAATCGTTATATTTTGTGTTGATGAACTGCTTATGGTTAACGAAGCAGGATACATGTTAAATACCTGAAAGTGGGTGAATGTCGTATATATGCTATTGTTGGTCAATACGGCAGAATCATCCCCATAAAAAGAGACGACTCCCTGCAGGAAATGAATCACGGAACCGGAATCAAAGGTCATATTACCATAACAGTTTATGTATGCGGCGTCAACGGTTATATCTTCAGTAGCTCCAGATTGCCATACGATGTCACCATAGACGGTAAAGGAATCCATTTCATGTATGTTCAACAGTCCTGCCATGTATGCATTTCCATAAACGAATAAAGGAGCTGCCCCGAGCCAATCGCCTAATGTTATACTCGCCCCATTCGCTAAAGTAAGGTCATGGCAAGTGCCTGTATCCGTATCCAGGTAAGGATAACGAAACAAACCGGCTGGTATCACCACGTCATAGATTGGTGTGGGTGCAGTGTATGGGGTCCAGTTTGAAGGTGTGTTCCAATCACTGGAGAGTGCACCGGTCCAGGTTAAAGTAGTACGGCTTACGCCCACTTGTTCTTTCTGTAGGGCAGTACAGACCGAAAGATTAGCTATCAGTAAGAATATACAAAACAAAATAGGCTTCTTCATGCTAAAAACTCCTCAATAATTTATGTAAAATTGTTCGAATTGATTTGGAATCCAGAACCTGGGAAGTCAGCAGGGAATTGCCTGCATTTATTGTATCTAAACATGATACTGAAACAGAATGTTCAGCGAGTTAAGTTTGATAGCAAATAAAAAAGGCATATCATGCCTCCATTACTTCAAATCCTTGTTATTGCGTATAATATTATACTCTTTGTTTTGTTAAAAGCAAATGTTTCTGTTGGTGAAAGTGAAAACAACAAAAGGTGATGCAGGAGTTTAAGAACTCTGAAGTCTAACAAACCGATATTAGTTGATAGTTAGTGAATATATGAATACAAATAAGTTGCAATAACGATAAGCACAAACCATGAAAAGATAATCGCACCGACGCCGCCTGCACCGGAAGTCCAAAGAGAAATACCTCCCCAGATGCGGGAGGGCATATTGTTCTTCAGGATGGCAATGGGCCTGGCCCGCCATGTGCGGACATACTTGCCTGCCATATCGGGTTGAATCAGGCAATATTCAAACCATTGGGCATAGGAATGATCACGCCAATGCTCGATGGATTTCCAGGGGAAACCCAAGCCTTCCGTAATACCGATCCCGTCACTGCCGATCTTTTTCCTGAGTCTCCCGGGGAAGGTCGCTGAATTCCTGCAGGGAAACAATGTGACTCTTGCCACGATGATGGCATGATCCTCGTCCTGTGCATAATGCTCAGCTGTCTTCTTATAAAAACCGAAATAAATACCGCTTCCGGCATAATCACCACCACCGACAAGCCATCTGCCCTTCTGTGCGATGTTGGTGGCTACACCTTTGAAACTGGTTCCGTGATACATGGTATAGGTTGGGAAGACCGTATCCACACCGACCATTAGTAACCCTTCCAGGAGGGCCGAACCATTACGGCTGAAAACATGCATGAATCGTCTCGGGAAACCTGAAAACCATAATTTCCAGTAATGCTTCCATTTTGCATGCCTGTATTCACCTTTCCTGGGATGAAATAACTCGTCGAGACTGTCACAGAGATTCACTGTCCAGTAGAGGATAATATTGAAATAGATGGCATTCATGAGGCGAATCGGGGTAAGGGCGATGTGCATGATGCACCACCACACGAGAGCGATGCCTGACAGTAGAAGCAGGTTGAATCCCATATGGGATCTGAAATTGTGAGGATCTCTCCATTGATCGCGGATCGGATTGTAAGAGACCCATTGCACCCAATTCAATAAAAGGAAGGGATAACGCAATTGCCAGATGATATTCCTGAGCAGATAGACACTGAAAAAGAACAGAAGGATAGCACCCAGTGCCAGGAAAGGGTATTTTCCATAATGCCAAAGCACATTGGAGTTTAATGAATTCAGTATCTCTTGCCAATTCATGAGATATGAATATTCCTTTCACATGTGTGTGTCAAGAATGGAATTCAGGGACAGGTCATTTCAAATCACAAAACCTGCCCTGAGTCAGTATTATGAAATCCCTTTTTTATATGAGGGTCAGCACTTTGACCAACCACAGGAGAGACATTTCATGCACCCTTCGCTGTGCTCGATGGCGCTTCCGCATTCCGGGCATGTACCGCTCATCTTGTTTGAAGGTGTGAATTCCTCGAAGGTCCCCGTGGAGATGTTCTTTACATAAAGTTCCGAATCTTGGTTGGAATTACGGAAGGATTCCAATGCCTGGGCTACTGCATCTGCACAGGAGGTGATCATTGTGCCTTTGCTCCACATGGGAGAGGGACAGCGGATTCCCTTTAACTGACGAATGATGGAATCGATGCCGATTCTCGAACGCAGTGCAAGTGAGCACAGACGGGCAATGGCTTCCAGTTGCGCAGAGGCACAGCCGCCTACCTTACCCATTTGAATGAAGACTTCGCAGGCTCCTTCATCATCACGATTGATCGTGACATAAGAATGTCCGCAACCTGTCTCGACACGCTTGGTGATACCGAATGTCACATCGGGTCTGTGCCTTGGTGCAATCTTGGCATCCGTATTCTTCTCTTCCTTTATCGTGGAACCAACATTCAGTACCTGGTTCTCACGACTGCCGTCACGATATACTGTTACACCCTTGCAGCCCATTTCATATGAGAGCTCGAAAGCGATGCGGATATCGTCCTTGGTCGCTTCCCTGCCGAAGTTAATGGTCTTGGATACGGCATTATCGGTGAATTTCTGAAAAGCTGCCTGCATACGGATATGCCACTCGGGAGTGATATCGTGTGCCGTGACAAAAACTTTTCTGATCGCTTCAGGGATTTCCTCAATATGAGCGATACTTCCAGTCTCAGACACTTTTTCCATGAGTTCCTTGCTGAAGATGCCTGCATCCTTTATAGTCTTCTCGAAATAACGATTGATATAGAGGAGCTTCTCTCCATCCATCACTTGCTTTACATAGACGAGGGAGAATTGCGGCTCGATGCCCCCTGACGCTTCCAGTATCATGCTGATGGTGCCTGTGGGTGCAATGGTCGTGACTGTGGCATTGCGTATGCCCTTCTTCCTGATATCCTTGATCAATCCTTTCCAATCAAGTCCATTGGGAATGCGCTGCAATGTTCCCTTGTCATAGACGCTGCCCTTGAAGTTCGGGAAACTGCCTGACTGCACTGCAAGTTCCACGGATTTGCGCTTGGCGTGATAATCGATGAATTCCATGACCTTCTCTGCCAGTTCCACAGCTTCATCGCTCTGGTAGGGAATATTCATCTGGAATAAGAGATCAGCCCAACCCATGATACCAAGACCGACCTTACGATTTCCCTTCACCATTTCCTCGATCTGGGGAAGCGGGAATTTGGAGCGGGAAATTACATCGTCGAGAAATTCTATACTGTCTTCCACAACCTGCTTGAGGGTCTTCCATTGGAATTCGCCATCCATATAGAGTCCTGCAAGGTTGATGGAACCGAGATTACATGCTTCATTCGGGAGCAATGGCTGCTCTCCGCAGGGATTAGTGGATTCGATTTTACCAAGTTTTGGCGTGGGATTCAGGTCATTGACCCTATCGAGGAAAATGACGCCCGGTTCCCCATTCTTATGCGCCATATCGATCATGAGTGTGAAGACATCGAGTGCTTTCACAGTATTCACTATCTTTCCGGTATGTGGTGATATAAGGTCGAAATCTTCATCCTGGTGAACAGCCTGCATAAATTTGTCTGTAACCCCAACACTGATGTTAAAGTTCGTCAGTTCGCTTGTATCTTCCTTACAGGTGATGAATTCCATGATCTGGGGGTGTGTGACGTCGAGGATCGCCATATTGGCACCTCTGCGGGTACCACCCTGTTTCACGGCATCGGTGGCTGCATTATAAACCTTCAGGAAGGAAATCGGACCGCTGGATACACCATTCGTGGAACGCACACGCGCGTCAGCTTCTCTCAACCTGCTGAAACTGAAACCCGTTCCGCCACCGCTCTTGTGAATGAGAGCAGCATTCTTGATGGTTTCAAAGATGCTGTCCATACTGTCTTCGATAGGCAACACGAAACATGCGGAAAGCTGCTGGAGGTCATTCCCAGCATTCATGAGAGTTGGAGAATTGGGAAGAAAATAACCTGAATCGAGAAGTTTATAATACCGTTTGGATTTCTTCTTGTCATGATCTGCGATGTTCTCTGCAATACGAGTGATCATTCCATGCCAGTCTTCTAATAATCTGCCTTCCTCATCTTTCCTGAAATAGCGTTTTTCGAGCACTTTGAGAGCGTTATCACTCAATTGCATATATTCCTCCAAAAGGGGTTTATTTTAACCAATATTCATACACTTGCCTGAGGGAGCATAACCATCCGCCCTGGCGCTTCACTTCCCTGATGATCTTCCAATAGAGAGGTCCCCAACCCGGGAAGTCGATAGGGTCGAATGTGGTGTTATGCCAAAGGATGGAAACATGAGACTTGAAGAGGTTCGCTCTCCGTATCAGTCTCTTGATCCTGCGGTACGCCTGTATGACGGTCAGATTCATTGCTTTAGCGGATAGTAGAGTGGTATCCATGACTATCAGTGGAATTTCCAGTACCCTGAAAGGTCTGTTTTCAGCAATATTGTATGGATAGAAGGGGAAGCTGATGCCTGCACGGTAACCGATATGTTCCCAGTATCCGAGCGTGGCATCATAATTAATGCCAATTTCTTCCAGAATTTGGAAACTCTTCTGATAATTGAAAGTCAGTGAATGAGCCCGATATCCTATGGCGTTGTAACCTGCTTCTTTCAAGGCAAGCCATTCCTTTTTCAAGGTTTCCTTATCCATTGCGGATTCCTGACTGCCATGCAGGGCAACGTCATTATTTTTGAGTAATTTTTCAATATCCGTCTTATATTGCGGGTCACCGAAGTAATTCATTCTTTGGTCAGGGAAATCAGTCTTTGTAAGAAGGAAGTTGGTGGAGATAATGCCTTTTTTCGTTTCCCTGTTCACAATTTGGTTCATCTTCTGGAAAGGGTCATTGGCGATATTCTTGTCGATGGTATGGGAAAAAACCTTATATAAGGCGTTCAAAGGCTGTTTGAAGAGCCTGTTGAGATTGTAGCGAACCACAAAATTCTGATGCTCTCTCGTCCAGAAATTCCAGTAGTCTATATCGTGGGAGACGGAAACAGCAAAGCGTTTGTCATGTTCCCAAGTGGTGATGCGCATGAATTCAACAAGGAAGAGTTCAAGCATCTTCTGGAGAATTTCACAATACACATCGACCACAGGTGTTTCGATAAAATCCCAGTACTTCTGTACACTCTTGTTGTAATCAAAGCGATCTTTGCCCTGGTTTCCCAGCACATACTCTCTCCAGCAGGAAAGGAAATAGAATCCGGAAGCGACAATATCTTTCCGAATCATGCCATGATTATCATCAAAAGCAAATATCTCTCCCGGCATGGAATATAGGAAGGGGATGAACTCACCCTTATACTTTACGAAATTCACCTTTTCCGAAGCATATATTTCCTTCCTTGTGAAAAATGAAGCTGCTTCAGGAGTGTGATATATACGAAGCGGATAGGCTATGGCATTGTCCACACCATAATAGATATGAACCTTTTCGAAGGTACTTCCGAAATGGAATTTCGGGTTGAGTTTCAGTATATGACAATAGGTGCGGAGAACATACTCCGCTTTGGGTCGATAAGAGTCTTCAACATTGATCAAAATATTGATTGTCTGCACCTGATCCATATACCACTCATCCAGTTTATTGAAGTATCAAAACTCAAATATCCCACGCAAGAGTCAATGTTAAAGTAAGACTTTTTCCAGAATCCCGGAGATATCCTTTACATATATGAGTTTCATCCCTTTCAGCACACTTTTCGGAATATCCTCCAAGGAATTTCTGTTCCCATCTGGTACGATAACCGTATCAATTCCTGCACGCTTGGCAGCGAGTATCTTCTCCCGTAACCCACCAATGGGAAGCACTTTACCGAGCAATGTGATCTCACCTGTCATGGCAATATCGGGCTTCACCTTTCTCTGCATGAAAAGAGAAGCAAGAGAAGTTGTGAGTGTCACACCTGCAGAAGGTCCGTCCTTCGGAACTGCTCCGGCAGGAAGATGGATATGGATATTATGCTCATTAAAAGATTCAGGCTTGATCTTGTATTTCTTATAGTTTGACTTCAGGTAGCTCAAGGCTATTTTAGCCGATTCCTGCATGACTTCACCCAACAATCCCGTCATTGTGATCATTCCATTCCCAGGCATCCAGATTGCCTCACAGAATAGTATCTCTCCACCGAAGGCAGTCCAGGCGAGTCCTGTTGTCACACCGACCTCTGGTTTATGGCTTGCTATTTCCTGGGAATAGCGCTTTGTCCCAAGATAGCTTTTGATATCCTTGGCTCCCACAGTCTCTATTGTGTTCTTCCCCATGGCAATATCCTTCGCTATCTTGCGGAAGACTGTACCTATTTCTCTTTGCAGATTTCGGACACCTGCTTCCCTCACATAGAAGCGGATGATCTCCTGCAAGGCTGACTTATTCATCTTGATCTTCAACTTTGCCAATCCGTTGTTATCGAGTTCCTTGGGAATCAGGTAATGTCTTGCGATCTCAATCTTCTCCTCTTCGATATAGCTCGAGAATTCAATCACTTCCATCCTGTCCCGCAATGCCGGAGGGATGGTATCCAATGAATTTGCGGTTGTAATGAACATCACTTCCGACAGATTGAAGGGAAGATTGATGTAATGATCCACAAAGGAGTTGTTCTGCTCGGGATCGAGCACTTCAAGCAGTGCAGAAGCCGGATCTCCTCGGAAATCATGACCGAGTTTATCTATTTCATCGAGCATGAAGACTGGGTTCGCTGTTCCGCAACGCTTGATCTCGTTGATGATCTTTCCCGGGAGGGCTCCAATATAGGTTCTCCTGTGTCCCCTGATCTCTGCTTCATCATGAATACCACCAAGTGACAACCTGACAAACTGCCTGTTCAATGCACGGGCAATCGATCTACCGATGGAAGTCTTTCCCACACCGGGAGGACCGACAAAGCAAAGGATCGGACCCTTCAACTGTCCTTTCAACTTCTTGACGGCTATATATTCAAGAAATCTCTCTTTCGGCTTTTCCAATCCATAATGGTCATGCGATAGGATATTCTCGATGCGTTTCATATCGAGCCTGTCCTTGCTGTAGGTAACCCAGGGAAGCTCCACGATCCACTCCAGGTAGTTGCGAATGACACCATACTCACTGGAAGCAGGCTGCATGGCTGCCAATCGGCTCAATTCCTCTTCTGCGACCTGCAGTACATAATCAGGAAGTTTCTTCTCTTCTATCTTTTTCCGCCAATTATCGATTTCCCTTCCCACTTCATCCTTTTCACCAAGTTCCCTGCGAATAGCTTCCAACTGCTCACGGAGATAGTATTTTCTCTGGTCTTCCGTCATTTCCAACTGGATGTTATTACGTATCGTGTTCTCCAGTTTCACCTGTTTGACCTGGTCTGCCAGATAGCGATTGAGCTTTTCGAACCTTGTTTTGATATCTATCGTGGCAAGTATGGATTGCTTCTCGCTCAATTTGAGGTCAGTATTGCCTGTGATAATATCTGCAATTCTTCCGGATTGCTTGATATTCTGCAAACCATCTATCAACTCATGACTGAGTGAGTTATTTTCAGGAACGATCTGTTCCAGCAATTCTATGGCAATTTTGCGTAGTGCATTGATCTCGGATGATTCCTCGAGTGATTCCGGTATGAGTTCCACTTCCACCATGGTAAAAGGCTCTTCCTGTACGGTCCTTTCTCTCCGCAATCTTGATGTGCCTTGTAACAGAAGACTGATGGAACCATCCTGGTTTCGAAGCATCCTGAGAATGGTGGCGGAAGTCCCGATCTCTTCCAATACGGGAATCCCGTCAGTACTATCGATGTTTTCAAGGAAGATCGCCAATGTCTTGTCATTGGACAACGCATAATCAACCACTTTCTTCGTCGTTTCGTCCGCAACGACCATGGGAATCAGCAGGTATGGGAACATGACCATGTTGTTTTGCTTCATGACGGCAAGAGTCCTGGGGATTCTGTTTACCTGGTCTTCCATTTTCAAAACTCCTTATCTGTGTTTGCATCGCTACGATGCGAAATACATGATTCTTTATATTATACCTATTTATTCATTTCCAACTATTCCCTCATTTACATGTTAGACATTTGGAATAGTGCCTTACCTTTAAAATAATTCTTTACGAAACCAAGTCAATTTATCAATTAGAATTTCATGTTTCAATGAGGAGAAATTATGAATTGGTATGTTCTGTTTGTAAAGACTTATCCCATTGGTTCGGCCATGTTGCAATTTGCCATTTTGGGTACTTTAGGGGAGATCATATCACGTTGGATCCAGAAGAAGAGAGTGTTTTATCCATTTTCCTGGATCGAGACAGTATGGAAAATGATCACATGGGCAATCCTCGCCGTATGTATCAAATACGCATTCATTGGTATTGAAGGATTCCTCCGTGAACTGGTTTATCACCAGCCGAATCCGCTTCTGCCCCTTGTGTTCATGGAATCTTCATTCCTGCATGCTTTTGCAAAATCAGTACTTGTGAATCTCCAGTTTGGATTGTTCCTGGTTCTCTTTCATAGGGTGCTGGATAATCTATTCCTTCCGCAGAAAAACTGGGGGCATCTGGATAAAGCTTTATACACCCTGTTATGGTTCTGGATACCCGCACATACGATCACGTTCATGTTGCCTGTTGATTTCCAGATAGGTCTTGCCGCCTTGTGGTCTGTTGTATTGGGTCTGCTTCTTGGTTCATTTGCCACAAAGCCTTATAAGAAGAACAAGATCAAAAAGAAAATGGTGATGGCGAATTATTTTTAATTTCAAGAGGAAAAGAGAATGGAAGAAATGAAAAAGAATCCCAATCCTGGGGAAGAAAAGGATACAAAGAACGAACCTGTATCCAATTTTATCAGGAGTATCATAGATGAAGACCTGAGAACCGGCAAGCACACAAAAGTGATTACCCGTTTCCCGCCTGAACCCAATGGTTATCTGCATATTGGACATGCAAAGTCCATATGCCTGAACTTTGGTTTGGCAAGAGATTACGGCGGGATATGCCACCTTCGCTTTGATGATACGAATCCCACTGCAGAAGACGTTGAATATGTGGATTCCATCATGGAAGACGTCAGATGGCTTGGCTTCGATTGGAAGGATCAGCTCTTTTATGCTTCCGATTATTATGATCAATTATATGATTATGCTGAAATGCTCATTAAAGACGGTAAAGCTTATGTCTGCGACCTGAACCAGGAAGAGATGAGAATCTATCGGGGAACGCTCACCGTTCCCGGAACGAACAGCCCCTACAGGGATCGTTCCATCGAGGAGAATCTCGACCTTTTCAGGAAAATGCGTACCGGTGAATTCGAAGAAGGAACGAAGTCGCTTCGTGCCAAGATCGACATGTCATCACCCAATATCAATATGCGTGACCCCGTCATCTACCGTATCAAGCACGCTCATCATCACAGGACAGGCAATGACTGGCTGATCTACCCGATGTATGATTATACTCATTGCATCTCCGACGCAATTGAAGGCATCACGCATTCGATATGCACACTGGAATTCGAGGATCATCGTCCTTTATACGACTGGTTCCTCGATCAGTTACCTGTTCCCTGCCACCCTCAACAAATTGAGTTTGCCCGCTTGAATCTCACCTTTACCGTGATGAGTAAGCGCATCCTCCGGGAACTTGTCGAGTCAGGTTTGGTACAGGGCTGGGATGACCCTCGCATGCCCACGATCGCCGGTTTACGGAGAAGAGGATTCACCCCTGCTTCTATCCGCGATTTGGCTGACCGGATCGGTGTTGCCAAAGCCAGCAGCATTGTTGATTATGAACTGCTTCAATACTGTGTCAGGGAAGATTTGAACCTTCATGCAGACAGGGCGATGGTGGTCATCAATCCTTTGAAGGTAGTGATCGACAATTATCCTGATGACCTGATTGAAGAATTTGAAGCGGATAACAATATCGAAGAACCCAATGCCGGAAAGAGAAAGATCTACTTCTCGAAGACCATCTACATTGAAAAAGATGATTTCAAGGAAGTGGCTCCGCCGAAGTGGTTCCGTCTTGCTCCCGGTGTGGAGGTTCGACTGAAACATACGTATTATATCACCTGCACCGATTTTGTGAAAGACCCGAATACAGGTGAGGTTATAGAACTTCACTGTACCTATGATCCTGCGTCAAAGGGCGGATACACTCCTGATGAAAGAAAGGTGAAAGGTACCCTGCACTGGGTTTCTGCGCATGATGCAGTGCCGATCGAAGTCCGTATGTATGACCAGTTATTCACGATCCCGAACCCGATGGAAACTGAAGAAGGCAAGACATACCAGGATTATCTGAATCCCGATTCTCTCGTGACTATCGATTCAGCCCTTGCTGAACCGGGTATACACAGAGCAAAGGTCGGAGATAGGTTCCAGTTCATGAGACAGGGATATTTTGTTAAGGACATGGATTCCACACCGACGAAGTCAGTGTATAATCGGATTGTGACGCTCAAGGATACCTGGGCAAAAATAGAAAAGAAAAGCTAATATAGAAAAAAGGACGACATCAGTCGTCCTTTTTCATATCATTAAGGTAATATCTCCACGGGAGTTCCGACTCCCACTTTATTCACAAGTTCCAGGATATCTTCATTCTTCATGCGAATACATCCCTCAGTACAAAGGGTGCCAATACTGGATGGATCATGTGTCCCGTGAATACCGATACCGATCCACGTCTTGTGGGATTTAGTCTCTGCCGATGTTGTGGATAAGCGGATGAACCAAGGACCGTATGCTTTTTCTATCAATCCCTTACCATCGAAGAAATCATGTGACCACTGCGATGAATCCTCGATACTTACGATCTTAAAGACACCTTCAGGCGTACGTTTATCTCCCACAGCTTCCTTGTCACCAACATTAGCCCCCACACCAACGGGGTATTCATGGATCAGATTGTTATTGGCATACACCTGCATTTCGAATTTCGATTTCAAAACTCGGATAAATACATTACTTTCCATATTACGCTCTCCTTTGTAAAAATGAACCTATAACAAAGAAATAAACGCATGTCAATAAAGAAATTAGATTTTCCTATCCCCCTACCACCAGAGCTTGATTCGTAGGGGTTTGCGGTAGTAAACCCATCTTTCAATGCCACAGTATTCATATAGTTCTCCGAGTTTGTCATCCTTGCGAAGGCGAGGATCCATGAAATCGCAACAATGTATTGCATGTCCGCATCACAAGACACTGTATATTTCGGGCTTGAAGTCCAAATATCCTGAAAATTACGGTCGTATTTGTTTATTTGGGATATTTGAACTCCAAGGGGGCGGGGCACGCGTCAGCAGACCCTGTAATGTAGGGACTGACATCCCCGGCAGTCTTAACATAGCTTATTCGGAGGTCGATCGCTACAAAACCATGAAATGGTGAAACCTTATAGCCCATAGCGTGAGCTATGGGTAATGAATGAAGAAAGATTTGAACCCCTTGCGGGTGACACAATATTGAGGTAATGTAGGGGTTATTATCTCTAAAAGCCCCTTTCAAAGCTCATTAAGGATAATAAGCACTACTCTTGATTGTGCAAACGGCAATATGAAATAGTCCTTTGCATCTCGCAGCTCTTAATAGCCATACCCAAACATTATTCATTCCAATCCCTTTCCAATGGGATTCCAATCCCTTTCCAATCTCATTCCAATCTCTTGGGATTGGAAAGGGATTGGTATGGCATTGGTTTTGGCTTGGATTTCGATAAGGATGTTCATGGTTAAAAAATGGGAACGCCTCACCCCGTGAGGTGGCACAACGCACCCTGTGCGTTGCGGGCTTTGATATACCACAGGTTATCCGACCTGTTACTGGAGTGGGTTTTCGTACCCACGAATTGTTGTATCACTTCTTTGTATCGTCAAAGAAGTAACAAGAAAACTCTTCTGCCACAACCTTGAGACATCTGTACCTGATTTAGTATTAATAAGTTTCAAAATAACTAAATTTATCAAACTTCGCTGTCACCACATTCGTGCTGTCCACGCATTGGCAGAATGCAGAGCGGAGCGCCGATTTGTTATCGGCATGCGAGGTGAATTTTCATTCACCTATACAATATTACTTCTTGGTATTGCAACTCACCCCCCCGCCCCCCTCTCTTTAGTAAAAGCGAGGGTGAGAATTATTCGTAACAAGAGCCTCATAGTTTTTCAGAAGGATAAGTAGGGGTTTGCGGCAGTAAACCCGTTTTATCTCTCTGCCCTTCGGGCATCTCCCTTACAATAGGGAGAAATGAATCCCATTTTACCAATAAACACATAAAGTGCAAGACCTTCTCCTTGACAAAAATTTTCCAGTAGAAAATCTGCTAAAAAAACAATTAAAATAGAGAGGAGACAGCGATGCCGTATATTTCCAACACAGACGGCGAACGCCAGAAGATGCTTGAACGCATTGGAGTTCACCAGTTTTCCGATCTCATTCAGGATATTCCGGAGAAATTCAGGTTGAAAAAAGACCTGAATCTGGATTCTCCCCTATCCGAAATTGAAATCACCAAACGAATTCACGGTTTGACATGTAACAACCTTTGTACCCAATCAGCCAATGCCTTCCTCGGTGCCGGCGTATATGATCATTATATTCCGGCAGCAGTGGATTCCATCACTTCACGTCCTGAATTCCTGACTGCCTATACTCCATACCAGGCAGAAGTAAGCCAAGGTACTTTGCAGTTTATTTATGAATATCAGACGATGATCTGTGAGTTGACGGGCATGGAAATCGCCAATGCCAGCATGTATGATGGAGCAACTGCTGCAGCAGAAGCCATCCTTCTTGCAGTGCGTAAGAACAAACTAAGGAAGGCTTTGATCGCTGGTACCATCCATCCGAATTTCATACAGGTCATTCGTGCCTATACGGAAGGAATCGGTGTGGAAATCGTGATGATTCCATCGAAGAATGGAACTGTCGATTTGGATGCCTTAAAAGCCGCCGTGGATGAACAGACATCCTGTGTCCTTCTTCAAACCCCCAATTTCTTCGGAAACCTCGAAGATGGCATCGCTGTGAATGACATCGTGAAAACGCAGAAGAAAGCACTATATATTGTAGCTGCCGATCCCATTTCCCTTGGTGTCATCGCTTCTCCGGCTGAATATGGTGCTGATGTCGTCATTGGTGAAGGACAGGCTCTCGGCAACAGCATGTACTTTGGCGGACCATTATTCGGTTTCTTTGCAGCCAAGATGGACTTAGCCCGCATGATGCCGGGCAGGATCGTTGGAGCTACTCTCGATACAGAAGGCAAGAGAGCATACTGCCTGACTCTCCAGGCACGTGAACAGCATATCCGCAGGGAAAAGGCAACATCCAACATCTGTTCCAATGAATCCCTGTGTGCGTTGGCAGCATGCGTCTATATGTGCCTTATCGGCAAGGAAGGACTTCGGGAAGTTGCAATTCAATCGACAACAAAAGCCTATTATCTTGCGAAGGAAATCTGTTCCATCCCAGGATTTGAGCTAGCATATCCGAATGTGCCCTTCTTCAAGGAATTTGTTGTAAAAGCATCCGTTTCTGCGGAAAAGATCATACAGAGACTCTTACCTTCTGCCATTTACGCAGGTGTGGATATGGCTCCCTATGGTGAACCGAACCATCTCATGATCGCTGTGACAGAAAAGAAGAGTAAAGCTGAAATGGATGATCTGGTCAATATGCTGAAGGAGGTGTCTCATGTCTAAGATGATATTCGACATTAGCTCCCCCGGAAGAAAAGGTTGTACATTACCCAAGAATGATGTTTCAATTGATCTGAAGGATTGCATTCCTTCCAAATATATGCGTCAAAACACCCCGGAATTGCCCGAAGTGAGTGAATTGGACACCATGCGTCACTTCATCGAGCTCAGCCAGAAGAATCATTGCATCGAAAAGGGATTCTACCCGCTGGGATCCTGCACCATGAAATACAATCCCAAACTGCACGAGACACTTGTGAAGCACTCCTGTTTCAATAATCTGCATCCGCTTCAACCGAATCAGACGATCCAAGGTGCTCTTGAGATCATGTATGAATTGCAGAAGGATTTGGCAGAGATATCAGGCTTTGAAAAAGTCTCCCTGCAGCCTGTGGCTGGTGCACAGGGTGAATTCACCGGATTGAAGGTGATCAGTGCTTACCACAAAGCAAAGGGTAACACGCATAAGAAAAAGATCATCCTCCCCGATTCTGCACATGGGACAAATCCGGCAAGCAGCACACTGGTCGGCTTCGAAGTGGTGGAAATCAAATCGAACGACCAGGGGAAAGTGGATTTGGAAGAACTCCGCAAAGTAGCAGATGATTCTGTTGCAGGATTCATGCTGACGAACCCGAATACGCTTGGCTTATTCGAAAACCAGATCGAGGAAATTGCCTCCATCATCCATGGAGTCGATGGCTTGATGTATATGGACGGTGCGAACCTGAATGCGCTCCTGGGAATTGTGAAACCCGGTGAGATCGGCTTCGATGTGATGCATATCAATCTCCACAAGACCTTCGGCACCCCACACGGTGGCGGTGGACCGGGATCGGGTCCTGTGGGTGTGCGTAAGGACCTGGTGAAATTCCTGCCGGTTCCCATGGTGGAAACAGATGGTGACCAATTCTTCCTGGATTATGGACATGCAGAGCATTCCATAGGCAAGGTACATACATTCTACGGGAATTTTGCCATTATGCTCCGTGCTTATATCTATATCAAGATGCTGGGAGCAAAGGGGCTACGCCGCGTGGCTGAAAATGCCATCATCAATGCCAATTATTTGCAGTCACTGCTTTCGGAATATTACCATATTTCGCACAAGGATATTCACTGCATGCATGAATTTGTTGCAGACGGAGAATGGCAGAAGGAAAAATACGGCATCCGTACACTGGATATCGCAAAGAGACTGCTGGACAAGGGATATCATGCTCCCACGATCTATTTCCCGCTCATCATCCACGAAGCCATCATGATCGAACCGACAGAAACCGAAAGCATGGAGACGCTGGATGAATTCGCAGCAACCATGATCGAGATTGCTCATGAATGTGAAACGAATCCCGATCTTCTGCTGAATGCACCATTCAATACACCTGTACGGAGAGTCGATGATACCTTGGCTGTCCGCCAGTTAGATATTCGCTATATCAGGAAATAATTGAAGAAAGTCCCCGGGAATATAATCTCGGGGACTTTTATTGTTTTTATGACCGTATACTATTTTCATGCCCCTGTGAAGAGGAATATGAGAGGACATTTAGATACCGATATAAAAAATTATTCGTTGACTGAAAAGCGTAAATTTAAATAATGAATGAAATTATAATAAGCAACCCAATCAAATCCTGGGAGGAATTGTGAAAAAAATAATCATCATGATGGTCGTTGGATTATTCCTGACCTCTATCGCTTGGGCACAAGCAGTTAAAATTGCTTATATCAATACAGATAAAGTAATAGCACAATGCAATGACACGAAGGAAATCCAACGTGTTTTCTCCGCCGAGAGACAAAACTGGGAAGATCAGATCAAAGAATTAGATGATACTTCCAAGCAACTTCAGAGTGACTTCGACAAGAAGAAGCTCACCATGACTGAATCCGGCAAGAGAGATGCACAGGCGAAGATCGATGCCAAGAATGCTGAACGTGACCGTATGATCGATGAATATTTCGGTGAGAACGGCAAAGCCAAGCAACGTTACCAGGAATTGATCGAACCCGTCACCAAGAAGATCAACGGGATCATTGAAAAGATCGCTGTCGATGAGAACTACTCCCTGATTCTCGATGTGAGCACAGGCGTTGTTCTGTATGCAAAGCAGAACATGGATATTACAGATCAGGTGATCGACGAAATGAATAAAGGTCTTCCACAAAGTGGTGACAATGCTGTAACAAATCCAGCCCCGACAACGGGTGATAATAAGAACACACCAACTCCGACTGTAACACCATCGGAAAAGCCTAAAAAACCAAAGAAATGAGAAAGTTCCAATTAGTTCTAAGTCCTGAACTGATTGCTTCCCAAGTTCCGTCCAAGCTCATTAAGCGTTGTGATGCAGCACTCAGCAGTGTATCAGATCTATCCACTGCTGATGCAAGTTCCATTTGCTTTTATGAAAACGAGAATTTCCTTGAGGAAGCAAAGAAAACACAAGCTGGATTGCTGATTGTTAAGGATGATTTCGACCCGAATATCCTCCCGAATACCAACCTCCTTGTCGTTGAAAAACCATATCTCATATTCATGATGGTCGTAAAGCAATGGATGTCTCTCGATTCACAGAATTTTATTCCCTATATCGCCCCCACAGCTGTGATTTCGAAAACTGCCAAAGTATCTGATAAAGTACGGATTGGCGATTATGTAGTGATTGGCGACAATGTCGAGATAGGCAGTGAAACAGTTATCGATGCGAATACCGTGATCATGGAAAACAGCATGATTGGAAAGCAATGCCATTTTTTCCCGAATGTGACCATTTATCCCGAAACCACACTGAAAGACAGGGTCATCCTGCATGCAGGTGTCGTGATCGGTGCTGATGGTTTCGGTTATATTCTATATGAAGGGAAGCAGGAAAAGATCCCTCAACTTGGGAATGTGGTCATTGAAGATGATGTGGAGATCGGTGCCAATAGCTGTATAGACCGAGCCACTCTTGGAACCACTTATATTGGGAAGCACTCAAAGCTGGATAACCTTGTGCAGGTTGGGCATAATGTCCAAATCGGTGAGAGTAGTATCCTATGTGCCCAGGTGGGGGTTGCAGGAAGTACGGAAATCGGTGATGTGGTTTATCTTGCAGGACAGGTGGGGATAGCAGATCATGTAAAGATAGGTAACAGAGTCATGGCAGGAGCGCAATCCGGGATAAAAGGCGACGTGAAGGATGATGACAAGGTTTTTGGGACTCCTGCAATCGATGCAAGACAACAGATGCGCATCGTGGCAGTTGAAAAGCATCTACCCGAAATCTGGATGGAAATCTGTAAACTCAAGAAAGAAAGAGACAAATAGATATCATATCTCGCAGGGATTTTATTCTTTTTCCCTGAGGAAGGATAGAAACTTATGACAGAAAGAAAACAAACGATTGGTGGTTCCATCAGTTATACCGGTATCGGTCTCCATTCCGGTGAAATATCCACAATTACATTCAAGCCGGCTTCCAAGGATGAAGGAATAGTCTTTATTCGCACGGATTTACCCGGAAGCCCTGAAATCCCTGCCGATATTGACCATGTAGTCGATATCTCGAGAGGTACGACGATTGGCATCAAGAATGCGACAGTCGGTACAATCGAGCATGTGCTTTCAGCTATCAAGGGTTTGAATATCGATAATATCCGCATCGAGATCAATGGACCTGAAGCACCGGTTGCCGATGGCAGCGCCATTGTCTTTCTGAACCTGCTGAAACAGGTTGGACTGGTTGAGCAGGAATCTGAAAGAGAATATTTTGAATTTGATGAACCAATCAATTTTTCCGCTCCCAATGAGAATGTAGATATTGTGATCATCCCTTCCAATGAGCTGAAGGTCACTTTCATGATCGATTACAAACATCCATATTTGGGAACTCAATATACCTGGCTACCTGACCTGACATATTATGAGAAGGAATTTGCATCTGCCAGGACATTCTGCTTTGTGAATGAGATACTCATGCTAAAGGAAGCAGGTTTGATCAAGGGCGGTTCTCTCGAGAATGCACTTGTGATTGCAGAGCCCAATATCAGTGATGAGGAATTGAAGCACCTGCAGGATATCTTCTCCTATCATGAACCTGTAACGGTTTCAGAGCAGGGAATCCTGAACAGCCACCCACTGCGGTATTATAATGAATTTGTCCGCCATAAAGTGGTGGATCTCATTGGTGATATCGCCTTACTTGGGATGCCCATCAAAGGACATATCCTGGCAGCACGATCAGGACATAAGACAAATGTTGAACTGGTGAAGAAACTGCGTCAGATCCAACAGAAAAAGAAACTGCAGAAGATTTATCAAAAGACGAAAGCCAAGGATGTGGTATTTGATATCAACGCCATCATGCGGATTCTTCCTCATAGATACCCCTTCCTACTTGTAGATAAAATCATTGAATTCATTCCAGGTGAGAAGATCGTTGGTATGAAGAATGTGACCATGAATGAACCTTTCTTCCAGGGGCATTTCCCGGGATTACCCATCATGCCTGGTGTACTCCTTCTTGAAGCCATGGCACAGACAGGCGGGATCATGCTTCTCAACCAGCTTGATGACCCTCAGAATTATGTGGCACTCTTTGCTGCCATTGACAATGTGAAATTCAGAAAACCAGTTCTACCCGGAGATACCCTTCGCTTTGATATGACGGTTCTCTCTCTGAAGAAGACCATTACCAAGATGCATGGTGAAGCGTATGTCGGTGATGAGAAAGTCTGCGAAGGCGACTTCCTGGCAAAGATCATGGAGAAATAAATATGGCTATGATACATCCAACGGCTATTGTAGACCCGAAAGCGCAAATCAGTGAAGGTACGATCATCGGTCCGTATTGTGTGATTGGTCCGAATGTGATCATTGGAAAAGACAACAATCTCCTTTCCCATGTAATAGTGGATGGTGTAACTCAGATTGGGAATGGGAATCGGATATCACAATTCGCCGTGATCGGTACGCATCCCCAGGACCTGAAATATGGGAGAACCCACAAGTGTGAAGATTGGTGATAATAACACCATCCGTGAATTCGTTACGATAAACTGCTCAAACAGTCTCACTGAATCCACTGTCGTTGGCAGTAATAACCTGATCATGGCATATGCCCACATTGCGCATAATTGTCAGATCGGCAGTTACGACATCATCGCTAATGCTGTGAATATGGCAGGTCATATCATTGTTCAGGATAATGTATCCATCGGCGGTATGGTCGCTATTCATCAATTTGTCCATATCGGAACCCATGCCTTTGTTGGTGGAGCCTCAGCAGTGAAAAAGGATGTCCCTCCATATACAAGGGGCCAGGGGAATCCGTATGAGATCGTTGGTCTGAACAGTGTTGGACTTATGCGTAAAGGCTTCAGTTCAGAAACCATTGCAGGGATCAAGGAGATCTACAAGTTATTCTATCATTCAAAACTGAATACAACCCAGGCAATGGAAGTAGCTGTCAAGATGGAGAATCTATCTCCGGAACAGAAGCTTTTCATAGAATTCGTGAAGGAAAGTGAAAGAGGAATCTCCAAAAAATAACCAATCCAAGGCACTTTCAATCTTTTTTACAACAGGCAGTTAGAAATGACTGCCTGTTTCTTTTTTATCTCTAAAAGTCCTGCGTTGTTTTGCTTTTTGGTTTCAGTATGAATCGATTATAATATTCTACGTATGGCAAGGTTTTTATTCGGAGATAAACCTCTTTATCAAGGGGAGGAATTATGCTCATCACAGTGTGTAAAAGTTGCGGGTTGCCAATGGAAAACGCAGAACAGCACGGTGGTTCAGACCCTCTTAATCCCTACTGTGTGTACTGCACTGACGAGTTTGGCAATCTGAAGACCTATGACGAGGTTCTCCAGGATATAACCCGGTACATGCTTACAACAATGAAACTGGAATACGAACATGCGCAGCGGATGGCAAAAGAGGAAATGATCAAACATCCAGCATGGAGATCTCACACCAGACAAGTTTGAGTTGAAAGGGTATGCCGCATGTCAGCATACCCTTTTTTAATATTCTGATTCACTCTTATCACTCATATTTACCACTCAAAAATTTCACTTTCAAAAAACTTCAAGAAATCCATCTCTTTCTTTGACACTTTGCATACCCTCGATAAAGATGACAATCATTCTATACACAACATCACGGAGGTTGGACAAGTGATCGGTGTGAAAGACGCTGCCACTCAACTGGGTGTTTCTCAAAAAACTATTTACCAATGGATCGATGAAGGCAGAATTACCTCTCATAAACTTGGCAATGATATCTACCTGGAACAGGCAGACATCCAAAAACTGCTCGATAAAGGCGGTACTTCCTCCGCCACTGTTGAAATCCGTGATTCGATTGTGGAAATGCTCTCTGCCGGTGGTATCTTTTACAATGTGGAAGGAATGACAAAGCAGGAAGTCCTCCACAATGCCCTTTCCCTGATAAAAGGGATGGATACCCCCGAAATGGCTCCCATCCTCCAGATGTTCCTCGCCCGTGAAGACCTTTACTCAACCGGAGTAGGAAATGGCATCGCAATCCCGCATGCAAGCGGAACCCTCGTCGGGTACGTGAATCAACCTCTCATATCCCTTTCATTTTTAAAACATCCCATTGATTATGGTTCGCTGGACGGTATTCCGGTACATATCCTTTTTTCCATTATATCCCCCAATGTCAGGACACACCTTCGCATATTAGCCAAATTAGCATGTGTCCTACATGATCCATATTGTAAGAAGGTCATCATTTCCGAAGCATCTGAACAGACCATATTCGATGTCTTCCGTGAGACAGAAGCACGAATTTGCCGGGAATCCCAAGGGTAATATGCATTTATTTATTATCGGATGCTTTATCATATTCTGTGGCGGGTTGTATTCTCTCATCATCAATAATAATAAGGGAAATTCCATTTCTGCCATACTCGGTATATGGATAGGCGGCGCCATATGCAGTTTTCCCGTGATCAGAGTTCTACTTGGGAACTCTTTAACCCAATTTGATTTTAACTGGTCTTTATTGGGAGGTTCTCTTTCCTTTGGGATGGATTCCCTCTCAGCCTTTTTCTGCCTGCCAATACTTCTCATTTCTCCCTTTGCCGTATTATACGGAAAAAGCTATATGAAGGAGGAAGCAGGAAGACTCTCTTCCCATTGGTTCTTCTTCACCATTCTCATTATCAGCATGCTGCTGTTAACCACTGCAAGAAATGCGGTGATGTTCCTGATCCTTTGGGAGATCATGGCAATCAGTTCCTTCTTCCTGGTCATGCATGACCACGAGAAAGCCAGTGTCAGGGAAGCAGGCTGGACTTATCTGGTCGCCACTCATATCGGCACAGCAGCATTACTTATCTTCTTTGCATGGTTCGGCAGTGAAGCTGGCTCCATGCAATTTGACCAAATGGCTGCTGTTCACCCCAATGCCTGGAAAAGCGGAATCCTCTTTCTCCTTGCAGTATTCGGTTTCGGTGTGAAGGCAGGAATCATTCCCCTGCATGTATGGTTGCCTGAAGCACATCCGGCAGCACCAAGCCATGTTTCTGCCTTGATGTCTGGTGTCATGATCAAAACAGGTATCTATGGAATCCTCCGTGCACTTGTCCTCTTGGGAACACCTACCGAAGCATGGGGATGGCTTCTTTTGATCATTGGACTTCTTTCCGGTATTTATGGAGTTGTATTTGCCCTTGCCCAGCACGATATCAAAAGGCTACTCGCATATCATAGCGTAGAAAATATCGGCATTATCACCATGGGGCTCGGTGCAGGTATCCTGGGACTTGTATGGCATCTCCCCTTCCTCGTTTTCCTCGGTTTTGGAGGCGGATTACTTCATGTTCTGAATCATGCGATCTTCAAGAGCCTTCTCTTCTTTGGAGCAGGTTCTGTTGCACATGCTACCGGAACACGGGATATTGAGAAGTTGGGCGGTCTCATCAAGAAAATGAGATGGACTGGTGCCAGCTTCCTGATCGGTTCTGCTGCGATTGCAGGTTTACCACCCCTGAATGGCTTTGTGAGTGAATTCTATATTTATCTGGCAGGAATCAATGGTATCAGGACTGGAATGCCCGGTCCCATCATACTGGCAACAATCGTACTTGTTGGATTAGCGCTGATCGGAGGCTTGGCAGTTGCCTGCTTCACGAAAGCTTTCGGTATCATGTTCCAGGGAGAACCGCGCGAAGTAAAGATAGAGA
>Ga0116171_10001284_pt1 | contig 25243 bp, 16 predicted proteins | sample AD_JPNHW2_MetaG_FD_89798 | JGI IMG/M metagenome (GOLD analysis project Ga0116171, IMG submission 89798) | Active sludge microbial communities of municipal wastewater-treating anaerobic digesters from Japan - AD_JPNHW2_MetaG | ecosystem: Engineered > Bioreactor > Anaerobic > Digestate | place...
AAGGAGAATCACTAAGAAAGAAAAAATCTGAAAAAAAGTAATATCTTTATGAACCATTTTGCCCTTTGATACACTGGCCTGGTTTGCTCCGGAATTACTGGCCTACTTTGTCCGGAATAATCATACAAAATCGTAAAACCGCAGGTTAATTACCATCTCTTTCGAGGGTATCCGGATCGTGGCTTCAACCATATAATTCAGGCCCGGCAGGAAATAATACTTCGCTGAAAATTCAGCCCTGACGCCTTTATAAGTCGTCGAAATCGTCGCCCTCGTGATGGTGTAAAACCTGGTGTCGATCCACCATTTCAATTCGTCGCCCCGGGCAAAGACATCGGAACCCGAAACCAGTAACTGTCCGTTGGCGTCGGGTACGCCCATGTTGGCTGATGAAAAAAAAGAGCGCCTCACGCCGTCATCATCCAGCGCGTATTTCTCAAGAAACGAACGAAGTTCACCCATGAAGGCGACGATTTTTGCCTTCTGGTCTTCTGCCACCTTCCGAATCAGGAAAATCGAAGGAAGCGGGGTTTCTCTGTTACTAATGACTTTTCGTATCTGCCTGCCATCGGCTCCGTAGGAAATTTCTTCAACGAGGAACTGCATGACCTTACCGTCACGGATGACCTCTGTGCTGGCCTTCCAGGTGTATTTTTTCCGGGTCGCCTCACTGGTTTTCCAAACCTGGGCAAACTTACCTTCAAGCTCCTTCGGATTGAACACTGTTTTTTGACCGGAAACGGTCAGAACACAAAGGATGAGAGACAAAAGACCAAGGGTATATTTCGCTGATTTTCCGTTCATATAATTTGTCAAAAAAATACGATTTCCGAATCAAAAAAAGCATGAAAACAATACCTGTTCCATCCTTCCACTGTTGATTTTTCAAATATAATCATTCTGTTCATTTAATGAATTGACTTTTCGTTTTGAAGGACAGTGGCCATGTACGCATGCAAAGCTGAACAAGCGTACAGTTCAATACTTTTCTTTTTGATCACTATTCTTTAGTGGGAAACTGAAAGACGTTTAAGCCATGAATGGTGTAAAATTTCGACCGGTGAAGGTAAAATCGGTTTTTATTGTATTAACTTAGATGTGAATTAATAAGTCATACTCAGTCAGGATTTTTATCAATCAATTTTTCAACCATGAAAAAAGGAATTGTATTTTTTTCTTTGATTCTTACCGTCAATCTTTTTGCCGTCGGTCAGGTGGCAATCAACCACGATAACAGCTTACCCGACAATGCCGCCATGCTCGACGTAAAATCGACAACAAGAGGATTGCTTCCTCCACGAATGACTACTGAGCAGATGACTGCCGTGGTATCGCCGCCCGACGGTTTACTTGTTTATAACACCTCTGCCGGGGCTCTTTATTGGTTCAACGGCACGGTGTGGAAAAAATTCAACGAGATGACCTTTACGGAAACAGACCCGGTTTTCCTGGCCCATCCGTCGTATGGGATCAATGCAACCCTGATCGACAACTGGAATACGGCCTATTCGAACCGGATCAGCTCGGTGAATGGTTCCTCTCCCCTGACGCTGGTCATTGAGAACAATGTTTTACATGGATTCATGGTGGCAGCCAATGCAACAACCAGCGGCTATCTGACCACAGAGGACTGGAACCTGTTTAATGGCAAAGTCTCCAGCCAATGGATTACGAGTGGAACGTCCATATATTACAATGCCGGAAATGTTGGGATTGGAACGACGGCGTCGGTAAATTCTGCAGCACTGGAGGTTTCATCAACAGACAAGGGTCTGCTGATACCCCGCGTCACCACTGCCCAAATGAGCGCCATTGCATCACCCGCAACGGGATTGCTTGTTTTTAGTACTGACCACCAGACGATTTACTTTTATAACGGCACGGCATGGGCGAAACTGGCAGCGGCCAGTTCTGGTATCTTAAAGGACTCCAACGGTGATACAAAGGTGGAGGTGGAGAAATATCCTAATGAGGATATCATCCGGTTCACCTTAGCGGGGAACGAAAAAATGCGGCTGGACGGAAACCGGATGGAATTCCATGGTCCCGGAAACAACAACTTCATCGGTATAAATGCGGGAGTTTACAATACGGGGCAATACAACACCGTGTTGGGAAGCGGGGCCATGTTTGCCAATACGACCGGGAATTCAAATACCGTCGTTGGGCAGAATGCACTTTCATCGAACCAAACAGGTTATTCCAATGTGGCAGTCGGGGTATGTGCCCTGTTTTCAGGTAATAACGGGAAAAACCTGGTGGCTGTTGGAGATTCGGCTTTATTTAACAATGGCATTGGCGCTTCCGAATTACAGTTTGGTTCTTCGAATACGGCAATTGGATCAAAAGCGTTGTTTAACAATACTATCGGATTTGATAATAGCGCTGTTGGAAAGGCGGCATTATATTCTAATCTTAGCGGTTGGAGTAATACGGCGATGGGTGCATATACTTTAAGATCCAATCTTTCAAATGACAATACAGCCATGGGCGCCTATTCTCTGAAAGATAATACAATTGGTACTGGAAATACCGCCTTAGGCGCCTGGGCTCTTCACCATAACACGACCGGCTCGAATAATACAGTTACCGGAAGAGGTGCATTAGAGGGAAACTTGGGCGCTGTTACCGGTTCAAACAATACTGCCAATGGGTATAGCGCTATGGCGCACAACATTCAAGGAAGGAACAATACGGCCATCGGCAGTGAAAATATGTTTTCCAATACCTCTGGTTATTCAAATACTGCGGTCGGATTCCGGTCACTTTACAATAACACCGATCGCAGCAATCTTGTTGCAATCGGCGATTCGGCCCTGTATAACAATGGATCAGGCACAGGCAACACCGCTGTCGGCTCCAAAACACTTTATTCGAACACCTCGGGATGGTGGAATACAGCCAATGGATTTCAGGCTCTTTTGAACAACACCGAGGGATATTCGAGTACTGCAATTGGAGCCAGAGCACTTAATAGTCAAACCACAGGATTTCAAAATACAGCCATTGGATGCCAGGCGCTCCTAAACGTTACCTCAGGAAGTGGAAATACTGCCATTGGATATACATCACTTGCTAATAATTTGGAAGGAGATTACAATACAGCTGTTGGTTATTATGCACTAACAGGTAATTCTACTGGAAATTTCAATATGGCTAGTGGTTATGACGCTCTCGCTGCTAACTCCTCGGGTAATAGTAATTTAGCCATTGGATATCGATCTCTATTTTATAACGGAACTGGCCACTGTAATGTAGCTGTAGGAGCGAAGTCTTTGTACAATAACCACACCCACAGCAACCTGGTGGCAGTCGGAGATTCTGCCCTGTATAACAATGGAGCGGGCGCTTCGGGTGATCAGGCAAAATACAATACGGCAGTGGGTTCAAAGTCGCTCTACGCGAACACAACTGGTTATTCCAACACGGCGGTCGGGCTGCAAACATTGTTTGGAAATAACAGTGGCAAAGAAAATACAGCATTGGGAACCTATGCGCTCTATTTAAACACGCAGGGCAGTTATAATACTGCATCCGGCGTCTCATCCCTGGCTGCCAACCAGACGGGCAACAGCAATAGCGCGTATGGTTTTCATGCTTTATTCCTGAACACCTCCGGTTTGAACACTGCGGTTGGAGCGCAGGCGTTACAGGCCAACACCTTCGGAACCAGAAATTCGGCAACCGGATCCAATTGCCTGTATGCCAATGTGGATGGGGAGAACAACACAGCCCAGGGAGAGGGAGCGCTGTATGCTAACCAGTCGGGCGACAACAACACGGCAGTTGGCCAGCATTCATTGTCCCTGAATACGACCGGCAGCAATTGTACTGCGGTTGGACAAGATGCCTTGGCAGCGTCGAACGGGAACTGGAATACCGCCTTGGGGCACGGGGCCAATGTAAGTGCAGCTTCGCTCAGCAACAGTATGGCTTTGGGGGATGCGGCGCTGGTGAATGCTTCGAACAAGGTGCGCATTGGTGATGCCTACATTACATCGATTGAAGGCCAGGTGCCGTTTGTTGCAGTGTCAGACGGAAGGTTTAAGTTTGATATCACTGAGGATGTAAAAGGGCTTACATTCATCAAAAGACTGCGCCCGGTGGTCTACAATTTCGACACCTACCGGTTTACCGAATTTCTCACGAAAGATCTGCCCGACAGTCTAAAGAAAATTTACCTCGATAAAAAGGATTTCAGCCCTTCGACCTCCATCAGGCACAGCGGTTTTATCGGGCAGGAAGTTGAGCAGGCAGCCAGGGAGGCTGGTTATGACTTTGATGGTGTTTACATACCCCGGGATGATAACGACAACTACGGGATTGCCTATGGTCAATTGGTAGTACCTTTGGTAAAGGCAATCCAGGAACAGCAAACCATGATCGAGGACCAACAAAGACAAATTGAACTTTTGAAACAGCAGGTTGAGGATCTGCTTCGAAAATTAAAGGAATAGTCAGGTAATTCTTACTGTGGCTCCCAAAAACTCCGTCGCTTCCGATCCCGGAGTACTTTGAATTAAATATATCTTTGCGATCAGTGAATCCGCAAGATCGTCAAATGTCGGTTGATATACGGATCAAAAAAAAGTCCATGGCCGGAACAATAAGGGAATGCTCCACCGCGGAGTTGAAGCGCCTTTTGGGGATGACAGGGGTTCACTTGATCGACATCAGGCCTGTCGATGCTTACAACGGATGGAAACTGCGGGATGAGGTGCGGGGAGGTCATATCCCCGGCGCAAGGAGTTTGCCGGCAAAATGGACAAACTATATCGACTGGATCGAAACGGTGAGGAACAAGAACATTCTCCCGGGTGAAAAGATCATTCTCTACGGGTACAACGACAGCCCTGCGGATCAAGTCGCGAATTGTTTCATAAAAGCAGGTTATTCCGATGTTTCGGTTTACCGTCGTTTCGTCGATGACTGGGTCTCCCGCGATGAGATGCCGATGGAATTTCTGCCCCATTACCGCCACCTGGTTCCGGCCTCCTGGGTTCGATCCAAAATCAACGGACTTCCGACGGAACATCCGGGATTTGAACGCTTCATCATCCTGCATGTTCATTACCGCAACCGGGAGGCCTACCTTTCGGGACATATACCGGGCGCCATCGATATCGACACCCTTGCTGTGGAGACCCCGGGCGACTGGAACCGGTGCAGTCCGCCAACGTTGAAAAGCGTATTTGAGGCGCATGGGATCACTGCCGATACAACCGTAGTTGTTTATGGCAAGTACATGGATCCCGACCACAGGGACGCCTTCCCCGGAAGCGCTGCCGGGGATATCGGAGCCCTGCGAGTCGCCTCCATCCTGATGTACGCAGGAGTGAAGGATGTCAGGACGCTTAACGGTGGGTTCCAGTCGTGGAGCGATGAAGGTTTTAAAATCTCCTATTCCGATGAACCTAGAAAACCGGTAGCCGATTTCGGAGGATTTATCCCCGCGCATCCCGAACTCATCATCGACCTTCCTGAAGCCCGGGAATATCTCGCTTCCCCCGATGCAGATCTGGTCTGCGTCAGGAGCTGGCCTGAATACATCGGCGCCGTTTCGGGATATCATTATATCGACAAAAAAGGGAGGATTCCCGGAGCATTATTTGCCGACGGGGGCAGCGATGCCTACCACATGGAGCATTACCGGAATCTGGATCTGACCTGTCGCGAATACCACGAGATCAGCGCCAACTGGAAAAAGAACGGGATCGTCCCCGAAAAGCGCCTTGCGTTCTACTGCGGCACCGGATGGCGGGGAAGCGAAGCCTGGTTCAATGCCTGGCTCATGGGGTGGCCCCGGGTGTCGGTATACGATGGCGGATGGCTGGAATGGAGCGCCGATCCTGCCAATCTGGTCGACGTGGGAATCCCGGTTCAGATGCCCGCCCTCTTTTCACCCGAAAGTTCCTACGGGGAGCGCGATGACGCAGGTTTTATGATAACAAACCTGCTTGAGAACGAAAAGAAGGCTGAGCTTGTTCAACAGCTTATTACAGGATTGACCAGTGAAAAAAAGTATATTCCCTGCCATTTCTTGTACGATGAAAAGGGGTCGCTCCTGTTTGAACAAATCACCGCGCTGCCTGAATATTATCCGACACGCACCGAACTTTCGATCCTGAAAACCTACGCTAATTCAATTCTTGGTGATTTCAGTACCCTTGATATCATTGAGCTGGGCAGCGGAAACCATGTAAAAATTGCCATGCTCCTTGATGCCATTTCCGAAGACCGGATCGGTTATGTCCGCTACTTCCCGGTGGATGTCAGTAAATCGGCATTGATCACATCGGCAGTCGGATTGAAAGAACGGTATCCTGCTCTTCGTATTCATGCAATTGTCGCTGATTTCATGAAGGTATTGCCGGTCATTAACGGAAACGGCCGAAAGCTTTTTTGTTTTTTTGGAAGTACCATCGGGAACATGGATGTTGATGTTGCCAATGAATTCCTGTTAAGAATAAAAAAAATGATGGAACCGGGAGATGTATTCCTGTTAGGACTTGATATGGTCAAAGACCGGCGGATGCTTCACGATGCCTACAACGACCGGCAGGGTATAACAGCAGCATTCAACCTGAATATCCTGAACGTCGTCAATGCCCTCGCAGGAACCGGATTTGATATCAGTGATTTCGAACACCAGGCCGTATATAACGAGGACGACCACCGTGTTGAGATGTACCTGGTGGCAAAAAGGGCTATTGAAACCGGCGTTCCCGGCTTCGACCGGGTTCTGTCATTTCGCAAAGGCGAAAGAATACATACCGAAAACTCCCATAAATATACTCCGGCGGATATTGAAGGGTTTTCCGCGGTCATGAATCTGACTCCCGCGAATATCTACACTGATCCTCCAGGCTGGTTTTCGCTGGTCAGGTTTGTCAATGGCTGATCCAGGCCTTGCGTTTCTAAAATTTTAGGAAGTAACCTGAAATTCAGTCCGGGAATGAGGTTTTGCAGTGCGGATGCCATTTCCTTTTCAACGGCGTAAATATCCTGCAGCTTGGCTGTTGACGGGAAGTACAGTTCGATCTCAACAATCCTGTGTTTACCGCTCCTTCTCGAGAAAATCAGTCCCAATTCGGAATAATGGTGGTTGAACCCGGCGATCACCCGGAGGATCTTCAGCATCTCTTTTTCAGGCAGGGGCAGGTCTACAAGTGATCTGAAATTATGGATGATCAGTGGTAATCCGACCCTGATCATGTACAATGAAAGAAGTATGGAAAGAAAAGGATCGATGCGGAGGCTGAGAAACTGAGCACCGTTAGCCGAGAGGATGTAGCCTGCCAGGAAACCAAGCATGAGGAATCCGTCGGAGGCCAGGGATACCCTGAAATTAACATTGTAAGCCTTCAGCAGGGGCGATGGGTTGTTATTCCGGCGAAGGAGCCGGTCGGTGTAACACAGCAGCCCCAGGGTGAGGAGAAACGATAGCACAACCGGCGCAAGGCAAAGCAGGTAAGTGACTGCAGGCAAAGGAGCGAACAGGCTCACCAAAGCGTCGATAAGAAAATATATCCCCACCGGTACGATGGAGCATCCGAAGAAAAAGGAGGAAAAATTTTCAAGTTTTCCCGTGCCGTACGGGAACATGAACAGGTTTTCCTTCTGCATGATTTGCAGGGAGATAAGGGCAAAGAGCTTCACGGCAATAGCGGTAGCGGCCCAGATAAAATAGATAAGCAGGGTGACCGAGCCCGTGATCACTGAAAAAGCAATGGAGAGCGGGGTGATGATAAGTGAAGTGATGAGACTGATCCCACTGATCATTCTCAGGCTCTTGAATTCTTCGTTGAAATTCATACTGTAAAAACTTTTAACAATCCGGCAGGCAGTTGTTTCCAGGTTTCCGACCGCAGCAGATTGTCAAAGGTAAAAAATATCATTCCGAATCAGATAATGTATACCAAATAAGTGTTTATGTTCCTTCCCGTGTGAACATTTCTCTTTACTTCTTACTTTTTCATTTAATTTTACCCGATTACTTTTTAAAAGAACCAACATTTTATCATCGAAGCCCGATGTCGTACAAATCCAATGATGCTTTTGTAACGAAAGAAATGAAGAAATTAATTGACTTTGTTTTTTACTCTTTTTTTCTTTTGAGCGCTGTCAGTCTCGCGGGAAGTATCCGGAGCCATTCTCTCATTCTTTGGGTCTCCACGGTCGACATGGCCTGCTGTTTCATCGTGCATATTTTTTCATTCATCTCTGTTCGTTTCATGATGCGTCCTTCTGTCCTGAAGCACACATACGGTACAGGCAAACTGGAAAATTTCTCCGGTTTTCTTTATGGCACTTTAAGTCTTCCGGGCGGTATCATTCTGATCTGGTTTGGCATCCAACGGCTGATCCACCCCCGCATGGACATCACATTTGGGTTGCCGGAGCTCATCATGATCATTAAACTCATCCGGGCAATCTGGTTATTCCTCATTTCGCGCAGGATCACCAGGCAAACCGGAAGTCCCATTGCCGAGGCGTACCAGGCCATTTTCAAAGCAGACTCCATTGGCGCTTTTTGTGTGGTCATCGTGCTGTTGATCAACCTGATTCTGTCAATCCGCGGTCACCATCTTTTCACCGCCTACGCCGACGCGGTGGCATCTCTGATCGGCACCGGCTACCTCATCTATCTGGCAGTCGGCCTCATCAAGAAAAATTTTCTGAAACTTATTGATTTTCCGATATCCGAAAATGAACAGCTCAGGATTTTGCGGGTTCTTGCTGATGAATTTCCGAATTACCAAAACATTGGCAACATCCTTACCCGCCGGTCGGGAAGAAGGGTGTTTATCGACATTGAGGTGTATTTTGATGAAGCGACATCCGTGGCTCAGACCGCGTTTATTCAAGGACGAATGTACACGAAGCTGAACGCTGTCTTCCCCGATTTATCGTTCAACATCCTGCCCAAGCCTTATCTCGGTGGTGGGCAAAATAGTTTGGTAAATAATGCCGATTCGGAACAGAAATGCTGATAAAAACAGGTTGTTATCACAATAGGATCAAGCCCGGATATTCAACAATTTTTCTTCAGTGAAATTTATTACACTGAGAACCACAGAGAAGCCACAGAGATTCACGGAGAAAAGGGTAAGAAAATGATGATTTTAATGAAAAATAGAGGACTCTTTTCAGTATGGTTTGCGGTACTTTGGATCGGCGTATGGGCACAGCCATCCAAACCCCTTGTCCTGGGCATTCTGACCGACGTGCAATATTGCGACTGCGATCCGCTGGGCGTCCGGAATTACCGGTTATCGGCGGCCAAACTCGACAGTTGTGTCGCAACCTTCAATACATTGCCCCTGGATGCAGTCTTTTGTCTGGGCGACATGATCGATCATCAGTACGAAAGTTACGATAGTGTTCTCCCCCGGTTCAGAAATCTTACAGCGCCTTTTTATCCGGTTTCTGGCAACCACGATTACATGATCCGCGGGGCGCGTAAACAGGAGGTGCCCGGCCTTCTTGGCCTGCAAAACAGCTATTATGCAGTCGATCTGGGCGGTTGGCTGTTTCTGGCGTTGAATGGAAACGATCTGAGCTACTTTGCCCCCCAATCAAAAGCGCAAAAACAAGAACGGAATGATATGGTTGCCGACCTGTTCTCCAGCCTTCGGTTTTCAGGTATGGCCTGGAACGGGGGGATCGGCAAAGCCCAGGCTCAATGGCTGAAAGAACAGTTATCCCGGGCAGAGGAAGAAGGGAAAAAGGTTATCCTGCTGTGTCATTTTCCCTTGGTTGCCCCCCACAACCATACTCTGTTCAACAACCGTGAAATCTTCGCCCTGATCCGACCCTATTCCTGCGTAAAAGCATGGTTTTGTGGTCATTACCATGCTGGCGGTTACCAGGAAAAAGATGGCATCCACCTGGTGAATTTCCATGGAATGGTCGACACCCCTGTCAATGCCTTTGCAACGGTGACCCTGACTGACGACAGTATCCTGATCAGCGGATATGGCCGAGAGCCTTCGCGGAACTTACCAATCAGAAAGACTGCGCCCACGGCTCACTGAGGGGACCCCGTCGGGGTGGGGATCTCCTTATTTCCTTATTCTTTTTGTTTATTTGTAGCTTTGTGTTTCTTTTACCACGGGGTTATATTCGCACATCCGGAAACAGGTCAGGGTCAATATTACCTATTCAAACAACGATATCATGAAGAAAACGGCACACTTCTTTTTTATGGTTTTGCTGATCGGCGCACAGGTGATAACTTCCTGTAAGAAGGAATCGACAGATTACGATAATCTTTCAGCGGCTAAAATTCTGACACCGAAAGTCAAGGCTAAACTGGAAGCCATGGCTGACAGTGTTTTCCCGAAGACTTATGCACCCGGGATCATTGCACTCCTATCGGTGGAAGGTGAACCGGATTACATTATCAAACGGGGAACCTCAAATCTTACAACCAACGAGCCGATGCATGAAAACAATTCTTTCAGGATTGCCAGTGTCACCAAGACCTTTACAGGCACCGCGGTCATGATGCTCGCCGATGAAGGATTGATCCATCTGGACAGCGCCATTTCAGTTTACCTTCCTGAATATCATATACCATCTGGCGACATCATTACCGTTCGCATGCTGGGGAACATGAGGAGCGGGTTGTTCAACTATTCCGATGACCCGGAATTCTGGGAACCCTTTATTGCCAGCGGCTACACGTTGGAATTCCCGCCCGATTCACTGCTTGCAGCTTCATTCCGTCATCCGCTGAACTTCCCTCCGGGCACGGCATACGAATACTGCAATACCAATACGGTGTTACTCGGGGTTTTACTGGAAAAAATTACCGGGAAACCGGCCGCTGATGTTATCCGTGAAAAAGTGACTGCTCCCCTGAATCTGACCAGGACCTATTTGGGAGGCCCGTTCTATATGAATACCCCTTATACCCATGGATATACCATCAGGGATGAAGGGATGTTGAATACCACGAACTGGAATCCCTCCTGGGGTTATACAGCCGGAGCGATGGTTTCCAATCTTGCGGATATGAAAAAGTGGGCCCGTTACCTGGCCGATGGAGCTTTGCTGTCGGAAGCCATGAAAACCGAACGCTTTAACTTCGGTTCCGACAACTATGGTTTCTGTGTTGAATCGGCTAAGTATAAGAAAGAGTTATGGGTTGGCCACCCGGGTACCATGCCCGGTTTCAATACGCAGGTTTGGTACAACTCCGCCAGGAAAACCACGCTAATCGTCGTGGCTAATTGTGATACTGGTATACCAGCGCAATCATTTATGATCGCCACCATCGTTTTACTCGCAAATTTGTAAGGAGGACAACCCAAAACAGGGTACCTTTGTCTGCATACATTTATGCTGTATGGAAACGAATACCGCGATCATCGCGATCATTGCCGGCGTTCTGATCACCGGCTCGATCATCTGGTCAGCAAATTACTTCAGTAAAAAGTCGGTGGTCAGACGGAAGCTGAAAAAAGCCACTGCAAGGAGGATCTCAAATTTCGTCGAGGGTGAGACTGCACGGATAACAGGCAAGGTTGAATTAACCGGTGAACCGCTTACGGCGCCGCTTTCCGGGCGAAAGTGTGCTTATTATTATGTCTTGATCGAGCAACAGGTCAGCACCGGGAAAGGTGCTCACTGGCAAAAATATATTGAGGAAGAGGTTGCCGGCAAGTTTGGCATACGCGATGGAAAGTACTGTGCGGTGGTCGATTGCAGCAATGTGAAAAGTTACATCATCCAGGACCGGAAATATGCATCCGGTTTCATGCATGATGCACAGGAGAACCTCGAGCGATATCTCAGCCGGCATGGCAAGGAGAGCACCAACATGATCGGGTGGAACCGGACACTGAGGTACCGCGAAGGGGTCATCGAAGCGGGTGAAACGATTGCCGTGTTGGGAAAAGGAGAATGGAAAAGGGTTGAACAAGACCAGTGGTCCGACGATTACGGGAAGGTGCTGATGATTCGCAACCCGCAGGGGACGCCCGTTTATTTAACTGATGATCCCACCGTTTTACCCGGGACGATCCCGACCGTGTGAGGGAACTCCGTCAGGGTGAGGGCACCCCGACAGGGTACCGTTTAGTGGGTGTAGATCTTTGAATTATCGCGATAACCAGATGCCGTATTGCTATACCAGTCGGGATAGGAAGATCCCGAACTTTCGGCCCACTGGTTGAATTTCAGGTACCCGGTGTTCACTGCCTGCCGCTCATAGACATAGCTGAACTTCCCTGCGATGTGAATGGCCCAGGGCAGGTTGGTTTTTGTCTTGTAGTAGCGATTCTGATCAGGCCGGCTGTCGTCGTCGTAAGTACCGAAATCGGAACCGTTCACCAGGTCGGTAGGCGCGTAATCGGAAAGATGAACTTCACGATTCCTGTTGCCTCCCACGATGATGAAAGGATTGTAGGGCGGCGTTCCGGCCTGGGAAGCGCTGATTCCTCCTGCATTATAGTTAATGGTCAGCCTGATGGTATCCGGCGTAATATAGGGCGCCCCTTTCTCGGTATTTGATCCCACCCCGATTCCGGGAGGCGGAAGGCGGTCGTAGGCATCGTCGTAAACCACGACAACCGCTTTCGATTGTCCGGCCTCTGTTCCGTTGGCAGAAAGCGTCACCAGGTTGTGTTTCAGCGAATATCCCGAAACCGAAGTGACCATGTCGGGAGCAGAAGGCAATTGAAATGCAAATGCGTTATGCAGATAGGCACCCATGGCCTCGGTGATAAATTCTGTTTTCACCTGAACTACTTTGCTGTTAGCGTTGGTTATCTGGTTGATCCGGTAACTGATCACCAGGTCGTTGAAGTCGTAATCGCCTTTACCCGGCCAAAGATCTTCAAATGAGAGCGTGCTGTAGGTAGTCTTCGAGGGATACCAGTTATCATAAGCCTTTGTGGGATCGGTTGGGTAATCGTCAAAGACATCCGGAACACCGTCGCCGTCGCCGTCGGGTTGCGTGGTGGTAATTGTCGGCATCCCGTCGGTGCTGATGGCCGTAACGGGATTGGCCTTGATGTAAAGGATTCCATCGTTGAAATCCTGGTCACCGCCCTGATCACGCCTCTGGTCCTCGAATCCAAAAAGGATGGAGTGACGTGTCGGATCCTTGAGCAGAACCGTATGCTTGCGAAGAAGCGGATTGGTTTCCGGATTCAGAGCCTGGACTGAATAAAGCCTGTAACTTTCATTTCCAACCGCGTTATTTTTCCATCCGTTGGCAAAGATCACCAGTCCGATCGTCTTCCCGGCAGGAAAACGGCCCAGGTAAACCTTGTTGCCCGGATAGAGCCCGCCACCACCTTTGTAGTTGGTTCCGGAACTGTTTACCCCTGTGTTGGAGAGGTTGGGAAAAATGATTTTGATTGAATCGATCTGGTTAGGGTTTGTAGGGGGTGATGCGGTATTAAAAGTAAAGAATCCCAGTGCGTTGTACCATCCGGCTCCCTCGGTGATATAGGTAATCCACACATCACAGAGTTCGGTGAGAGCCAGGTTATCGGGAGTAGTATTGGCTAAATACTCAGGATGGTATGTCGGTACAGGCTGGCGTTCGGGCAAAGAGGCGTTGAGGTCGTTGAGCAGCGAAGCCTCCACGGGATCATTGACTGGTTCAAGATAGTTCGGCACGCCCAGATTATTGTATGTGCCCATGTAATACACCCCGGTCATGGTGGATTTATAGATACCTCCGCCTGACTTGTAGGCGACCGGGTTCGGCGCTTTTCCGCCAAAGAGTCCGGTTACCGTGTTTCCTGTCACAGGAAGTACAACTCCCCGAACGAGTCCGACATAATCGGTTGATACATGGACATTCCGCATGGAAGTCGGAATCGGCTGGGTGTCGTTCCAGGCGCCTGAAGCATCGGTCACGCCGCCAAACATGTAGGTTCCGCCTGAATCGGGATGCGCCGAATAAACCATGATCCTGACATTCACCAGTGGGTTGTCCATATTGTCGCGTGCCACAATAGAAAATGAAACCTCTTTGGTGGTAGCCCATTTGAAATTGCGATCCACGACCAGTTGGTCCATGGTTTTCTGATCCACGGGAACCGGGTCATCCTGCTTGTTTTTGTTACACGAAACCAGCAGAAACAGGAACACTACAAAAAAAAGAGAGGCAAAAGCCGTGCTTTTCCCCTTCTGAATGATATTGTTATGAAGCATGATCGAAATTTTTCACAAATGTACACCAACGTCTTATCCCGATCAAGAGAGAATAAGTAACCGGTGCAATAATCCACCATTTCGTTTCTGATTGCTTCGTAAGGGTGGGAGGCAAACGATGAAAGCATTGACGGGAAAATCAAATCAAAAGCGTACGCAAATAGAAGCAATGCCCGAAACTACCTTCGACGAAATTGGCTACAACAAAACGGCAATATCTTTCGGATTTCGGCGTGGTTATCGATCCGGATACGGAAAAGATAAAATCCTGCTTGCCCGCGACTCAAATTTCCCGGGAAGCTGGCACTATTTGATTGCCGGGTGTGCTGATGCCGGCGAATCGCTTGAGGAGACATTGCTTCGCGAGGTCAAAGAAGAAGTGAGATTGGATATCCGGAATATCAGGTATTATAAAAGTCAGCCCTTACCCCTGTCGGTTTCGAGGATGGTTGGTTTTTTCTTTATCTAAAAACTTGATTAGTTTTGTAAGGTTTTTTATTTAAAATTTAACCATCCGGAGACTGATCGATGAAAACAACTTCTCAAATACTGATCGCCATTTTTTTTCTTATAATGGTTTCATGTTCCGATAAAACCGGTGACGAAAGCGGATCTGTTGCCGGTACATGCAAGGTCATGAGCGTTTACTACAATGACGATTCCGCAAGGACATATCACTATGATGCTTCCGGGAAACTCATTCTGAAGTGGGATTTAACAGAGCAGGGGCCCGACATGCTTTCTACCCACTACTTTTATCAAAACAACAGACTGGCTTATTCTTACATGTCATCGACCGATTCTACTTTTTACACCTATGACTCACAGGGCAGGATCAGTTCATATGAAAGGCATTTATATGGGATGGGTATCGTTCAGATCAGGACCACAGTATTCACGTACAACTCATTAAACCAGGTCATTACTGAAGTTTTTAAGGTCAGCCTACGAACGGGCAACAAAGGAATTTCTTCGACCGATTCAACTGTATACACTTACCTGGGACAGAATGTGAGGAGCCGTGATTATTATTCCTGGACCGATCCGACATACATTATCCATCACAATTATGAATATGTCTATGATTCGGGGAATAACTATCATGCCATTACGGGTGAACCTCCAATTAAATATTACCAATGGAGTAGGAACAATACCATCGGGATGTCGATTGATGGTTATCCTTCGTCAACCGATACCATCAGGCAATATAATTCGCAGGGCTATCCTGTTCTTATCCAATGTACGCAAGGATACAATATAATCCTGAATTACTCATGCCAGTGAGGCATATCAGAGATATATGATTCACGCTTCCTACAGCAGTCGCGGCAAGGATTTTCTTCAAAATAATTTTACTACATGTTTTTGTATAGGTGGTGTAATTGTCTGTTTTGGAAAACATTACAAACACACAAATTCAATCACAACGGCCAGATAAACACGAACAGGAAAAGAACCGGGGTGATCCCGAGGAATGTTATACGGCAGAAGTTGGTTAATTCATGAAGAATTCCAGAGCGATCTTTTTCACAGAAAAACCCCGAACTTCTACTATTGAAATCTTCTGGAAGATTGAAAATGTGGGTATTGGCGGATGTTTTAACATCAACATGAACAGAATGCCCACCACCGACAGTTGCTTCCTCATGATATCCCTTTAAAGTGATGCAATATACATCTATTTATTGATCAGATATAAAACCTTATCAAGACAACCACCAGGGTACACAGTATTTCTATTGCACGATAATTTTCTTCTGAATAACTCCTCCGTCTTTACGCATGATTTTCATTATGTAAATGCCTTTATGCAGACCATTGAGACTAAGGACCGTTCCGGTGAAATCCTCCAATTTTTGCATGCAGATTCCGGTGGATGTGTACAGGGTGATCATAGCGTGATCGGCGCCGTAAATGAATACCTTCTCCGTTGCAGGATTCGGGAAAACAGTTACGGTTTTTACCGGTGTGTCCTGAATCCCGCCTGTCTGTGAGAATTCGACTGTATATTGATTATGATCAACATAGTTCTGCGCAAAGACGTCGATGGTGGTGGTTCCCGGGAAAACCTGGGTGGGGATAACGATAACGGTTTCGTTCCTGTCGATTGGAATTCCTTTTACAATGTAGGTTTTTCCCGAGCCGACTCCTGATTCAACCACAGTGTAATGAAAGGTATCCGGATTAAAATCAGGGATCCCAACATCGTTGACCAGGATGTTGCTCAGGCGGGCCTCCGTACCCAAAACGCCATTCTCCAGTGAATAACATGATTGGTAAACCAGCTTTTTTGCCAGGGAATCCTGAACCCAGGCCGCAACCATCAGGTCGTCCCAGCGTTCCACATGGGTGCCGGTAAGATCGACGGTATCCGTATAAGTAAATGGCTCGCGGTCGACCAGTTTCAACTTTGTTCCCTGGGCATCGGGCATCATCTTCATCATAACATGCTCGAAGCTGGTAGCCGTGCTGTATGGACTGGCGTTATTATAGGTGACCTTTTCGATTACCGCAACATATAATTTTAATCCTGAAAAGTTTGCAAATGGCAGGACGGTGGTATTTACTGCCATCACATGACCGGTAAGGGTGTGTGTGGATACAATTTTCATCATCCCCGACTTCCGAATCTCTCTGTCAAAAGCTTCCTGGACACCAACCGTGTTAGTATTTCCAAAAATCCAATCACCATCGCAATATGCCCTGGGGACACCTCCGACATTATAATACCGTTTTCTCACACGCCCCTCAGCCGTACAATAGGGGTCACCCGGTGACGGCCAATACATCTGGTATTTGACCAGGGTGATGGCATTCTCATGGCTTGCGCACCAGGGCCGGAAAAGATCATCGAATGCAGGACAAATAAAGCAAGTGGAACTGGTAAACTCTTCAAAAAGCGGTTTCCGGGCGACATGTAAGCACACCATCTGGACTTGAGTAGAAAGTGTATCATTTGAAGGGTCGGCGTCAGGAGCCCCGTTGATTTCCCGTATCCATACCACGAGGTTGTTCACCCCGATCGGGGGATCCATCAGGTCGGTACAGGTAAAATTGAAGGATAAAAGTGGGGGAACATTCAGATCATTGATCGCCGTCGAATGCACAGTCCCGTTATTTATCTGCCAATCGATCACTGCCGAATGAATCGTGTCGCTGCCCATATTGTAAACCGTTCCCTTAACAGGAGAAGGAGCCGATATAAAAGTCTCTGTCGAATTGATGGTGGTTAGGTTCCCATCATTGGGCAACGGATCTATTAAGGCGATGTCATCGAGGTACCAGAAACTGATGTTGTCCAGGTTGCCTTCAAGGGAAAAACTGAATTGGAACCGGTTGGATCCGACATCTGAATTGGTGATCGTCAGGTCTATATCCTTGGGCCCATTATTGGCGGACGGGTAAAGATGCCATATCCTGTTCCATTGTCCCCCCTTTGTACGTGTTGAAACCTCTGCAAGTGGCGCCGGTGATTGTTTGAACTGATAATAAAATCTGAAGTGGAATTTGACCGAGGTAAGTCCTGTAAGGTCAAATACCGGTGAGATCAGGCGGGTTGTGGCAATCGTATCAATGAAACTGAATTTTGCTTCAGGGATCTTTGATGGGATATAACCGCTTGAAAGACTTGACCAACTAATAGTCCATTGCTGGGGTACTCCGCTGATGGACCACCCTGCGGGAGGCATCTGGCCTTCAGAAAAATCCTCATAAACGAATACCTGTGCGGAAACCAGGAAGCCCGTTACAACGAGGATGATGAATAATGAAATTCGCGGTATCATGGCTGGGAAGATTTATTGGTGTTCAATAAACGTTAACCCTTTCAGTTCCATTTAACTATTTGCAGTGGGGTTTTCACAAAGATACCTAAAGTTGGCCTGTTTTTCTGTATAGAGAATGGATTCTTTTTAGAATATTTAGATGTAAATTTGTAGTAATCGTCAGATTTTCTTGTACGTATCAGGTTAAAGTGGCAGGCGTTAAAAATTTTACGGTAAAGATCATCATTTTTGTTGCAGGTATAAACCTGCTATGGGAACCTACTGCTGCACAACTCACTGTTACCCAGGGAAGTGACATGGGGCTCACTCCGGAACAACTGGTCCGTGACCACCTCGTCGGGAAAGGGGTTTCAATGTTCAATGTCACTGTGAACGGATCAGGTGGAATTATCTCTAAAAACAATATTGGTTATTTTAATGCAACGGGAGGGGCATTCACCCAGCTGAATATGAAAGGCGGGATCATCATGACGACCGGGAAAGCCGACTTTGCAATCGGTCCCAATGATAAGCCCAGCTTAGGATTCAGGTCAAATACAGGTTCTGATCCTGATCTCGAACAACTCACCGGAACGGTTTCGAATGATGCCTGCATCGTTGAATTCGATTTTATCCCCCAATGTGATACCTTACGTTTCAGATATGCTTTTGGCTCGGAAGAATTCAGGGAATTCTGCGGACACATCAACGATGCTTTTGGTTTTTTTCTTTCCGGTCCCGGAATCCACGGTGTATTCTCTAATAACAGCATCAATATTGCCCATATGCCCGGAAGTTCCGAATACGTTACCATCAATAATATTTGCGCAGATCCATCTTCAGCATGGGACAACAAAGATGGCATATTTTTCCAGTATGACGCCATAACTTACGTTTATACAGCCTATTATATTATCACCCCATACATGACCTATCATCTGAAGATGGTTGTCGGGGACGCCGCAGACCAGATCTATGATTCCGGAGTGTTCCTTGAGATCGGCAGTTTTTCGGCTGGTTTTGACTTCAATGTAAGGAATGTTCCTATGAATCCCGGTGCAGGTATCGATGCCATAGAAGGATGCAACGATATTGCGGTTGAATTCAGCCTCCCACAGGTAGCGAAATCTGAACTTACCGTCGATTTTACACTTGAAGGGACTGCCATCCCCGGAATCGATTATTCGATTGTACCATCTTCCATGGTCTTTACGGCAGGGCAGGATACCGGCAGGGTTATCATTCACCCGATAGAAGATGGGTTAACTGAAGGAAACGAAACAGTAATCCTTAAAATTCTAAAGAAAACATGTTACGATACAATCACAATCTGGGATAAAATAATTATCCGGGATTATATACCATTGTCAGTCTCAGCAGGAAATGACCGGGTGATCTGTCCGGGTGATACAACCGCTCTTATTGCAATAACAACGGGAGGTGTCGGGCCTTTTTCCTATTCCTGGAATAGTTCACTGAGCAATGACAGTATCATCAGGGTATCCCCCTCCCAGGGGAGTCATACCTATTTTGTCAGGGTCGATGACAGATGCCAGATTTCCGTCTCTGACACCATACTTGTGATGGTCGATACTTTGGCAGTTTTAACCAACCAGCCCGCAGAAAAAACGATCTGTAGCGGTGAGAAGACCGGAATCGAACTCACATCCAATATTACCAATGCCGGTTTTAGCTGGGATCCCTTACCGGTTTCCGGCTCGGTTACGGGATACGCATCAGGAACAGGAAAAACAATAGATCAGAAGCTGGACCTGCTTTCTTCAACCTCCGGCATAATCGATTATCGCATACAGGTCTACGGTCGGGGCTGTGATACAACCGGGTCCATCATACGGGTCATTGTAAACCCTTTACCTGTCGTGGAACTGGGCGATCCGGTTACCATTACTTCCGGGTCAGCGACTGAACTTCATGCCGGGAGCGGATTTGCCCGGTACCGGTGGTCAACAGGATCAAACGACTCCGTTATCCTTATCGATCAGGGAGGTTTATACCGGGTTGAGGTGGAAAATATTTTTGGATGTATTGATTCTGATTCGGTTTTAGTACTGGAATTAGGTTTGAACATCCCGAATGCCTTTACCCCTAACGGTGACGGGTTAAATGATTATTTCCGCGTCACGGGTCTTGAGAATAAGGAAAATGTGATCCTGCAGATATTTGACCGCTGGGGAATATTGGTTTTCGAAACAAGGAAGCCGGAAAATGGATGGGATGGGACATGCATGAAAAAGTACTGTCAACCCGATACTTACATATGGATCATGAAAATAGGCGCCCCTTATAATAAAACGCTTAAAGGTACGATCACCCTCTTAAAATGACGCCTTTAATAACGAAAAGGGTTGTCAGATCTGGCTTTCCAGATTTGAACTTGTCGGTGAATTTAACTTTTCCAGAGCCGTTCCATCTGTTCGAGAGTTTTCCCTTTGGTCTCGGGAACGATCTTCCAGACAAACCAGGCCGAGAGGAAACACATTACGGCGTAGATCCAGTAGGCGAAGCCATGGTTGAACTGCGCGGTAAGCCAGGATGATTTGTCGAGGACCGGGAAGGTTACGGAAACCAGGAAGTTCGAGATCCATTGCGCAGCCACGGCGACTGCCATGGCCCGTCCCCGGATCCTGTTGGGGAATATCTCCGACAGAAGTACCCAGGTGACGGGCCCCCAGGAGACGGCAAAACAGGCGATGTAAACCAGCATGAATACCAGCGAAGATATTCCTACTGTTTGGAAGTAGAAGGTCAGCCCGAGGGCCGTCATCGCCACTGCCATGCCCAGCGCCCCGATGATCTGCAGGGGCTTCCGGCCGAAGCGGTCGACGGTAACGATGGCAAGTACGGTAAAGGAGAGGTTGATGACGCCCACGATGATGGTCTGCAGCAGGGCGGCGTCAGTTTTCGATCCCATATTCCTGAAGATCTCGGGGGCATAATAGAGGATCACGTTGATGCCACCGAACTGCTGGAATACCGATAGCAGAATCCCGATGATGATGACCATATACCCATACGAGAACATCTTTCCCGAATGATGGGTCACGGAGGAGGTGATCTCTTCCAGGATCGCGGCGGCTTTTTCACGGCCATTGACCTGTTCGAGCACCCGGGCGGCCTTTTCCGGCCTGTTTTTCAATACCAGGTAACGGGGCGTCTCCGGTACGAAGAAGAGCAGGACCATGAATAATCCTGCAGGGATAATCTCGGAGGCGAACATCCACCTCCAGCCGGTCTGGTGGAGCCAATCCTCGTTGCCCTGCAGGGCGATGAAATAGTTGACGAAATAGACCAGCAACATGCCGAAGATGATCGCAAACTGGTTCCAGGAGACCAGCCGGCCCCGGATGCCGGGAGGCGCCACCTCGGCGATGTACATGGGTGAGAGCATGGAAGCCAGTCCTACGCCAATGCCCCCGATGATGCGGTAGATAATAAAATGAGGCAGAAAGGTATGATCGCCCTGGCCGATGGGCCGGATCAGCATTTCGGGCCAGGCAGAACCCAAAGCAGAGACCAGGAACAGGACGGCAGCCAGCATCATTCCTTTCTTGCGGCCCAGGTAAAGGCTGACAAGTCCACCCGTGAAGCCGCCGATAATGCAACCGATCAGGGCGCCCGATACGGCCAGTCCGAGCCTCGAATTGGCGGCCATTTCCGACAGGCCTGCAGGCTCGATGAAGACCTTTTCAAGCGACTGTACCGTACCCGAGATCACCGCGGTGTCGTAGCCAAAGAGCAACCCGCCCAGTGTAGCCACCAGGGTGAGCGCGTAAACATATCCCTTTTTCATGTAGTGTTAGAGTCTGTTTAAATTTAGTTTGTCTGGTGAAAAACCTTTCTATTTACGATTGAACATGATTTACGAATGAAAACGAATGACGTAATTTTCCATCAGATGAACGTGTTGATCAGTTGCTCCAGGTACTCTTGCTTCCCACTTATCTGTCGCGGCTCGTCGTGAGTTCCCGCGATCCGGTAAAGTTCTTCAAGCGAAAGGGTGCCCTGCTCGAAGGCAACCCCATCGCCGGTGGCATAGGAAGCGTATCGCTCCTGTTTTATACGGAGGTAATCCGACTCGTGCAGGATCCTGTCGGCAATGATGAGCGCCCGGGCAAAGGTATCCATGCCTGAGATATGGGCGATGAAGAGATCTTCGTCATCGGTGCTGTTGCGCCGCAGCTTTGCATCGAAATTGATCCCGCCATAGGTGAAGCCTCCCGCCTGCAGGATCTCGAGCATGGCCTCGGTGACTTCGTAAAGGTTGGTAGGAAATTCATCAGTATCCCAACCGTTCTGGTTATCGCCCTTGTTGGCGTCGATCGACCCGAACAACCCTGCGTCGGCAGCCATCCGGATCTCATGGGCAAAACTGTGCCCGGCAAGGGTGGCGTGGTTGACCTCCACATTCAACTTAAAATCATTTTGAAGGTGATGCTTCAGGATAAATCCGATGACCGTGGAAACGTCGTAATCGTACTGGTGTTTTGTAGGTTCCATGGGCTTGGGTTCGATCAGGAAGGTACCGGTAAATCCTTTCTTCCGGCCGTGATCGCGGGCCAGGGAGAGAAATATGCCAAGATGTTCCAGCTCTTTCCGGGTGTCGGTGTTGTGCAGTGAAAGGTAACCTTCCCTCCCGCCCCAGAACACATAGTTACTGCCTCCCAGTTCGATGGTGGCCTCAATGGCGTTCTTCACCTGGACGGCGGCGTTGGTCACAACCAGGAAATCGGGATTGGTGGCCGCCCCGTTCATATAGCGGGGATTGGAGAAAATGTTGGCGGTGCCCCATAAAAGCCGGATCCCGGTCTCCTGCTGTCGCTGTTTCACTTGCGGCAGGATCTTTTCCAGCCGCTTTTCAATTTCGAAAACGGCGCCATCGCCAACCAGGTCGGTATCGTGAAAACAGTAAAAGGGAACGCCCAGCTTGCCCATGAATTCGAATGCAGCATCCAGGCGGTGTTTTGCTTTTTCCATCTCACCGGAAGGCTCGTCCCATGGAAATCTCCTGGTTCCCGGCCCGAAAGGATCCGATCCCGTGCCGCAGAATGAATGCCAGTAGGCCACGGCATATCGCAGGTGCTCCTTCATGGTCTTTCTACGAACCACGCGATTTTGGTCATACCATTTGAATGCCAGCGGGTTCCGGCTCTCCGGCCCCTCGAAGCCAATTTTTCCAATCGTTTTAAAATACTCCATAGTTTATGAGTTTGTTTAATTAGTTAGGCATGTGAAAAACCTTTCTATTTACGAGTCTCTAACTATTTTTGTTAGGATAAATCTGACGGTCCAGCGCCAGTTCCCATTGCCGGTATGCATCCGTAACCGCATCCTGCTGCCCGCGATCGGGCCGGAAGGTTTTGATGCATTTCAGCATTGCCAGTGCTTCGGTTTCGTCATGGTACAATCCGGCGCCAAGGGCCGAGCCCCTGGCCGCGCCCAGGGCCCCGTCGGTGTCGTAAAGTTCGAGGGTGATATCCTGGATTGAGGCAAGGGTGGAACAGAAGACACTGCTCAGGAACATGTTGGCATGTCCGGCTCTGACCAGTTTCGTCACCATCCCCGATTCTTCCATGATCTTCATCCCATAACGGAAGGCGAAAGCAACCCCCTCCTGCACTGCCCGGCAAAGATGGGCCTGCCCGTGGAGGTTAAAATCAAGGTTCATGAACGCAGCGCCGGGCGACCTGTTTTCGAGCATCCGTTCACTCCCGTTGCCAAACGGCAGAAAGGTCAGTCCGTCGCTTCCGGCAGGTACACCGGCTGCCATGTGGTCCATCTGCCGGTAGTCTTCGTCTCCGGTCATCCGGCGTAACCAACTGTTGGAAATACCGGTACCGTTTATACACATCAATATTCCCAGTCTGGGGCGCCGTGCCGAATGGTTCACGTGCGCGAAGGTGTTGACGCGCGAGAGCGGATCCGACTGTAGTTGGTCGGTCACGCCATAAACGACCCCGGAGGTTCCCGCGGTGGCCGCCGTCTCTCCCGGCTCTGTCACCTTGAGTGAGAAGGCGTTGTTGGGCTGATCGCCGGCACGGTAGGTGACCGGTATTCCGGCCGGCAATCCCAGCTCCCCGGCGGCTTCGGCAGTAAGCTTCCCCTGCATGCCAAAGGTTGCGACAGTCGCCGGCAACAATTCCGGTGCAATGCCGGCAGCTTCCAACAGGAACCCGGCCAGATTGTTCTCCCTGAAATCCCACATGATGCCTTCGGAAAGACCGCTTACGGTGGTGCACACCTCTCCGGTCATCCGTAGGGCTATATAATCGCCGGGGAGCATGATCCTGAATATCCTGCCGAACAGGGCTTCCTCGTGATTTTTCAACCAGAAAAGTTTTGAAAGGGTAAAGTTTCCCGGCGCGTTCAGCAGGCGCTCCATGCACCTTTCCGCTCCTGCCGTTTCAAACAGCGTTTTACCGCTTCCCACAGCCCGGCTGTCGCACCAGATGATCGCCGGTCTCAGCGGCTCCAGGTTCCGGTCGACCGCCACCAGTCCGTGCATCTGGTAAGCGATGCCGATGGCCGCGACGGCAGATGGCCGGATATCGTTCTCTTTCATCACCTGTCGGATGGCAAGGACGGCGTTCTTCCACCATTCCTGCGGTGCCTGTTCCGCCCAGCCGGGGTGCGGGGCTGAAATCTCCATTTCATGATCAGGACAGGCTGCTGTACCGGCACAGCGGCCGGTTTCCACCTCCAGCACGGAGACCTTCACAGCTGAGCTTCCGATATCCAGTCCAAGCGTATACATAAGTACTGGGTTAAGAGTCTGTTTAAATTTAGTTTGTCAGGTGAAAAACCTTTCTATTTACGATGGAACATGAAACTGCCAGCGGTAAAATTAGCCATTTTACCACTGCAGCCTATAGAAAATGCGAATCAATTTTGCGGAAACCTTATGGCACGCTTTGTTTAATCTTCATTATGTCGCCGGAATGAGGTTTTCAGACTTTTGTTCCTGATGAGGATGAGAAAAATTTTTATAGTCTTTAGTCATATATGAATTAATTTTATATAATTTTATGGTGTGATTAGGTTTATAAGATGGATGTTGTAGTTTATTCAGATTTAAACAACCCGGGCTATAGACAAACAGAGAAGTTGGTTTATTTGAATGTTATATGTTTATATATTAAAACATTATGAAAATATTTAAGGCAATACTTGTTTTTATTTATTATTAGGGTGGAATGATGATGGGAGGGGAGGTAGGGAAAATAAGTAACAAGTAAATCCATTTCTGGTCATGTCGCAAAATATCAGCAATAATTAATATGAAA
>Ga0116171_10001285_pt1 | contig 25234 bp, 14 predicted proteins | sample AD_JPNHW2_MetaG_FD_89798 | JGI IMG/M metagenome (GOLD analysis project Ga0116171, IMG submission 89798) | Active sludge microbial communities of municipal wastewater-treating anaerobic digesters from Japan - AD_JPNHW2_MetaG | ecosystem: Engineered > Bioreactor > Anaerobic > Digestate | place...
CCCTCAGGATGGAAAATGAGTTGCTAAATTCCGGTAATGCTAACCAACGCATTAAAGAAGAGATGAAAACGCTCTCCGACCAGATCAATTTTCATAATTATCAATATTACATATTAGACAATCCCACTATCAGCGATTATGATTTTGATTTACTGCTGGAAAAACTCATAGCCCTTGAAAAACAATATCCCGAACTGATTCTCCCGGACAGTCCGACGCATAGAGTAGGAGGGACAGTAACTAAAAATTTCAAGACGGTGAAACACCGTTATCCGATGCTCTCCTTGGGAAATACATACTCCACTCAGGAACTGACCGAATTCGACACCCGTATTCACTCTCTTGTCCATGAACCGGTAGAATATGTGTGTGAACTTAAATATGACGGAGTTGCCATCAGCCTCCTTTACGAAAACGGTTTACTGGTTCAGGCTCTTACAAGAGGCGATGGCCTACAGGGCGATGATGTTACTGCCAATGTGAAAACCATTAAGTCCATCCCCTTGAAATTGCAAGGCCAATATCCCTCACGCTTTGAAGTCAGGGGAGAAATCATCTTATCTCACCAACAGTTTGAAACTCTCAATCGCGAAAGAGAAGAGATTGGAGAAGCTGCCTTTGCCAACCCGCGCAATGCTGCTTCCGGAAGCCTCAAACTTCAGGAATCGACCGAAGTAGCCAAACGTGGCCTCGATAGCAGACTCTATTTTCTAATCGGAGAGAATTTGCCCTCTCAACATCATTATGACCGGCTTCAATTACTCGCCAAATGGGGCTTCCGCCCGTTGGATGTCATCTCCAAAGCTTCCTCCATTCAAGAGGTCTTTGCTTTCATAAAAGAGTGGGACATAAAAAGAAAATCACTTCCCTTCGATATTGACGGGATTGTCATTAAAGTTAACTCCTTAACTCAACAACAGCAAATTGGATTTACTGCCAAAAATCCTCGCTGGGCAATTGCATATAAATTTAAAGCCGAAAGAGTCTCCACCCAACTGCTGAGTGTCGATTTTCAGGTTGGCAGAACCGGCATCGTAACTCCTGTAGCTAATCTCCACCCCGTGCAACTCTCGGGTACCGTGGTCAAAAGAGCCACTCTCAATAACTACGACTTTATCGAAACCTATGATATCCATCAAAACGATTTCCTTTTTGTTGAAAAAGGGGGAGAGATCATTCCTAAAATTGTAGGTGTTGATTTGGAAAAAAGAGAAACAGGTTCCCCAAAAATCGGGTTCATCACCCAATGTCCCCAATGCGGAACAGATTTAGTAAAAAATGAAGGAGAAGCCGGCATCTATTGTCCCAATGAACTCCACTGTCCACCTCAAATAAAAGGCAAACTCGAGCATTTTATCTCCCGTAAAGCCATGAACATTGACTCTCTTGGTGAAGGGAAAGTCGAAATGCTCTTTGAAAAGGGTTTGGTAAAGAACATTGCAGACTTTTACAGTTTACACTACAATAATCTATTAGGACTTGAAAAGACCATTTCGGGAGAAGAGGGCAAACCTGACAGAATTATCAGCTTCAAAGAAAAAACCGTTGACAATATTCTTGCCGGACTAAAAGCTTCCCTCAAAGTTCCTTTTGAAAGAGTTCTCTTTGCTTTGGGAATCCGATTCGTCGGCGAAACCACTGCTAAAAAACTTGCCCGACACTTTGCTAATATTGAAGCTCTTTCTAATGCTACTATCGAAGAGTTGATGCAAGTCGAAGATATCGGCGAAAGAGTAGCCTCTTCCATTGTCAACTATTTCATCCAGCCCGAGAATCTTGAAATTATTCTTAAACTCAGAAATGCAGGCGTTCAATTTCAAATTTCTGAAAATATATCCCAGGGAGAAAACAAACTCAATGGCAAAACTTTTGTAGTGAGCGGCATCTTCTCCATTCCGAGGGATGTGATGAAACAAAAAATAGAATATTACGGCGGTAAAAATAGCACCTCCATATCCAAGAACACTGATTTTCTTCTTGCCGGGGAAAACATGGGACCGGAGAAACTCAAAAAAGCCGAAAAACTTGTCATTCCCATTATTTCCGAACATCAATTTTATGCAATGATCGGCGAGGCGTAGAATTTGCTATATCAATATTAGTAGCAGAACAAAAATTTAATTTGAATCGGGTATATTATTGAATAATCTATAACAAGCTCATTTATTAATCACCTCAATAGCCTTTTCCAGCACTTCGTCCCTGCCATTTTTTATACCCTCGATGGTTGGCTCTACCTTAATATCCGGCACAATGCCCACTCTTTGTGTTTCGGTACCATCCGGGTAATAAATACCAATTCCCGAAATCATGGTCAGTACTCCTCCCGGCAGATGAATTCTTGAAACATTCCCATCTGCTCCTGCCGTTGTACTTCCGACAATAGTGGTATTGGGACCAGCTCTAAAAGCCATGGCAGTATATTCTGCCTGACTTTGGGTAACTTCATTAACCATAACCACCAATTTTCCTTGGTAAGTATCCCCAATTTTTGATATGGGTGGATTAGGCACAAATCGAAATTCACCCGGATTATTAATATTGCCTCTTGTCGCTTTTGCAAATGGCGTTGACTTTGAAACGAAGAAACTACCTAACGAATAAGGAACATATTCTGATACTCCGTTCCGTAAATCAATAATGATTCCTTTTGCCTCTTTGAAAACCTCTTTAATTACCGAAATATCTTCATTTTTTAGGGATGCCAAATCAATATAACCGATATTTCCATCCAAAAATTTATAACATTTCTCTGCTTCATTTTTATTCCTGCCATCAAACAAATTCAAATCCTCATTTTGATAAAGATGTAAGATTGCTTTTTTTTCTTCATTATCTGAAATATATTCAATATTTATAGTTGATTGATTTGAATTTAATATATGGGTGGCAATTTCCCGCATTAGAGCCGCATTATTAGAAGCAGGATAATAAATCTTCACACTATCCACAATTTCCTTAACGGTTTTCCCATTAATATGGGTGATTATATCTCCTCTTTTTAGTTTTGTGCTTTCTTGTAATTCAGGATTATAATAATCTAAAACCACTAAATCTGTTCCAATAAATTTCGTTAGAAAGGGAACATGATTTTCTCCCCTGTTTTCGAGAACTTTATCTCCCATAAAATAAGCCGCATGGGTATCATTAATTTCCGCCGTCAATTTTAGGGTTGTCAATTCATATTGCAATTCATTTCCGGCATTTAAAAATGCAGGTATATATTCTCTCAGAATAGCATTCCAACTTTTGTCGGTCAAATATCTATATGGGTAAAAATATTGAATCATATTCCAATATCTGTATAAAGAGAGCAATCTGAATCCTTCATCGGGATAGGTCATATTAGCGTATTGATTTTCATTCTGAAAAGTAGTATTGCCATAAAAATCCATACTTACATAATAGTGTTCTCCTTGGTGGCGATTTTGATAGATATCTTTTACTTTATCTTTTAACGCTCCACTGACATGGCTCTTTTTTAGCCATGAGAAATCGGGACTCAGAAAAACATTGGTTGATTTCTGCTCACAGGTAGTACACAAGGGTATTTCTCCATATTTATTTATCCAAGAGAGCAATAGTTCATCGCGTTGTTTTTTATCCTTCACTTTCACATATTCCGGAAGAAAGCGAAATAGTTCATAATCCCAATTATAATTCCCTTTCCCGATTGCAGAGTGGTGATATTTCAAAAAGCCCCACAATTTCCCAAGCAGATCTAAATTATCAATCAAACTCTCGTCAAGTTCCGGAAAAACAATCAATGAGCCTTTATTGAAAGCAGTATCGGCTTCCGCAGGATATATTTTTCTTTGAAATGTTTTAGCCTCTGCTAAATCTTTTCCGTCAATGGTTACTTTCAGGTCATCCAGCCACATCTTGCCTTTACCCCTCAACAATCCGCCAATCACAATCTGTTCTGTTTTGGCAGGATTCATCGTAAGAGTGATGGAATAATTCGTCCAGTCGGTTGTCCCTGTTATACCCCGTTTTGCCATATTATCAAAAGCCACTTCCGGATCAATTCTCATCCACAGTCCGGCAAAACCATCCGTAACATTCTCAGTTTTAATATATCCCGATAGCGTAATACTTTTTCCCTTGTAATTATGAGGTAGCGCAAACGACCAGGCTTTAAAATCGACTTTTCCGGAATCATATCCCAAAAAGACAGAATATTTCCCCTCCTTCACCATTACAGAATCCAATAAAGCAGTATAATCACTACTCCCATGAGTTTTCCATGCTACCGGAATTCCATCGGTGACATCTTCAAAATTCAGATTGAGTTTAGTTTCCACATCTTTTGTCTGCCCGTTTGCCGACAGCAAAACAGTTATTATCAGTAAAATTGTAAGAGATGTTTTTTTCATAAAGAAGAATATTACAATAAAAGAGCTTTTAATAATTCAAATAATCCATTGACATTTTCATCACAGCATCAATATTCTTTTTATCCATAGTGTATAGAGATGAAAGAACCATCTTATTCTTTTCATTAAAATATTTTCCTGTCGTTTTTTCCAACTCCGGCGAAGTAGCCAAATAGGTATAAGTTTTAGCCATCTCTTCAGGAGAAATGGAAAAGCGACTTTTTAGTGAATAGAGAAATTTCATAAACCCTGAAACATCAGGATATCTGTTTGTATCTACTTTCACATTAGTCACTCTGATACAATTCACTGTCACAGCACTTTCTTTCAGTTGTTCCGCCATCCAATAGGTGAACATTATCTGAGCAAGTTTAGATTGGTAATAGGCAAGAGGAACAGAGAATTTTCTTGTTTTAAATTCAGGATCATTCAGGTCAACAGTAAGTCGGGGGTACATCATTAACCCCTGCGAAGCAATCGTAATGATTCTTCCCTGATTGCTTTTCTTAAGCAAATCCAGAAGCAAATTTGTCAGCAAAATCGGTCCGATATGATTGGTCGCCCAAATAGTTTCAATTCCATCCACCGTTTTATCCGGTTTTTTTCGGCTAATATCAAAGTCTGCGGCATTATGGATTAAAACATCAAGCTTTTCTACTTGTTTATTTAATAGTTTCGAAGCATTCACAATTGATTCTTTTGAAGCCATATTCAACTCAAGCAACTCGACAGCAGTAGAATTTGCTCTTTCTTTAATTTCGGCAAGGGCATTCTCCCCACGTTTCCGATTGCGAGCTCCCATAATTACATGAAATCCTGCTTGAGCCAATTGAATAACTGCCTCTTTTCCAATTCCCGAATTGGCTCCGGTTATCAGGCAAGTTTTAGTTTTCATAATCATACCATCAAAATTTATAAGATTCAACATTTTCCTGATTATATAACATAATCAATCATTTGTTCCTCTCTTATGTTTAATTTTTCTTAATTTTTAAGCTCACAAAGATAATATTTATAGCTTAATATTGCTCCATTTTGAGCCGAATATGTTTTTTTAATGAGCTTGAATAACTTTTGTATATTTGCCCCAGCAAATTAATATTTATTTAAGATGGAAATTAAATCATTACAAGGCACTGATTTCGACAAAATATTTGATGCCTTCAGCAATGCATTTGAAGATTATGAAGTACAGGTAAATAAGGAAGAGATGCAAACCATGATTCACAGGAGGGGTTTTGTGCAGGAACTCTCTTTTGCAGCATTTGACCATGATTCGGTAGTTTCTTTTACACTCAATGGTATCGGAGCTTTTAATGGGGTTTCCACTGCCTATGACACCGGAACAGGCACGGTGAAAGAATATCGGGGGAGAAATCTGGCATCTGCCATATTCGACTATTCAATTCCCTACCTTAAAGCGGCAGGAATTCAGCAATATCTGCTTGAGGTGTTGCAACACAATACCAATGCCGTCAATGTTTACAGGAAAATTGGATTTGAAGTAAATCGTGAGTTGTATTACTTTATCAGGGAAAATGAAGAAATTACATTCAAAAACCATAATTTAGCTGCTCAATATGCTATTCGTAAAATCACTTTTGAAAACTGCTGCGAGAGCTACTCTTTTTGTGATTTTTACCCATCCTGGCAGAATAGTTTTCAATCTATTGCCAGAAACTCCGAGCACTTTTTGTTTTTCGGAGCCTTTAATACAAATGAACTTATTGGATATTGCATACTTGAACCTGCTTCGGGCGATATTACCCAAATAGCAGTCGATACTCGTCACAGGAGAAAAGGAGTGGCAACAATGTTACTTGTCGAAGCTTTGAAATTCAACCGCCACGATTCTCTAAAAATTGTCAATACAGATGTAGGTTGTGATTCCATAACTCATTTTCTTGAATCGGTCAATATTCCGCCAACGGGAAAACAATTTGAAATGATAAAAAAATTATAAAGATTTTTTGTTTTCTGTTTGAATACATTATGTATTTGGTTTTTTTATAGAAATTTTATTAATAGTATCTCTCTGTTTAGTTTTTTATTATATTTGGCATCTCAAATTTGTATAAAGTCACTCTTTTATATAGACTATTTAAACTCTTTTTTAACAAAATATAATACGGTATTAACCAAAACAATTTACTATGAAAAAAATTATTTTTCTATCGTTGTTTTTAGTTTTTAGTCATTTTATTTATGCACAATTGCCTTGCGATCCTCCTATCAATTTGGCAGGAACAGTCAATACGCCCAATTTGTATGATGTAAAATTAGAATGGAATTATCCCACAGGGACAAATGCCCCAAACCAATGGCTATCATGGACTCAAATTGCATCTGCATTTGGTTATGTAGGTTTGAAGAATATCATCATGGTGCATCGTTATGAGCCGGCTGATTTACTTGCTTTTAGTGGCAAGTATTTGACAAAAGTGAGTTTTATTTCTGATCTCAGCAGTGATCCATATTCCCCGGGAAATGAATTCACCGTCAATATTTATAAAGGAGGAAGTTATGTGAGTGGGGTCGGCTTTAATCCCGGAACACTTGTGTATTCGGAATAGGTTCCGACAGATTCTATACCTTCTCAAATGGCAGAGGTAATAGTCATTCTTGATTCTGCCATTGCAATAGATGCAACTCAGGAAATGTGGATTGGTATTCAAACAGGTCCTCTCAGAACACTTTGCTTTGTTAATTCTACCACAGCAGAACCTATGAAAGGAAATGTATGTTATCGAAACGGATTATGGACAACATTATCTTTTGAACCCGATAATTCATCTAATTGGGATATAAAAGGTTGGGTTGAAGGTGGCGGAACCATAGTCAGTAGTTTTTATGTTTATCGGGATGGAGCTCTCCTTCCTCCTGTTCCGGTTACTTCTCGAAACTATATCGATACGGGAGTTCCTATAGGTACCCATACTTATGGAGTATCGGCTTTATATAATGCCGATACCTGTGAATCTACCCCCGTGACCACGCAGGTAACAATGATGCAGGATACCTGTGAAACATTTGTTATCAACACTTTTCCCTGGAGGCAGGATTTTGAGAATGAGTTTTGGCAAGATTGTATAACCACAATTGATGCGGATGGAAATGGAGATTGCTGGCATAGATTGGCATGTAGTTCCCATGATGCTCATAGTGGGACCTATACGGCTGAATCAGATTCCTATTTAATCCCGAATAATTATTTAGTATTGCCTCCACTGCTTGTTCCCCCTTCGGGAATACGACTCAGCTACTGGGTTGCGCCAAAAGATGTGGTTAATAGAGCCGAACATTATGAAGTACTGCTTTCTACCAACGGAACCGATACGGCCGATTTTTCCACTTCTCTCTATAGTGAAACCCTCTCTTTTAGCGGTTGGACATTTAGAAACATTGATATTCCGGGATCCTTATACGCAGGACAAACTGTTCATATTGCATTTGTTCATAATGAATGTTACAATATGGAAAAAATAAAAATTGATGATATCACCATTGAAAATCTAGGATCTTGTCTTACCCCTATTTACTTTATTACTGATAATATCTCTAATACAACAGCTACTATCGGGTGGACGCAATCAGGTTTTGTTCCTTCCTGGAATGTTGAATATGGTGTTGCAGGCTTTGCTCGGGGAACCGGAACTTCAATAGTCGTTAATTCCAATACTTATCAGTTGACAGCTCTTGCTCCAAATACGACTTATGATGTTTATGTTCAGGCAAATTGTGACATAAACGGGACTTCTGAATGGTTGAAAGGAACTTTTACAACCTCCTTTGATAATCTTCATTATGAAACTTTTGAAGATTATGTTGCTGAAGAATATATTGCTGAATCTGCTCAGGCAATGGGGCGTACCTTTTGGACTACCTGGAGCGGTTCTGTCGGAGGAACGGATGATGCTCTCGTTTCATCAGAGCAGGCTTCCGGTGGTGTCAATTCTTTGAAAATTATCAATAACGATGATTGTGTTTTGTTGTTCCCGTATAGCACCAGCGGAACTCACAATGTGGAAGCAGATTTCTATATTCCATATGATAGACAAGCTTATTTTAGTATATTACAGAATTTTGGAAATACAATAAATTGGGGAGTAGAGATTTATTTTATTGAATTAGAATTTGGCTATATTAATGCCGGTATTGATTGTGCTGCTACTTTTACCTATAATTATGATCAGTGGTTTCATATTAAATTTTTCATTGACCTTGATTCCGATTATTCTGAATTTTATCTTAGTGATTCACTTATATATTCATGGCAATGGAGTCTCGGAGTTGCTGATATAGGAATAGCAAAATCACTTCACGCAATTGACTTTTACGGAAATGGTGAAGACAATCAATATTATGTGGATAATATTGACTATGACTACATGACCGGTATTCAGCAAAATTATGCCAAAGATAAACTTTTCATCTATCCAAATCCTGCTAGCAACCTGTTGCATATAGTAGGAACTGCTGACTATGAAAATGTGGAGATTATCGATTTTTTGGGACAGATTGTATATACAGATAATATAGTTGATAATTATACGGATGTAAATATTTCCAATCTATCTTCAGGGATATATTTTGTTTGCCTCAAGGGAAGTAAAGGTACTATTTCAGGTAAATTTATCAAAAAGTAGAAATATTTTTTTATTGAAAGAATTATCTATTCAGTTTTCTCTTTAATCAATAGCTTTGGAGAAAAAAAATAATAACTAATCAATCAATTTTCAAAAATAATTGTTGAATTCATAAGATTTAGTAGTACATTTGTTTCACTATTGAATTGATAAAGATAAAATTGCCATGAAACATAAGGTGTCATTAGTTTTATCAGGAGGCGGGGCCAGAGGCATTGCCCATATTGGGGTAATTGAAGAGCTGGAAAAGCGTGGCTTTGAGATTATTGCTGTGGCTGGAACATCCATGGGCTCGCTTGTGGGTGGAATTTATGCTTTGGAAAAAATGTCGGAGTTTAAAAATTGGCTTCTTTCTCTGGATAAGAAAAAAATAATAAGTATGGTTGACTTTACCTTAAGCTCACAGGGTTTAATTAAAGGAGATAAAGTAATGACCACAATAAAGGAATTTATTCCGGATACCAATATTGAAAGCCTCAGAATCCCTTATGCCGCAGTTGCTGCTGATATCATAAATAAGAAGGAGGTAGTTTTTACAAAAGGAAGTCTCTATGACGCAATCAGAGCTTCAATTGCTATTCCTACTTTCTTTACTCCTGTTAAGACCTCTGACGGATTGTTGGTTGATGGGGGTGTTTTGAACAATATTCCTGTCAGTCATGCAAAAAGAAGTCGTGGAGATATGCTGGTAGTTGTCGATGTGAATGCAAATGTTCCCGCGATAAAACTGCCCGTTACCGTGAATGAAAAAGAGGAACGAGCTTCCGGGTACAAGTCAAAAAGGGAAGAGCTATACAACCAAATAAGAAATAGTGACTCCAAAAATAAAGAGGAAAAAATTGGATATATCCACCTTTTAACTAAAACGATCAACCTTATGGTTAGCGGGACTTCACAACTTTTGCTGGAAAAATTTCCACCCGATATCATGATAAACATATCCAAAGATTCTTGTAGTACTTATGATTTTTTAAAAGCTGAAGAGATAATTGAAATTGGACGGATTGCTGCGGCACAAACGTTGGATGATTGGGTGAAAAAAGGTCGTAAAAAACATAAGAAATCAATAAAAAGCTTTTTTAAAATCAAAAAACACAGTCGTATCTTATTGTAAAATAGATTATAATCATACAGTAATTCGATATGAAAGAAAGGTTAATTTAGCTGTTATTATTTGTGAAATTCAAATTATAAACCATAGGAAATGAAATAAAAGTTATTTTTGTTTTTGTAAATCTAAAAAAACAAGCAAGTGAAATTCAAGTGATGGTTGATGGAACGTTCTTTATTTATAAAAAGTTAGGATAGTTTATACTATCATATTTAATACTTCGTTATTGATTTGTAAAACTTAATATTTATCAAAATTATTTTAAATGAAACCCTTTAAACTGTTGTTGTCGGCAATTTTCTTGCTGACCGGAATTGTGCTTTTTGCGCAAGCCCCCTCGTTCAATTCCAATGACCCTCTACCGATTGACCCCAAGGTCAAAATAGGCAAATTGGATAACGGATTAACCTATTATATCCGTGCTAATCAGAAACCGGAAAATAGAGTGGTCTTTTTCCTTGCGGTTGATGCAGGCTCCATCTTAGAGACTGATGATCAGGTTGGATTAGCTCATTTTACAGAGCATCTAGGTTTTAACGGAACTAAACAATATCCCGGAAATACCTTAATTGATGAACTTGAAAAGAAAGGAATTGTCTTTGGCGGCGATATCAATGCCTCCACAGGCTGTGATGCCACACTTTATTATGTGGTTTTACCAACCGACGATAGCGTTCTTTTTGATATGGGACTTAAAATTCTTGATGGTTGGGCTTTCGGTATGCTGATGACTGAAGATGAGATTGAAAAAGAAAGAGGAGTAATCACTGAAGAGTGGCGTCTCTATCAGGGTGCTGATGAGCGTCTTATGCTGAAAACGTTGCCGGTTGAGTTGAAAGGTTCTCGCTATGCAAACAGATTGCCAATCGGAACTTATGAAAATCTTCAGAAATTCCAGCATAGCTCTGTTCGCAATTTTTACAAGACTTGGTATCGAACAGATAATATGGCTGTTATTGTAGTGGGTGACATTGATCCGGCAGATATGGAAAAGAAAATTAAAGATTTCTTTACTATGAATGAAAAGCCTTCTACACCTCTTGTGCGTCCTATTTACGCTATCCCTGACAATACAGAGCCACTCATTGCCATTTTCTCAGACCCTGAAGCTACAAGTACCAGCATAGGTCTTAATTATAAACAACCAGATTTTAATGTTAGAACATACGGGGATTTTCGTCAGGATCTTGTACATACTCTATTTTGTGACATGTTTACTGCAAGGATAAGTGAGTTGGGAGAAAAGAAGAACTCTCCATTCCAATATGGCTATTCCTATTTTGGAGACTACTGGTCAGAGCTGACTTCTGCCTTTTCTCATTATTTTGTTGCCAAAGAAGGCCGTGTAATGCCTACATTGGAATTGCTCCTTACCGAGTTGCAACGTGTTAAGCAACATGGCTATGTGCAAACCGAACTGGATAGAGCAAAAAGCGAAATGATGAGCATGTATGAAAAAAATGCCAAAGAAGCAACAAAGAAAAATTCCCAAAATTTCGGTTATTATCTGGCATTTAATTTTATTCAGGAAAGTCCATTTCCGGGCGATTCTATCAATTATGAAATTGTAAAACAATATATAGACGGAATTAACCTTGATGAAATTAATAAACTTGTCGGACAGTGGATCACTGAGAATAATATTACACTCAGCATTAATATGCCTGAAAAGAAAGAGTTTAAGCTGCCGACCGAAAAAGAAGTTCTTGCCCTGATGACAAAATGTAAAAAGTTAAAGACAGCTCCTTATGTTGACAATGTCAACAGCTTGCCTTTCCTAACTAAAGAACCGGTTGCCGGAAAAGTTACTAAGAGAACTGAAAATGAAAAACTTGGTTACACCGAACTTGAGCTAAGTAACGGGGCTAAGGTTATTTTGAAAAAGACCGATTTTAAAAACGATCAAATTCAGTTCCAGGCATTCAGCAAAGGAGGAGTTTCGCTATATCCCGATAATAAAGTAGTGAATGCACAATATGCAGGCAATGTTATCTTGGATTGTGGAATCGGGAACTATTCTCAAGCCGAATATACAAAGTTTATGATGGGAAAACAATATTATGTTAGTGCTTCAGTTTCGGGAACTCAAGAAATGCTTTATGGAAATAGTACTCCCAAAGATTTTGAAACTTTTCTTCAGTATTTATATATGGTTTTCGAAGCTCCAAGAAAAGATCCTGAAGTATTTGAAAGAAAAATTGATGAATGGAAAACCCAGATCAGTATGCAGAAAAACTCTCCCGATTACCAGTTCAGCATACAATTCCGCAAAGCATGCTATCCGGATGACAAAAGAACAGTTTTTGCCTTGGATGAAAAATATCTTTCCCAGATGAATCTGAATGAGATGTACAGCATTTTTAGAGAAAGATTTTCAAACGGAAGTGATTTTGACTTTTATTTTGTTGGTAACATTGATATTGAAAAAGCTATTCCACTCATCGAGAAATATATAGGAGGCATCCCTTCTACCGGTAAGCAGGAAATCTGGCTTGATAAGTCTTCCAATTTTGCACAAGGAGTGGTCGATAAAAAACTCTATATGGGAATTGCCGATAAGACCAAAATGGGTTTTGCTACGCAGCTCCCGTATCAGTGGAATCCCCGCAACGATATGGCCCTTGATATGCTTGCAGGAATCGTGGATATTAAACTTACTGAACAGATTCGTGAGAATTTGGGAGGGACTTACGGCACTTCTTTCAGCTTATATTCTTCACACATTTTCGACCCCAAAGCCTACATGCGAATCTACCTCGGTTGTGAACCAGAACGTATTGAAGAGTTGACTGCTGCCATTTGGGCTGTTATTGATGAAATTATTGCAAATGGACCTACTGAAGTAGATCTCAACAAAGTAAAAGAACAACTTTGTCGCCAAAGAGAAGTTAATATGAAAGAAAATTATTACTGGACTTCATGGTTGTGCTATCAGGATAATTTCAACGAACCCCTTTATACGCTGGATGAATATAAAAATGAAATAAATTCTTTCACTATTGAAGAATTGAAAACAGCTGCAAAATATATGAAACACGACAATTACTTGCGCTTTATCCTGATGCCGGGGAGTGACAAAAAAGAATAACTTCGGTCGTTTTATATTACTACAAAAAAGAGTCTCGGAAAACTGAGACTCTTTTTTGTTTTTCCGAGGATGCTGAAAAATCTGTTTACGATCGATAAATTATTACTTCTCTTTGATCTTAATTCTCACCAGCTCAGATTGAGTTCCCAAACGAATTGGAGGCCCCCACAAACCAAGACCGGAACTGACATAGATATCCATATTATTCATTTTCTGATGACCGTATGGGATTTCCCACATTTTCCTTATCATTAAACTGATGGGAAATATTTGTCCATCGTGGGTATGTCCGCACAAAAGCAGGTCAACGCCATTTTGACTTGCCTCAGCAAGCTCCTTGGGCTGATGATCCAGGGTGATGATAAATTGATTATCTTTATCAGAATTTTTGAGCAAATTCTCTATGCTTTGGCGTTCCGTATTAGTTCTGTCATCCCTGAAGACGAGCAAAATATTGTTGCTGTCACCAATAGAAATAACCCTATCGCGCAAAAGAGTGATGCCGCTCTTTTTGTAAAAATTTTCGATTTTTTTAATTCCGTTGTAATATTCATGATTACCCATGCAACCATAAATACCATATTTAGGAGAAAGTTGCTGAAGTATGGATGCAAATTTATTCTTTTCCCACATTCTATTGTCCCCATCAAGCAAATCACCTCCAATTAGGACTAAGTCATACTCTTCACGGTTCATCATTTCTACATACTCCTGAACTCTCTTCTCTGAGAAGAGCCCGGTTAAATGAAAATCAGTGAAGAAAAGAATATTCAGCTCCTTAGCCGCTCCCAAATTCTTATCAGTGAAAATTTGCACTCTTGTTGTTTCCGGGTTTCGATAGTTCCGGTTGCCAATAATGATTAAAACAGTAGTAAAAATAATGGCACAAGTGAATAATATTCTTTTGGTTAGGATGATGTTATGGGTGATGAAATTAGGGAAGAATGGAAAGAAATGGTTGACAATTCGAAGCAGGTCGATAAAGTAAACAAAGCAAAAAGTAAAGAGCATAACGGCTATCCAGGTACTTCCAATCGCCTCGGCTAAAGGAGAGATTCCCACCGGAATTTTATCTCTGAGGAGCATGGCCAAAGGAAATGAAAAGACTAATAAAGTGCAGGTAACAAAGTACAGAATATTATATTTACGGGGCAAAGCCAATGCTTGCCAACCGCGGTAACAGATATAATAGTTAATAGCAAAGAAAAACAGTAAAACGAAAATAAAAAATAGGGCCATGGGTGGTTTCATTATGACAATAAAATTATCAGATATATTAAATAATTATCTTTTCTTCAGTGAAATATAACTAAAAACAGGGTAGTGGTCAGAAGTCAGAACATCCTTACAAATAGTGTGTCCGTATGCATTGAATTTCTTATCATGTAAAATGTAGTCAATTCTGTAAGACGGGAAAGAACTCCCGAAATAGGTATCTCCACGGCCTTCGCCACTTTCTCTGTAGGTGTCTTTGAATCCGCGGCTGATTTTATTGTAACTGTAAGAGGCCGGAGTATCGTTAAAATCACCACAGATAATAACCGGAAAGCGACAACTGTCAATATTGGCTCTTAAGGTACGGGCTTGCATTGCACGCTCTCGGAATGCTTTTTTAAGTTTTGAGCCAATCTTCTTTGCATTCACATTTAACTTTGGGTCATTGAGGTCATTGTTTATAAACTGTTTCCCGGTTTCATAATCTACTTTTTCCATGTGAATGGATTCAAGATGTGCGGTATAAACCCTGATGGTATCACCTTTATATTTGATGTCGACAAAAATGGCTCCGTTGGTACTGCTGTCAGGCATTTGTATAAAATCGGCATTGACAATCTTGAATTTGCTGAAAATTGCCAATCCATAATAATACTCTTTTTTAAGATTCGTAGTAAAATGTTGATAATAAAACTCCTTCTTATCTGAATAGGGTCTGTTATCTAAATTCAAAATGGAAAGAATAGTGTCGGTGGTGTTAAATTTAAGTTTCCCGCTTTTATCTAAAAAGTATTCCTGAAAACAAACAATATCAGGTTGTTCCTTAAGCAGAAAATCAAGAATTTTGTTTTTCTCCTTTTCACGTTCCTTAGGGTCATCTGAATTATAAACTCCAAAAAGCTTACAATTGTAGGTCATGACTTTGACGCAATTTTCACATACCGGAGGAACTTCAGAAGATTTCAACTGATAGTGTTTGTCAATATTATTTACATTCAGCAATAACACGCAAACTGAAATAAGAGAAAACCTGTAATTTACAAATATCCAAAAAACGGAAAACCCAATGTTGATGAATAATAGATAATAAAAAGCCATTCCGCAATAGGCAACAAAAACAGAAAGGGTAGGTGAGATAAAATTAGCAAGCAATGACAGCAGAAAAGCAAAAGCAAAGAAAATGTTTATAGCAAGAACGGCGTATATGATAAAGTTTTTTAGAAAAGGTCTCTTTTTCTGTGCCATTTTGCAATCTGTTATTTTCTAAAATTGAATAAAAAATCCTTTTCTTCTTTTGAAAGTGCATCGTAGCCGTTTTGGGAAATTTTATCCAGAATTTCATCTACTCTTTTTTGTTGTTTGGCTCTGTTGGCGTTGTACTCTTCATCACTGACAGGTCTCCAGTTGTTGTCATATGAAGTGGTAAATTTAGTTTTTTTCTTTTTGACTTTAGTAAACTTCGGGAAAGTAATATGAGTATAAAAGAGCACTGATATTGCCCCATAGAGTGCACCTCCCAAATGGGCAATGTGTCCTCCTGCATTTCCCTGTGGAATGCTGAAGATATCAAGTATAACAAAAACTAAAGTAATCCATAACAGTTTGGTTCTGCCTATTAAGAGGATGTTTACTTCGTGGTGTGGACGATAAACGGTAATGGCTACCAGAATTGCCATAATGCTTCCTGACGCTCCCAGTGCGTAGGCCATAGGCAAAGCCTCAGCAAAAACAGGAAAGAAATTGTAAGCCCCCATATAGAGTAAATTTCCGCAGATTCCTCCAACAAAATAGGTAATAATGAGCTTCTTGTCATCTAAATATTGCTTGAAAATAATGCCGGCAACATACAACATCAGCATATTCATGAAAAGATGCCAAAATCCTGTATGAAAAAATATGCCGCTAATGATTGACCACGGTTGTATCAGCAACTGATCAAAAGAAGCAGGACACGCCAGCAGATGAATTAATTTCTCAATTACTATCTCGGAAGAATTTCCGCCTGATAAATAAACAAAAGTATTGGCCAAAATCCGAAACAGGAAAAAAGCAATATAGACGGCAATGTTGATAATAATCAATCTGTTTAATGCCGATTTCGATTTAAAAAAATTCCTTAAAGTTGTTTTAAAACTCGGACGAGAATTGAAGAAAGAAGTTGAATTATATTCCATTTATTTAGTAAATAAAATCATACAACAAAATAAACATCAAATTGTTTTTAATGAATACTAATAAACCCTAAATCTTCGGTTGCGGTCTTGTTTTCTCCAAATCAGAATAAGAAGTATTCCGAAGAGCATTCCCCCTAAGTGTGCAAAGTGCGCCACTCCGTCTGAGGAGCCTGTAATGCCGAAAATTAATTCCAATGCCCCGTATATAACAACAAACCATTTTGCTTTGATGGGGAGCAGAAAATATACATAGATTTCAGCATTGGGGAACATCATCCCGAAAGCTAATAACAAACCGAAAACAGCTCCGGAAGCTCCAATGATGACAAAAGAATTGAGGAAATCATCTTTTGCCTGGGCTGTAACCTGAATCAGTTCGTTTAAGCTGCTTGGGTTTTGCTGAAGAACCACCAGGTTTTGAGTAAACATTTTCTGAAATCCGGGAGATGCATTGTTCTCAGCCAAATAACGATAGGTGTCAAGACTCGGATTATCCAAAAAATGATTGATAAGCGCCAACTCCGGCTGTATCTGGAAATATACGATCATATAATGAATCAATGCAGCCCCTATGCCGGTGATGAGATAATAAATCAGAAACCTTTTTCCTCCCCAAATGTTCTCAATCGCTGCTCCAAACATCCAAAGAGCAAACATGTTGAAAAAGATATGGCTGAAATTGCCGTGCATGAACATATAGGTAATTACTTGCCAGGGTCTGAAATCCGGAGCCTCAAAGTAGTGCAATCCGAAAATGGCATCCAGATCAATATCGCGACTTGCCAACACAATTTTGGCGAGGAAAAATAGCCCGTTGATAATAAGTAAATTTTTGACAATTGGTGGCAGAATTGAGAAACCTCCCGCTCTGATATTGGTATTCATCTTGGTCGTTAAATTTAAGCTGCAAAGATACAATAAATTGGAGAATCAGAAATTGATAATTGGCAGGAGCTGTTTTTCATTAATGTTATTTATTTGGGCGCACCGGCTCGCTGTTCCCCAAAGCTCCCGTCTTTGCCGTGTTTTCACTTCAATCCCTTGCGAATTAAAATTTTCTAAGACAAATAATTAAAAATCAATAAAATGAATATCAAGGAGTTTTAATGATACGTATGATTCGGACAATTCAATACTTCTATTTAGATTAAATTCCCCCCTCGATCTTATACTATTTTTTGGTATAACAATTGATAAAATACTTTTATAATTAATAACTTACCTACTCCTAAGTTACTTTTTGCAGTCATAATGTGTTGAAATTTTGATTGTATTTTTTTTATTTTTTTATTGAATTAATTATTATTATTGCAAAAAATATTTTAATAGACATGAATAAAAAAATTATTCTTTCTTTATTCTTTCTCTTATTTTGTATAACGGTAGTTTCTTATACACAGTCTCCGGCAAAATATTGGGTTCAGTTTAAAGATAAAAATGGAACCACTTTCTCTGTGGAGAAACCTCAGGAATTTCTTTCCCAAAAAGCTATAGAAAATCGAAGTCATTTTAATATCCCAATTACTGAAGAGGATTTACCTGTTAATCTGAATTATATTAATCAAGTCCTTCAGTTGGATTCAAACATGGTTTTATTTACGAAATCTAAATGGTTAAATGGTATTACCATATATTCAGAAAAAGAGAATATCAAAGATTCAATTGAAAAATTATCCTGTGTTAAATTCTGTGAAAGAACTATTTCCATGAAGGAACCTGAGCCCAAAATAAGCAACAAATACACCTATTTCAATAATGTGCAACCTTCTTATTCTTTGCCTGAAAGTAATGGATCCTTTTCGGAACTGGATTATGGAAAAGCTCTTGAACAGATTCGCGTAAACAATATTCACTGGCTGCACAGAATGGGCTTTAAAGGGCAAGGTATGCTAATGATGGTGATGGATGGGGGATTCTTGAATACTGATACCTTAAGGCATTTTTCCGTAATAAGAAATGAACAGCGCATCAGAGGAGCAATCAATTTTGTAGAACAGGATTTGAGCCCGTTTCAAAAGGATAACCACGGCACAATGGTCTTGTCTTGTATAGCTTCTTATCTGCCGGGGGAACTTATAGGAACGGCTCCAATGGTTTCTGTTTATTTGGCTAAGACGGAAGATGGTAGAAGTGAAAATAAAGTTGAAGAAGATAATTGGGTTGCCGGAATCGAATGGGCCGATAGCTTAGGTTGTATGGTTGTGAACTCATCTTTGGGTTACTACAAATTTGATGATTCAACACATATAAGGAAATTTGAAGATCTTAACGGTGTTACCAGCCGTGCCTCTGTTGCTGGTACCATTGCTGCTAAAAAAGGAATTATTGTATGCTGCAGTGCAGGAAATGAAGGTAATGATAAATGGGGACATATTATCTCTCCTTCCGATGCTAAAGATGTGATTTGTGTGGGAGGTGTTGATATTTACGGTAAAAGAGCTCCCTTTAGCTCATACGGCCCATCCTATGACGGTAGGGTAAAACCGGATGCTTGTGCTGTGGGAATGGATATTTTTGTGGCTACTCCCCGAAGCAAAACTATCCGCTCCAACGGAACCTCCTTTTCGTCCCCAATGTTATCGGGGATGGTAGTCTGTTTATGGCAAGCTTTTCCGGATAAGACAAATTATGAAGTGATGGATGCTATTCGACGAAGTGGTCATCAGGCAAATCAACCGGATTCTTTGCTTGGATATGGTATTACCGATTTTTTGAGGGCATATAATTATCTGCTTCAAGTTGAGACCCCTTCTCTGAAATGCTTTTTCCCTACTTTTATTACTGATAAAAATGTAATTAATGCTACTATTACTGCAGATCATACTGTTATAGTGACCATCGAAACCGTTTCAAGAAAAACAAAAAAGAGCGTAACTAAAGTTTATAAAATTGAAAACGAAAAAAACTTGAATATTCAACTTCCAATGTGTTCTAAAAAAGAAATGTATGATATTGTTGATGTTAAAATAACTGCCAGTCAAAATATACTGAACTATGTGGTTGGTGTTGAACATCTTAATGATTAAATTTATAATAATATAAATAATTGACAAAATGAAAAAATCTATCTTATCCCTTTTATTTATTATCCTTATTATTTCAATATCTTTTGCTCAGGTACCTAAAAATTGTATTAGAGTTAATTCCGGTGAAATTATTCCGAAAGCGATTAAGTTAATGGATGATGGTAAGTTGGAAGAGTCAGAACAATTACTTCTTTCTGTACCTTTTGACGATACTTTATTTTATTGGTCTCAATATGAACTTGCACTGCTCAATTATGACCAGGAGAAATATGAAAAAGCTTTAGAAATTCTTTCATCAATTGGGGTTACTTCTTCTGCCGGATTCAATCTAATGGGAAATACATACAGCGACCTTAATCAATATCAAAAAGCTTTTGATACTTATGATGAAGGTTTGCAAATCTATAAGTATAACAATCAATTGAATTTTAATAAAGGAATTGTTTATCTTAAACTTGACGAGAAAGAAAAAGCTATTGATTGCTTTCAAAAAGCCATTTTGTGCAATCCACTGCATCAGGGAAGTCATTTTCGATTGGGAATGACTTACCTTAGCCAAGGTTATACCATCCCAGGAATTTTGGCACTAAATTATGCTGTTATGTTGAATACAAACAGCAATTATGCCATACAGGCTCTTGTCAAAATTGATGAAATATATTCGAAAGGTATTAAAAGCTATAATGAAGATATTCCTATTTCAGATGAAATAAGTAAAAAAAATCAAAGGTTCAATAAACTCATGTTATTTATTGATTCTAAAATTGCACTGAATAAATCCTTTAAATCAAAATCAAAAATAAATCATATTATTGTAAAACAAAATCAATTGGTTTTTGAAAATGTTGAAGCTGACAGCAATTCCCATGAAATTTTTAATCAGCTCTATATACCTTATTTTAAGACTGTTTTGGACAAAAAAAAGTATAATCTTTTTTCTTATTATCTTTTGAAAAATACTAATATTGATAATAACAAAATTTCTTCCGAAGCTGCAAAAATGGAGAAAGAGCATAAACAACTTTATTTAGATTTTCTTAATTTTCTTAAACCATTGATAGAAAAAGGAATAGGTATTGATAATAAGGAAGGAATAACCTATGAATATGATAACAATTATGTTTTAAATCGTTTTGGAAAATATACAGCTGGGAATAGTATTGATGAAAAAAAACGTATCGGATTATGGACTTTTTTGAACAGCTTCGGGGACATTAATAAAGAAATCCATTTTGTTGATGGCAAATTAACCGGCCCTTACGCACTTTATAAAGAAGGGGAAGTGATAAATCGATATGAACTGAATGATGGTAAAATTAATGGAGTTGCTTATTCCTATTTTGACAAATCAACGGATAATACTATTTTGCCGGAAATAATTATTGAATATGTGAACGATTCGGTCAATGGAGTTAAAAAATTATATAATCGTTCAGGTGTTTTGATTGAAGATGCTGTTCTGAAAGCAAATTATTATGATGGAGAAGTGAAATTGTATGATGAACAAGGGAGAATAAAAGAAATTTCCGAATACAAAGAAGGGGCCAACAGAGGAAATTATATTGCCTATTATGCTAATGGAAATATGAAAAGTAAAATTTATTTCGGAGAGAAAGATGAACTGGGAAATGTTGCTCATTATTACTCCGACGGGACATTACAGATGATAGGATATTCCAAAAATGAAGAATTAGTAGGTAAATCTACTAGGTTTTTTATAAATGGCAATATTAAGGATGAAAGAGAGTATAATGATTCGGGACTTGAAGAGGGTAGGTTTGTTTATTATTACAACAACGGACAAAAGTCAAAGGAATTTAATTATATTAATGGAAAATTAAATGGAGAATATTGGTATTACAATCGTTCAGGAAAACCGCTTGCGAAAGAAATTTATAAAAACGATATTTTGACAGGAGTTTATCTCTACAATACAGATGGCTCCGAAAAGGAATATAAAACAACGAAAAACAAAATGATCTCTTATGATATTTATGATGAAGAAGGAATTTTGTATAAGAATATTTCATATCAAAACGTTGAAAAAAAGGAAAAAACGGTAAAGGTTTATTTTGCCAATGGTCTGTTAAGTTCTGAAAATCATTACATTAATTATGAATTAGATGGAAAACAATATTCCTATTACCAGAATGGCCAACTAAATAATTATTCAGAATATAGTCAAGATATGTTAAATGGCCTCAGTATTTCATATTATCCTGACGGAAAAATATATTTTGAAGGCTATTATATGGAGGATCAACCAAACGGAGCTATTTATTATTATTTCCCAAATGAAAAGATTCAACATATACTGGTTTTTAATAAAGGGATCAGGCAATCTGAAACGTTTTTTTATATAAACGGGGATAAATTTTCTGATTATAAATATGCAAACGATCTTATACATATTCAAACTTATTATAATGAAAAAGGTGAAATCCTTAAGATAGACACTATTGAAAACGGAAATGGAATAATGAGAGCTTATTTCCTGAATGGTGAAAAAAGCTTAGAAACAAGAATTGTCGCCGGAATGAGTTGCGATACGGCAGTATGGTATTGTTCCGATGGCAAAGTGCTGACTAAAGATTTCTACTTAAATAATAATATTGAAGGAATGAGTAGTTCATTCTTCCCTTTTGGCAAAATTTCTTCAAAAGGAAATTATCTCTTGGGTAATCTTCATGGAGAAAAAATAACCTATTTTCTTAATGGTAAAATTAGTAGTGTCGAAAATTATAAAAATGGAGAATTATTTGGTAATTCGGTTGGCTATTTTCCGGATGGAGATCTTTATTATGTGATGTACTATGAAGAAGATTTGCCTGAAGGAATAGCTACTTATTTTGCTCATGACAGTATTCCTGCATTGAAAATAAAATATCTATACGGAAGAGCCGTATCCTATGCTTATATGGATAAGAATATGAAAATGTCAGAATTTAAACCCTTTCCCAAAGAGAAAATTCAAATTATTTCTTATTATTCGAATGGAAAGAAATCTATGGAAATAGAATATGAAAATGGTATGAAAAACGGCAAGCAAATCATTTATTATCCGAATGGTTCTATTTCTGAAGAAAAGATTTTCGTGAATAATATGTATGATGGAACTTTAATCTCTTATTATAAAAATGGAAAAATTAGAACAGTTGTTGATTATAAGAATGATCTAATGCATGGAAAATATGAAGAGTTTTATGATAACGGAAAACTTTTTTTTGAAGCAACTTATTATTTTGATGAACTTAACGGAGTTGCAAATTTATTCGATAAATCGGGGACTCTGCTTAATTCGGAAAAATATTATTACGGAAATATAATAAAATAATAATTAATACATAATTCAATTTAATCATGAAAAAAACAATTTTAACACTTATTATTTCAGTTCTATTTAGTAGTTTAATATTTTGTCAAATCGGAGTGGATTTGAAAAAATATGATTTTAGAGAAATCCCTGTCGTTACTGCAGATCAGGATAAACAGTATGAAAAAGAAGGGTCTTTGATTTTAAGGCAATGTCAAATACTTGATTATCATCCTGATGATGCCCAAAAAAGTATTGAACTTTGGTATTGTGATCATATTACCGTAAAAATTTATAGCGATGATGAATTGAATTCATATAAAAATCTTTCTTTAGGGAAAGATCTTTCAAATGTTGTTTCCTGGGGAGCCCGCTCTGTGGGGAAAGATGGGAAAATTACTATTTATGGAGACCAAGATATTAAAGATGTCGAAGAGGAAGATGAGGATGGAAAAAAAACTACTTATAAAGCACTTGTCCCATATGCACTTGAAAAAGGAGATGTTTTGGAATATTATTTTATTATGAAAAAACCTTTTTATAGCAATGGCGGTTACTATATCCAAAGTGATTTTACTATAATGAATTTTGAATTTACTATAGCATTTCCTGATTTTATGGAGGCTGAACTTATCTCTTATAATGGTGCTCCGGATGCTATTGATACAGTTATTAAAAATAATGAAAGAAGATATTATTATTTGTCATCAAAACTGATTCCTGCTTCCCAAAAAGAAAATGTGGCTTTTTATAAAGCTAATTTGCAGCAATTTCAATATGTTGTTGCATACAATTATGCATATAAACGAAATATTAGGTTAAATACTATCGAATCTTATGCTCAAAATGTTTATAGTAATATTGTTGAAATTGATAAATCTGCTGGTAAAGTTGTGAAAAAATTGAGTGGAAGTATGAATATTACCAAAGAAATGTCAACGGAGGATAAAGTGAGAACTATCGAGAATTATATGAAAGAGAATTTCTATATTTTAAATTACAGTAGTGATGATTTGTCTGATGTTAATAAAGTGGTGGAATCAAAATTAACCAATATGGTTGGAATTTTAAGAATTTATAATCTACTCTTTGATCAATTCAACATTAATTACGAACTTGCACTAACATCCGACAAAACAGAACACAGATTTGATAAAAATTTAAATGCATCTAATTTTCTTGATGAAATATTATTTTATTTTCCTGATATAGATCTATATATGGCTCCCAAATATTATGCTTACAGACTTGGTTTGACTCCTTCGTTTACGTCTAATACCGACGCGGCTTTTTTATCAAAAGTTTCAATTGGTGATGTTTCGAATTTTATGGCAGAAATAGAAGAAATTCCGGGACTTCCAATGGAAGCAACCGGGGATTCTTTAAAACTGGATGTTAAAGTCGATGTTAGTAATAAAGTCCTGACAGGCAAATTGAGAAGATCCCTTTCAGGATATATGGGGTTTGGCCTTCAAACTAATGCAAAAAGTTCAGAACCCGAAGAAAAAGAATATCTTATTGAACAATATATTGGCTTAGGTTCCGAAAATACAAATGTTAGTGATGAAAAATTTTATAACGATACTGTTATTGACGTGTTTTTGAAACCTTTTATAATTACAGCCAATATATCTTCTTATGAATACGTGAGATTTAGTGAGGAAGAAATTATTGTAAATGTTGGAAAACTTATCGGCGAACAGTCCAGATTGGAACAAAAGGAAGCCAGAACCCAACCGGTCGATTTAGCTTATTTGCGTCATTTTCATCGTGTTATTACTGTTGAAATTCCCAAAGGCTATAAAGTTAAGAATTTACAAGACTTAAATATTGCGGTTTACGATACAGATAATCCTTCTTCTGCAAAAGCCGGTTTTATTTCTACCGCTAAAGAAGAGAATAATAAAGTCATTATTGAATGTTCGGAATATTATAAGAAGTTTCATTATCCTGTTAATGAATTTGTTAATTATCAGAAAGTTGTCAATGCTGCAGCTGATTTTAACGATATTCGACTTTATTTTTCTAAATAAATTATTTTTATAATCTTAACTTGATTATACTTATTTTTTTGGGCGCATCGGCTCGCTTCGCTCGCCGTCGGGCTTTGGACATGAGAAATTGGAATTGTTTGTAGAGACGCGATTAATCGCTTCTCTACGGGCATCGCTCTGCCGCTCCCTGTGCCCCAAAGCCGATACTATCCCAAAAAGTGTGTAAAACTCAAAGTTTAATATTTTTGTAAAGCAAAATAAAAAAACACAAACAATGAATTTTACACAATC
>Ga0116171_10001287_pt1 | contig 25215 bp, 31 predicted proteins | sample AD_JPNHW2_MetaG_FD_89798 | JGI IMG/M metagenome (GOLD analysis project Ga0116171, IMG submission 89798) | Active sludge microbial communities of municipal wastewater-treating anaerobic digesters from Japan - AD_JPNHW2_MetaG | ecosystem: Engineered > Bioreactor > Anaerobic > Digestate | place...
GGATAGGCGCGGCGCCCGGTCCCATACCCGAGAAAGGACGGTTTCGCCCCCATCTCTTCGATCATGGCATAGGCCGCCTGATCGAGATCGAGCGTGGTGATGCCAGGACGCACCATCGTAGCCAGAGCTTCGCGGACTTCGGCCAGTTCCCGCCCGGCCTTCCGCATCAGCTCGATTTCCTCGCGACTTTTAATAATCCCGGCCAAGCGGTCCACTCCGCCCCTGATCATCCTCGTAAACCATCCACTTTCTGCTCGATACCCCGCAGCAGAGAGTCACGCACGTCGGCAACACTACCATTTGCCGCAACACGAATCAAGCACTTCTTCGCTTCATAATAATCGAGCAGCGGCAGCGTCTGACCATCGTACACCGACAGCCGCTCGCGGAGGGTTTCTTCGTTGTCGTCCTTGCGCTGAAGCAGGTCCGACCCGCACTTGTCGCACTTGCCCGCCACCTTCGGCGGCATGAAATGGATGTTGTAGGAGCCGTCACAACCCGGCTTCGTACACAGACGGCGGCCACAAATGCGCTCCACCAGAGTCTCCGAGGGAATCTCCAGCACCGCCGCGATGTCAATCGCCACACCCAGTTCCGCCAGAATCTTGTCCAGATACCTGGCCTGTTCGATGTTGCGCGGATACCCGTCGAACAACACCCCGGAACCGGCCTTCTGCAAGTCGGCGACTTTTTCCTTCACGATCCCGCCAACCAGTTCGTCGGAGACCAGTTTCCCCTCGGCCATGATCGCCTGGGCCTGCTTGCCCAGTTCGGTGCCCTTGCGGACGGCCTCGCGCAACATGTCGCCGGTCGAGACGTGGGTCAGTTGGAAACGCTCGCAAATGGCGGCAGCCTGCGTGCCTTTACCGGATCCTGGAGGGCCAAAGAGAACACAATTCATGGGAAAAACGCTTATCCTTTCAGACTGTGACCCGCACGGCGCCTTCTGGCGCCCGCGAAAAAAACGATCTTACTCAACTACGCTCGGACTCGGACCGGGTCGCCGCCGGGGTTTCCGGCGTATGGCGCACACGCGTCCGATAATTGGCCGCACCCGACGTACGGGAACGGTACTTGAAACCTTCGTAATGCCGCATGAGAAGTTGCGACTCGATCTGCTTCATCAGGTCCAGCATGACGCCCGCCACGATGATGAGCCCCGTCCCCCCCACCATCTGCGCGTAGTAGGCATTGATGCCGAACGAGTAGGTGAGGACATCGGGCAGCATCGCCACCACGACCAGGAACGTCGCGCCGACACACGTGATCCGCGAAAGCACGTAATCAATGTAGTCGGAGGTGTTCTTACCGGGACGACGCCCCGGGATGAACGCGCCCACGCGCTTGAGGTTATCCGCCGTATCCACCGGGTTGAACGTGATGGCCGTGTAGAAGTAGCAGAAGAAAACCGTCAGGAACACATAAGCCAGATTGTGGAAGTTGCCCATCTTGAGGAGGCTGAAGATACCGCCCCGCTGAATGTCAAGCATGGCATACAGGTTGTACTGCGTAGTCGCCTGGCTGAAGAAGTCCTGAAGGAGAGGCGCCAGCCCTTCCCGGGTTTCCGACGAGAAGAGGTTGATGAACATGCTCGGGAACATCAGGATCGAGGAGGCAAAGATCACCGGGATGACGCCCGCCGTGTTGATCTTCAACGGCAGGTAGTTGGCGCCCCCCTGCATCTCGCGGCGTCCCACCAGACGGCGTGCGTACTGGATCGGGATTTTGCGGCTGGCCTGTTGAACCAGGATGATCAGGGCCGTGACCGCCACGAAGATAACCGGCACGGCGATGAAGCCGATCCACGGCATGTTGCCCACCTGAGCCTGCGCGAAACCCGCCTTGATGTCGCTCGGGTAACGGGCCATGATACCGGCGGCGATGATGAGCGAGATCCCGTTGCCAATGCCGAACTCGGTGATCTTCTCACCCAGCCACATGATGAAACAGGTCCCCGTGGTCATGGCCACCATGGTGGTGAAAATGAAAAGCAGGTTACTCACCCCTTCAATCTTGACGCCCATGCGGATCATCATGATCGCCAGACCGACGCTCTGGAAAGCGGTCAGGATGACCGTGCCGTAACGGGTGAACTGGTTGATTTTCTTGCGGCCCGCTTCGCCCTCTTTGGCGATCTTCTCGAGCTGCGGGATCACCACGGTGAGCAGCTGCAGGATGATCGAAGCCGTGATGTTGGGCATGATCCCGAGGGCGAAGATGGTCATCTGCTTGAAGGCGCCGCCGGAGAACATGTCCACCATGTCCAGCATACCGCGCCCCCCCTTGGCGAACATGTCTTCAAGCCGGGTGGCATCGGTAAAGGGACACGGCACATGCGCACCGATCCGATAAACCAGAAGCAGGAGAACCGTGATGGTCAGTTTGCGTCGAAGATCCGGAACTTTGAGAATGTTTGCGAGTGAACCGAGCATGGAACCGTTCATCCTCTGAGCGGGCAGTGTGTGCGGTTCGGCTTTTCATCAGGAACGCGCCCGGAGATTTCAGGGCGCGTCACCCTCAGAGCGAACCGTCTTCTACGTCAGGAGCGAGCCACGTCCTCTTCCGTACAGGCGCCACCGGCCTTTTCGATCTTTTCGCGGGCCGTGGCGGAGAAAGCGCTTGCCTTCACATTGAGTTTCTTCTTCAGATCGCCGGTTCCCAGCACCTTGACCCGCTGGGCGTTGCGGCTGATCAGGCCGGCCCCCACCAGCGCCTGAAAATCCACCTGCGAACCGTCTTCAAAACGATTGAGCTGCGCGACATTGACTTCAGACGTGGGAGTCTGCCACGGGAGGTTCGAGAACCCGCGCTTGGGCAGACGGCGCATGAGAGGCGTCTGACCGCCTTCAAAGCCTTTGCGTTTTTCGCTGCCCGCGCGGGCGGACGCGCCTTTGTGACCCTTGCCCGCCTGCTTACCCGTGCCGGACCCGGGGCCACGACCAATGCGCTTGCGCACCTGCTGGGCGCCCTTGTCGCCGTGCAATTCTTCGAGTTTGATCATTATTCCGAAACCTCCGTCACTTGAACCAGGTGACGCACGCTGGTGGCCATCCCGAGGATGCTGGGCGTGGCGTCATGCACCACTTCGCTCTGGAGTTTCCGAAAACCCAAGGCCTTGATGGTGCGTTTATGGATCTCGCGCTGGTTGTTGACGCTTTTGACCCACTTGATTCGGATGCGTTTAGACTGTGCCGTCGTCATGTTCTTTCGCCTTTATTTCAAGAAATCGTTCGAGAATTTCGACCTCAGGAGCCACGCTCGGGCGAGGAGTCGTCATCGTCGTCGGAGTCGTCATCCTGTTCTTCGAAACCGCTGACCACGAGCATTTCATCGCCCTGTTCACCCGCGATCTTCTCGGCCCGCTCGCGCAGCTGCGCCACGAGGTCGGCGCCGCCAGTCTTCTTCACGGCGCACTCGCGCAGCGCCTTGGCGCGACGCTTGCCGACTGCGTCCTCAAGGCTCTTGCCGCGCAAACGCATCACTTCTTCGGCGTCGCGGATGTTCTTGAGCCCCTCGATGACCGCCTTGAGGATGTTGATGACGTTCTTGGAGCCGAGGTTCTTGGTCAAGACGTCCTGAATACCACCGAGTTCGAGCACGCTGCGGATGGCCGGCCCGGCGATGATCCCGGTACCTTCACTGGCGGGCTTGAGCATGACACAGGCCGCGCCGAATTCGCCATACACTTCGTGGGGGATGGTACGCCCCACACGCGGCACAACGATCAGGTTCTTCTTGGCGTTCTGGACACCCTTCTGGATGGATTCGGGCACTTCGTTGGCCTTCCCGAACCCCAACCCCACATGGCCGTTCTTGTCTCCGACGACGACCAGGGCGCTGAAACTGAAACGCCGACCGCCCTTGACGACCTTGGCCACACGGTTGAGTTGGATGACCTCTTCGGTCAGTTCCAGTTTTGCGGAATCGACGCGGTCTTTTTTCACGAACGCCGTCTCAATCTGGGGACTTGCTTCCATGTCGCTCACGTTGCTTCGTGCCTCCTCGGCAGGCTATTCTCCCCTACATCACAAGGGGCGCTTGGCTCAGAAATTGAAATGAGTCTCTTCGTCCGCGGACCGAACCCCTTCGGCGAAGGCCTTGACCACGCCGTGGTAGAGGTATCCGTTCCGGTCGAAGATGGCGGTGGTGATGCCCAAGTCTTTCATTTTCCGGCCCAGGGCCACACCCTGTTCACGGGCGTTGGTGGTGTTGCAGAAATTCTTGCCCGCGTTGTCTTTCGTTACGGTGGTGACGGCGGCGAGGGTCTTGCCTGCCTGGTCATCTATGACTTGCGCCGAAATGTGCCGATTGCTGCGATGAACGCAGATGCGCGGACGTTCGGCGGTGCCAACCACGGTCTGGCGAACACGCCACTGGCGGCGTTTGCGCGCTTGCGATTTGGAGAGTTTCATCTTTCTCTATCCTCTTCCGTTTACGTAACGTTACTTGGAGCCCGACTTGCCGACCTTGCGGCGCACATGCTCATCCTTGTAACGGATCCCTTTGCCTTTGTAGGGTTCCGGCGGACGCAAGCGGCGGATGTTGGCGGCAATCTGGCCCACCTGCTGCTTGTCAAAGCCCGAGATCACCACGTTGGTGTTGTCGGGCGCTTCGAGCGTGATCCCCGCCGGAGCCGGGAAGTTGATCGGGTGGCTGTAGCCGAGGTTGAACGTCAGGCCGGTACCCGCCTTGGCCACACGGTACCCGACGCCGATCAGTTCCAGTTGCTTCTTGAAGCCCTCGCTGACCCCCTTGACCATGCAGGACAGGAGGCGCTGGTAGAGGCCGTGGTAGGCTCGGCTCTGCTGGCTGTCGTCGGGACGCAGCACCTGCAAGGCGTCGCCGTCCTGGTTGACGGAAACCCGCTTTTGAGTGTCGAGTTCCATTTGTCCCTTGGGCCCCTTCACGGTGACCTTCATGTCCGGCGTGATCTTGACGTCAACGCCTTTCGGGACGGGAATGAGTACGTTTCCGATACGTGACACGACTGTTACTCCTTAAGCCCTTGTCGAACCGCCGACGGCGGCCGTGATCTTACCAGATGGTGCAGAGCAATTCGCCCCCGATGTTGCGCTTCTTGGCCTGCCGGTCGCTGAGCAACCCCTGCGAGGTCGAGAGGATGCAGATGCCCAATCCGCCCTCAATGCGAGGGATCTCCGCGGTGCTGACATACTGGCGCAGACCGGGACGGCTGACCCGACGCAGGCCGTTGAGAACCCGCTCGCCCTTGATGCCGTACTTCAGGAAGATGCGGATTTCACTCTGCTTTTCGAGGGGGCTGCCCTTTTCGCGTTCGCGGCGGCGCTTCAATTGGCCTTTGCGGCGCACCCGGGCGACTTTATAGTGCTTGATGAAGCCCTCTTCGCGCAGGATCTTGGCCAAACCTACCTTCAAACGCGAGGCCGGCACCGAAACTTCGTCCGCCTGGACCGCATTGGCGTTGCGGATGCGCGTGAGCATGTCGGCTATGGGATCGGTCACTGACATTACTTTCCTTCTCCTCTTGCGGCGCCCCCGGCGCGCGGGGGGCTCTGTTGCTGGCTCGAGTAAACCTGGCTGGCACGAGGCCCGCTTACCAGGACGACTTCGTAACGCCGGGAATGAGTCCCTGATTCGCCATGCTGCGGAAACAAATGCGGCACATTTTAAACTGACGCATAAAGGCCCGCGGACGGCCGCAGATGGGGCAGCGGTTCTTCTGGCGAGTGGAGAATTTGGGCGTCAATTTCATTTTGACTCTGAAAGACAATCTCGACACGGCGCTCTCCTTGTATCTTCCTGGGCGCCGGGCCGCTCCTGTAGCAGGTCTCCCCGGGCGCCTCAGATCGTAGCCTCTCTCTTATTTCTTGCGGAACGGCATCCCCAACAGGGTCAGCAGTTCGCGGCATTCGGCATCCGTCTTGGCCGTCGTGACGGTCGTGATGTCCATGCCCTGAGTGTTCTCGACATCGCTGTAGTTGATTTCCGTGAAGATCAACTGCTCGCGGATGCCCATGCTGTGGTTGCCCCGTCCGTCGAAGGCGTTCGTGGGCAGGCCCCGGAAGTCGCGCACACGGGGGATGGCCACATTGACAAGGCGGTCGAGGAAGTCGTACATGCGGCGTCCGCGCAGGGTGACCGAGGCGCCCACGGGCATGCCCTGACGCACCTTGAACTGGGCCACCGACACTCGGGCGCGGTTGATGCGCGCCTTCTGTCCGGTGATCAGGCCGAGTTCGACCGCGGCGTCATCGAGCAGTTTGACGTTACGCGAGGCTTCGCCCACACCCATGTTGACCACCACCTTGACGAGGCGGGGCACTTGCATGGGGCTCTTGTAGTTGAACTTTTTCTGCATCGCGGGGACGATCTCCTCGCGGTACTTGGTCAACATACGGGACGTGTAACCGGCAGGAATGACGGCGTACTTCTCGTCAATCTTGCGGCCTTTTTTCTTGTCCTGCTTTTGGGCTTCATCGCCCTTTTTGATCTTCTTTTCCTTTGCCATCCTTCGGCACTCCCAAGCGCTCGGCACACGCGAGTCTATTTCGAATCAAAACCCCGTTGTCGCGGGCGGCCCCCAAGGCCCACCCGGCCGGGGATCAGACTTCATTTCCCGTCTTGACGATGACGCGGACCTTCTTGCCATCGCGTTCTTCCATGCGCACCCGTGAGGGCTTGCCATTCCCCTTCTGGTCCACCAGCATGAGTTTGCACAGGGGAATCGGGGCCTCTTTCGAGACGATCCCGCCGTGCTGCGTCTGGCTGCGACGGCGTTCGTGCTTGCTGACCAGATTGATGCCTTCCACCAGGGCCTTGTCCTCGTCGGGCATCACCATGAGCACCCGGCCCGTGCGGCCGCGGTCCTTGCCGGAGAGAACATACACCATGTCATTCTTCTTGATTCTCAGAGCCATTGGGACTCACTCCTGTTTCCGTTTTGCGACACCGGCTCACATGACTTCCGGCGCCAGGGAGACAATCTTCATGAAGTTCTTGGCGCGCAGTTCGCGCCCGACCGCACCGAAAATACGCGTCCCGATCGGCTCACGCTGGGTGTTGATAATCACCGCGGCGTTCTCGTCGAAGCGGATGTACGATCCGTCCTCACGGCGCACTTCCTTGGCCGTGCGGACGATGACGGCCTTGATGACCGAACCCTTCTTGATGTTCGAGTCGGGAGCCGCATCGCGCACCGAACACACAATAATGTCGCCGATGCCGGCATAGCGGTGCTTGGTGCCGCCGAGGATGCGGAAGCAGCGCAGTCGGCGGGCGCCACTGTTGTCGGCCACGTTGAGTTCCGTATATTCCTGAATCATCTCTCTTTAATCCTTTCGGTCGCCGCAGGGTGCGCAGACCTCTGTTACTTGGCGCGCTCGACGATTTCCACCAGGCGCCAGCGTTTCAGGGCGCTGAGGGGGCGGCACTCCATGATGCGCACCGTATCCCCGATCTGGCAGGTGTTCTCGGGATCGTGCGCGTAGTATTTCTTGTGACGGCGGACATACTTTTTGACCAGCGGGTGCTGGAAGGTCCGTTCCACGCGGACGATGATCGTCTTGTCCATCTTGTTGCTGACGACGCATCCCTGCCGGACTTTCTGCCTGCTTTCGGTGCTGGTGGTATTCGTGGCCATGGGTGTTATGCTCCGTTATCGTATCTCAGTCACTCCGCGCGGATCGGGGATCCTCAGGCGGGGACCTTCTCGGTCTTGGTCTTGGCGGTCAAAACCGTCAACAGGCGCGCCAGTTCGCGTTTTTCCTGGCGGATGCGCGAAATGTTTTCCAGTTCCTTGGTTGTGGCACGCGTGCGCAGGTTGAAGAGGCTCTTGCGCAGTTCTTCGGCGCGCAGGCTCAGTTCTTCAACGGTCAGATCGCGGTAATCCGATGCTTTCATGATTCTCTCTCAGCCTTTCCGATGGCGCGCTTACAGAGCGCTGCGTTTCACGAACTTCGCCTTGATGGGCAGTTTGTGACGGGCCCGCTCCATGGCTGTCACAGCCAGTTCTTCTTCCACGCCACCCAACTCAAAGAGGATTCGGCCAGGCTTGACGACCGCCACCCACTTCTCCGGGCTGCCTTTTCCTTTACCCATTCGGGTTTCGGCAGGCTTGACCGTCAGCGGCTTCTGCGGGAAGATGCTGATCCACAGTTTACCCGTACGTTTGCAACAGCGGTTGATGGCCACACGAGCCGCTTCGATCTGCCGATTCGTCAACCAGCCGCATTCCAGAGCCTTCAGACCGTACTCGCCGAAGCTCAACGAACTTCCGCGGAACGCCTTGCCGCCTCTTCTTCCCTTTTGCACCTTGCGGTGCTTCGGTCTACTTGGCATCAACATGGTAGGCTAACCCTCACACTCACTTGCTCTATCTCGTCTCGCCGGCCGCTCCCCGCGGGGCGGTCCCGGTTGCCCTCCGGCGCCTGGCGCTCAGGAGGCGGCATTCACCCGGACGTTCTTGTCGAAAATCTCGCCCCGGAAGATCCACACTTTGACGCCGATCATGCCGTATTTCGTCTTGGCGCCACAGAAGCCGTAGTCCACATCGGCGCGCAACGTATGGAGCGGCACGCGGCCCTTGCGATACCACTCGGCGCGGGCCATTTCGGCGCCGGCCAGGCGGCCCGAACAGGCGATCTTGATGCCGCCCGCACCCGCGTCAAGCGTGGCCTGCATGGTCTTCTTCATCGCGCGACGGAAACCGATACGCCGCATGAGCTGGCTGGCGACACTCTCGGCCACCAACTGGGCGCTCAGTTCCGATTTTTTGACTTCGGAGACCGTCAATTTGACCTGCTTGCCGGTCAATTCGGCCAGTTCTTTTTCCGTGGCCATGATCTCGGAGCCCTTCGGGCCGATCACGATCCCGGGACGCGCCGTATGGACGGTCACCTTGACCCGGTTGGCCGCGCGCTCGATCTGAACACGGTCAATGCCGGCGTGCTCGTACTTCTTGCGCATGAAGGCGCGAACCTTGACATCCTCGTGCAGGAAGCCCGCGTAGTTCTCTCTTGTGGTGTACCAGCGCGATTCCCAATCGCGGATAATCCCGAGCCGCAGCCCTATCGGGTTAACTTTCTGACCCACGGATTTTTCTCCTTCCGAGCCTTTCCTCCCCCGCCCGCAACAGACGGGGTTTCACAGCCTGACCCCTGACGCGAGACTCAGGCAACCTCGATGAGTTTCATCGAGACGTGGCAAAAGCGCTTGCGAATGCGCCCGGCGCGTCCGCGCGACATGGGCTGCATGCGGTACATGATCGGGCCGCCGTCCACCATGATCTCGCCGACCATGAGGCCGTCGGTGTCGGCATATTCCGCATGGTCCACATTCGCGACCGCGCTCTTGAGCAGATTCATGATTATCGTTCCGGCCGAGGGGCGGTGCGTCATCTGGAGGATGCGGAACGCCTCTTCGACCGAGCGACCGCGGATGAGGTCGGCCACCTGCCGGGCCTTACGGGCCGAACAGCGCTGGAAGCGGGTCGAGGCTTTCGCGGCAACTTGCGATTCGTCAAACATGGGCATGGTAGCTTATCTCCGTTGTCCTGATACGGGTTTCGTACCCGTACCGCCCCCTTTTACCTGGCCGGGGCGGCTTGCCCGGATTACTTCTTGGCGGCCTTCTTGGCCTGCTTGCCCCCGTGGCTGCGGAACGTGCGGGTCGGGGCGAATTCCCCCAACTTGTGTCCCACCATGTTCTCGTTGATGAACACCGGCAGGAAAACCTTGCCGTTGTGGATCGAGATGGTGTAACCCACCATGTCGGGGGAAATCATCGAAGCGCGCGACCAGGTCTTGATGACCGGTTTTTCGCCGGTATTGTTCATCCGGCGGATCTTCTCGGCCAGCTTCGGATGAATGTACGGTCCCTTTTTGAGACTTCTGGGCATCTTGGTCTCCTCAAAAGGCGGCCCACCCCGGGCGGACCCGCCTCAAATCTTCCTTATTTCTTGCGCCGCGTGACGATGAGGCGATCCGTGTCTTTCTTGGGCCTGCGCGTCTTGTAACCCTTCGTGGGCTTGCCCCACGGAGTACATGGGTGACGCCCACCCGACGAACGTCCTTCACCACCCCCCATGGGGTGATCAACCGGGTTCATCACCACACCACGCACCGTGGGACGCACACCCAACCAGCGGGTACGCCCCGCCTTGCCGATACAGACGTTGGAGTGGTCGCCGTTGCCCACCGTGCCGATGGTGGCGCGGCAGTCGCAATGCACCTTGCGCACTTCCGTCGAGGGCATGCGCAGATGGACGTAGTTGCCGTCGCGGGCGATCACCTGGACCGCCGTACCGGCGCTCTTGGCGATACGCGCGCCGCCCTTGGGGCGCAGCTCGACGCAGTGGACCGTCGTACCGACCGGGATGTTGCGCAGCGGCAGAGAGTTGCCGATCTTGACGTCGGCCTGCGGGCCGCTCTCGATCAGGTCGTTGACCTTCAGGCCGTCCGGCGCCACGATGTAGCGCTTTTCGCCATCTTTGTAGAACAGCAGCGCGATGTTGGCCGTACGGTTGGGGTCATACTCGATCGAGGCGACGCGGGCGGGGATGCCGTCCTTGTCGCGCAGGAAGTCCATCAGCCGGTAGCTCTGCTTGTGACCGCCGCCTTTGTGACGACAGGTCACACGCCCCTGCGAGTTGCGCCCGGCCTTCTTGGTCATCTTGACCACAAGGGACTTTTCCGGCGTCGAGGCGGTAATCTCGGCAAAGCTCAAGGTGGACATTGTGCGCCGGCTGGGTGTTGTCGGGTTATAGGTCTTAACAGCCATTGTTCCTGATCCGTCTCCGGGTGTCAAATTCCTTCAGAACGTCCCTCTCTCAAAAGAGGTTGAGGGTCTGTCCTTTTTCCAGCGTGATGAACGCTTTCTTCTCATCCGCACAGCGGCCGTGACGGCCGCGCATGGTCTTCGGTTTGCCTTTGCGCAACAACGTGTTGACGTTCTTGACCCGGACATTGAAAACGCTCTCGACCGCCTGGGCGATCTCGATCTTGTTGGCGTCGCGGGCCACGAGGAAGGTGTACTGCGGCTCACTGAGCGACGTCCGGTCCATGCTGTCTTCGGTGATAACCGGGCGGATCAGGATGTTGTAGGGACTGCGTTTCATTATGCGTACACCTCCTGGATGCGCTCGATGGCCGCCGTGGTGGCGATGACGACATCGTGAGTCGTCAGGTCGAAGGTGTTGAGATTGTCACAGTTGATGACGTCCACGTAGGGAACGTTGCGAACGCTGAGCGCCAGATTGACGTTGGTCTTGTCGGTCACAAACAACACCCGCGCCACCCCGATGTTCATGTTCTTGAGCAGATCCATCACCTGACGGGTCTTGGGCGCGGCGAACTCGAGGTTCTCGATCACGCGGATTTCCTGATTGCGGGCCAGATCGGTCAGGCACGACACAAGCGCCTTCTGCGTGACCTTCCGGTTGATGCGGCCGCCGTACTGACGCGGCATCGGCCCGAAGACCGTGCCACCCTTGCGCCACACCGGCGAACCGGCACTGCCCGAGCGGGCGCGACCGGTGCCTTTCTGGGCCCAGGGCTTGCGTCCGCTGAAGTTCACCATGCCCCGGGTCTTCGTACAGGCGTTGCCCTGTCGGCGACGGGCCAGCTGTCGGTTGACAGCGGCGCGGACACAGTTCGTGTTGACTTCGGCTTCGAAGACGGCAGCGCTCAGTTCGAGCTGCTTGACCTCTTTGCCCTCGTTATTGTAAACCGCTACGGTTGACATTTTGGTTACTCCCCATTACTGACCGCGACCGCGCGCGATCCACAGTGTCTCTGCGGTTATTGGACTTTCTTTTTCTGCTTGACGCTCTTGCTGATCATCAGGTAACCGTTCGTCGCACCCGGAACGCTCCCCTTGACGACCAGAATGTTACGCTCCTTGTCGGTGCTGATGACCTGAAGCGACTGGATGGTCACGTTGACGTTTCCGCACTGCCCCGGGTTTTTCTTCCCCTTGAAGACGTGCGAAGGGTCGGCCGAAGCGCCGCCCGAACCGGGACGGCGGTGGTAATTGGAGCCGTGCGAGGTCGGGCCACGTCCCGTTCTGAAACGCCGGATCGTACCGCTGAACCCGCGTCCCTTCGTCACGCCGCTGATGTCCACACACTCGCCCACCTCAAAGAGGTCCACCCCCAACTGCTGACCCACCTCGAAGGCGCTGGTGTCTTCCATGCGCATTTCGCGGATGCAACGCTGGGGTTCGACGCCCGCCTTTTTGAAGTGGCCCTGCATGGGCTGAGTCACATTCTTGGCTGTGCGCGTCTCGAAGCCCAGTTGCAGGGCGCTGTAGCCGTCTTTTTCCGGCAGGCGTTTCTGCAGGATGGGGCAAGGACCCGCCTGGATGAGGGTGACCGGTATGGCGGTCCCGTCCGCATCGTAGATCTGAGTCATTCCGAGTTTCTTGCCGAGTAGTCCAATCGACATGGCAATCTATTCCTCCACGTGGCATCGGCTCGAAAGCCGCTACGGACGAGCCTCACCACGCAGTCGCTAAGTTTCTCCGATTCAAAGAATCGGCCCGCTCTCGATGGCTGACGCCCGCCTAACTTCCCGCGATTGGGATGTTTCCTGGCCACCATCGAGCGGCCGGGACGGCATCAGGTCAGCCGGATCTCGACATGGACCCCAGCGGGCAAATCCAAGCCTGTCAGGGCGTCGAGGGTCTTCTGCGACGGGTCAACAATGTCAACCAACCGCTTGTGCTGGCGCATCTCAAATTGCTCACGGGACTTCTTGTCAATGTGAGGCGAACGCAACACGGTGTAGGTGGAGAACCGCGTCGGCAGCGGGATAGGGCCGGCAACCCGCGCCCCCGTACGCTTGGCCGTATCGACGATGTCGCTGACCGAGCGGTCCAGAAGCCGGTGGTCGAAGGCCTTCAGGCTGATACGTATTTTTTGGCCTGCCATTACCAGTGTCACTCCTTGGAATCGTTTCCGCCCGGGAACGCACCCTCGGCGCGCTCCCGGGTCGAAAATCGGAACATTCGATTACTTCAGGATCTCGGCCACAACACCCGAGCCAACCGTACGGCCACCTTCGCGGATAGCGAAGCGCAGCTCTTTTTCCATGGCGATGGGGGTAATCAACTCCCCGATGATCTCGATGTTGTCGCCAGGCATCACCATCTCGACGCCCTCGGGCAACTCGACGTTCCCCGTCACATCCGTTGTCCGGAAGTAGAACTGGGGACGATACCCTTTGAAGAAGGGTTTGTGACGACCACCTTCCTCTTTCGTCAACACGTACACCTGAGCGCGGAACTTCGTGTGGGGGGTCACCGAACCGGGCTTGCAGAGCACCTGGCCACGTTCGATCCCTTCCTTGTCCACACCGCGCAGGAGGCAGCCGATGTTGTCACCCGCCTGACCTTCGTCAAGCAGTTTGCGGAACATTTCCACACCCGTGACCACCGTTTTCTGCGTGTCGTTGATTCCAACGATTTCCACCTGATCGCCCGTGTGAACCACGCCACGCTCCACACGGCCCGTGGCCACCGTCCCGCGGCCCGTGATCGAGAACACGTCTTCGACGGGCATCAGGAAGGGCAGGTCCAAAGCGCGGACGGGGTCGGGGATGAAGCTGTCAATCGCTTCCATCAAACGGTCAATCGACTTGCCACCCACTTCCGTGTCTTCGCCTTCAAGAGCCTTGAGGGCGGAACCGCGGATGATCGGCGTGGTGTCGCCGGGGAATTCGTACTTGTCGAGCAACTCGCGCACTTCCATCTCAACCAGCTCGAGCAACTCTTCGTCGTCCACCATGTCGCACTTGTTCATGTACACGACGATGTAGGGCACACCCACCTGGCGAGCGAGCAGGATGTGCTCACGCGTCTGGGGCATGGGGCCGTCAGTGGCGGCGACCACGAGGATGGCGCCGTCCATCTGAGCGGCACCGGTGATCATGTTCTTGATATAGTCAGCGTGACCCGGGCAGTCCACGTGGGCGTAGTGACGCGTCGGCGTCTGGTATTCCACGTGGGCGGTGGCAATCGTTATACCACGCGCCTTTTCTTCGGGGGCTTTGTCAATCTGATCAAAAGGAACGAAGCTCCCCAGACCCTTCGAGGCCTGGTGCTTTGTGATTGCAGCCGTTAAGGTTGTTTTGCCGTGGTCAATGTGGCCAATGGTGCCAACATTCACGTGCGTCTTATTGCGTTCGAATTTCTCCTTAGCCATGATTCCAGGCCTCCTTAGCAGGATTAGGTTGAAGTTCCTACACCATTTTTACTGTATCGCAAGCGCTCTTCATCTTGTGACCCGCCACCCCGATTGGCCGGGATGCCCAGGCAAGGAGCGAGCGATTAGCTCCTGTACTACACCTCAATTGTATTTTGCAGGAATCTGAAGGAAGGGCGCGACAACTCTGGAACCGGCAAGAGAACCCGCGCATGGCGCCGCGAGGCGTATTACCGTCGAAGTTGCCCTCCACTTCCGACCTCTTCGCTTTCGCGAACCGGTCACATCCCTGCGGCGAGGCCCTTGCCGCTTGTGCCTTCGCCTCATCGCCGAACAGGCGGGTGAGGCGGGCGTGCGTTTCTTGATTCCAGGCCTCTCGATCGGTTCCCGACGAGGGTTTCGGGTTCCGCCTCTTTGCTTGCTGTACTGCCGCCAAGCGCAAGAGACGCTTATCCTATAGATTTGGTCCGGGAAGTCAAGAAGAATTATCGAAAAAAATGCGCTTTATTTTCTCCCGCATTTTCCCCTCTTTCAACCTTTCTGGAATCAGTCTTGTGTCCTCCCCGGCCATTCCGCTCAGCCCTCTCTCCCTCCCGGGTTTTTTCTCGCCCCTCTTCGGCCCCTTTTCCTTTTTTCTTGATTTCCTCCATTTCCATCTTTTTCCACGGCAAGCCCCCCTTCGAATGGGGGCTTGCGTCCTTTGGGGGGTTGGATCTTGTGAGGTTAGCGGGAATGGGCTTCGCGCGGGAGAGCGCCCTGGCTTTCCCGGGAATCCCGGAGGCGGCCCCACTGACCGATTCTGGCGGCAATCGTGTCCCTTCTCCTCCATCATTCCCACGGAAACGGACATGACGGGAGAAAGGTCGAGTCGGAAAAGAAAGATATTCGCCGATTCCCGGGGGCAATTGTTCTCCCCTCATCGCAACCCGGACAATGAGGATCTCCCCCCGTCCTGTAAACTGGGGATGCCCCGGAGGTGACCCGGGCGACGAGGGGCTCCAGAGAAAGCAGGGCCCGACCGCGCTTTTTCGTTGCGCCCGGCACGGGGGGCTGTCAGAATATGGAGGGTTTTAATCTTCCGAACGCCCCGTTCGGTTTATTTTCCGGGTCGTCTTCTGGTGCCGTTCAATTTCCGTCCCGTGCCGCGGGTCTCCGAGAGGATGTTCCATGCCACTCATTTCCGTCCTTCCCAGATGTTGCAGCGTTGCCCGCACTCTGTTCTTTTTCTGTTTTCCGCTGTTTTTGCTCCTGAGCAGCGGTTGCCCACGCACTGCCCGGTCGGAAACGGATTCCCTTGTGCCTCCGCCCCCTCCCCCCCAGACCATCGCTCCCGGTCAAACCGTCCTGAGCGAGTTTCCGTCGGATGGGAAATGGCACAGTTCCGGTTATCTGGCTCGCCCCGGCGACCTTCTGAAGTTCCGGCCCCTGGACGAATCGGCCAATCTGGAGCCCGCGGCGCTGCAAATGCACATCGGGCGCAGTGTCACGCAACAGGTCGCTCCTCCCAACGCCCAGGCCGTGACTCTTCTGGGCGAAATCAAGTTCCGTGTGGACAAGGATCGGGCCAGTACCTATCGGCCCGCATCCGTCCAGATCGAGATTTCCAACCTGCGGGCCTCCGAGTGATTTCCCGTTTCTCAAGAATATAATGCGACAGGCAGGATTCCCCCCATGAAAAAAGTGGCTCTTATCACCGGCGTAACGGGTCAGGACGGCGCCTATCTCTCTCAACTCCTGGCGGAGAAGGACTACACCCTTTACGGTCTGCTGCCGCGCAGCACCCGTTACGCCTTTGCGAACCTCGATTACCTGGGCGTGACCAATCAGGTGGACTACCTCGAGGGCGATCTGGCCGACGAGGCCTCGCTGTTGCGCGCCGTCCAGCGTTGCCGTCCGGACGAGGTGTACAATCTGGCGGCCCAGTCGTTTGTGGGAACCTCGTGGGACCAGCCGGTCGTCACCTCGGAAATCAATGCGCTGGGCGTGCTGAAACTGCTCGAGGCGGTACGTCTTTTCGCCCCCCGGGCGCATTTTTATCAGGCCTCGACCTCCGAGATGTTCGGCAACAGCCACATCAACGGAGAACAGACCGAGCAGACCCCCTTCGAGCCGCGCAGTCCTTATGCCATCAGCAAATTGTTCGCCTACTGGATCGTGAACAACTACCGCGAGAGTTACGGCATGTTTTGCGCCAACGGCATTCTGTTCAACCACGAGTCGCCCATCCGGGGGGCGGAATTCGTCACGCGCAAGATCACGATGGCCGTGGCGCGCATCGTGCGGGGCCAACAGGAACGGCTGGGCCTGGGCAACCTCGACAGCAAGCGCGACTGGGGCTTCGCGGGCGATTACGTGCGCGCCATGCACCTGATGCTCCAGCAGTCCCGCCCCGACAATTATATCGTCTCGACCGGCGAAACGCATTCGATCCGCGACTTCCTCGACGTGGCGTTCCGCCGCGCGGGGATCGAGGACTGGGGCCCCTACGTCTATATTGATCCGGCATACAAGCGTCCGGCCGAGCTGTTCACCCTCCAGGGACGCTCGGCCAAGGCTCAGGACGTGCTGGGCTGGCGTCCCGAGGTTCCGTTCGAGGAACTGGTCCACCGCATGGTGGATGCGGATGTGGCCCGACTCGAAAGTTTGAAAAAAACCTGAGACCGGCTTTCCCGTTTCGGGTTAGTGAACCGGTGATCCCGTTTTTTTCGCCCTGTCCTTTCTTTTTTGCTTTTCCCACTTGCCATACCCGACGGGTCGCCCGTACACTCGGGAGCGGGAGTTGATCGTTACATGTCAGAAGTCGGGGGGATACGGCTCGAGCCTTGCAGGCCAGCCGAAGAGAAGGAGACACCGAAAACGGGGAACCGCCAGGGAAAAGGAGCGTTGGGTATGAGCGGCAAAGAGGGAGGCAGTAATAAACGCATGGCAGAGCGAATCTGCCTGGACGCCGGAGTGGATTTCTTTGTGGATGCCGACATCGTGGGCGCCTACGCTCTGGACGTGTCACAATCGGGTATCAGTTTCGTTTCACCCGAACCGCTCATGGTCGAAATGCGCTTGAATGTGGATGGGGAGCGTGAGGAGCGGCGAGCCCGGTTGGTGTGGGCCAAACAGCAGTCGGATGGATCGGTGCGTTACGGTCTGGAATTCTGCGACGGGGAAGAAATGCTGCCCCCGGACGATATTTGAGCGCCCCACTCTCATCCCCCCTGAGCGCCCCTTGTCCCCCCCTCGGACAAACAAGGGGCTTTTGGTTTTTGACTTGCGGAACGCAAAGTGTTACAATTCACGGTAAGTTTATGGGCCCTTGGAACGATTCCGTCCGGAACGGTTCAAGGGCCGGAATTATGCCGGAGACTTGATTTGAGTCCGCCCTCTTCCTTTCCCCCCCCCCGTCGTGTCCTGTTGTTGGGTTCCACAGGTTCCATCGGGTTGAGTACTCTGGATGTGATCCGGGATTTTCCGGATCGTTTCGAGGTGGTGGGGCTTTCGGCCCACCGCAACGTGGATCTGTTGATCCGCCAGATCGAAGTTTTCAAACCGGCCTGGGTCTGCGTGACGGACGAAACGGCGGCACAACGCGGCGGAGAACGGGTACGGGCTGCGCTGGAACGCCACGGCGGAAAATTCCTTTCGGGTCCCGACGGGTTGACCGGGCTGGTCGAGCAATGTCCAGACGTGGATCTGGTGGTGGTGGCGACCGTGGGTTTTGCGGGGCTGGCGCCCACGCTGACGGCGATTGAGCGGGGCATTCGGATCGCCCTGGCCAACAAGGAAGTGCTGGTGGCGGGCGGCACGCTGGTGATGGGACGAGCCCGGACCGCCGGGGTGGACATTCTGCCCATCGACAGCGAACACAATGCGATTTTCCAGTGCCTGCAAGGGCAGGACCGGCGGGCCGTGCGGCGGTTGCTCCTGACCGCCTCGGGCGGACCACTGCGCAACAAATCACCCGAGGAAGTCGCGCGCACCTCCGTCGAGGAAGCGCTCCAGCACCCGACGTGGAAAATGGGCGCGAAGATCACGATTGATTCCGCCACGCTGATGAACAAGGGACTCGAAGTGATTGAAGCGTGCCACCTGTTCGACGTGTCGCCTGACCGGGTGGAAGTGGTCGTCCACCCGCAGAGTGTGCTCCATTCGATGGTGGAATTCACAGACGGCTCGATTCTGGCACAGCTGGGGCAGACGGATATGTACCTGCCGATTCTGAACGTGCTGAGTTACCCCGAGCGTCTGCCCAACCGGTTCGAACCGCTGGACCTGGCCCGGGTGGGCGCCCTGACGTTTTCGAAACCGGACGGCCACACGTTTCCCTGTCTGCGGTACGCCTACGAGGCGATCGCGACGGGGGGAACGGCGCCCGCGGTGCTCAGCGCGGCCAACGAAGTGGCCGTCGAGGCGTTTTTAAACCGACGGATCGGTTTCCCGGCCATCGCGGACACCGTCCGCCGGGTGCTGGATCGTTACAATACAGAGCGGGGCTTTGGTTCCGCGGATGGACTGGATTTGACACTCTTGCGCGAGGCCGACGGCCGGGCGCGTGAAATGGCGAGGGCTTATGCAGGATATTCTCTCTAGCGCAGTTGGGGTGCTGGGCGCCCTGTTTCTCTTCGGATTCGCGATCTTTATCCACGAACTGGGCCACTTTCTGGTGGCCAAGCTCTCGGGTGTGGGGGTGACGAAGTTCGCCATCGGCTTCGGCCCCAGGATCACGTCGTTCGTGCGGGGCGGCACCGAGTATTCGATCCGGTGGATTCCGCTGGGCGGGTTTGTGGCCCTCAAGGGGATGGTCGAGGATCTGGAAGAAGAAAAACCCGTCCCTTCGGAACCGTCCGGCAGCGCCGTTGCGGAAAACGCTCCCGCCCAACCGGAAGAGCCGAAACCCGCTGTCCCCGACAAGGTGGAGAAATCGGGGGGCGTTCTGGGCGACGATCTGGACGCACTGCGCAATAAGAACCCCCTGATCCGCATCGCCGTGTTTGTGGCGGGCGTGAGCTTCAATTTCCTGACCGCGATGGTGGTGATGGGACTCATCCTGTATCTGTTCGGGATTCCCTCCTACACGAAAGTGCCCAATCAGTTGGAGAAGATCCCGGAAAGCACCCACCTGTATGAGCTGGGGTGGCGTTCGGGCGACCGGATCGTGGCCGTGGCGCCCGACCCGTCGCTGCCGATGCCGAAGTCCCTTCAGGAACCCACCGAAAAACCGGCTAAACTCGACAACCTGACCAACTGGGAAGAGGTCGAAGCCGCCATGGACGCCTGTGTCGAAATCAAGGGATCCCGCTTCCAGATCGTCAATTTCCTTCTGAGACGCTCGCATCCGGACCCCTTGCCCACGCTGGGCCTCACCGTCGAGCGCGGGGGACAACGTCTGCAATTGCCCCTCCCCCTGGAGGTGTACCGCAACGAGATACGCGCCTTTTCGGCGTCAAGACCGGCGTGCGTGGGGGGAGTCGTTCCCCTGAAACCCGCCGACAAGGCACGTCTGGTCAAGGCGGACTATACGTTGAATACCGACGTGGTCCCCCGTCCGACACAGGACGAAATGCTTCCCATGCCCCTGGCCAAAGGAGACGAGGTGTTGCAGGTCAACGGCAAACCCGTGACCACCTGGAACGAAATGACCGAAGCGCTCAGCGGCTACCCCAACCAGCAGGTGGATCTGGCCATCCGGCGGGAGGGGCAGATCTACCTCCTGACCACCACCCTGGAGAGCCACCCCGACAACCCCAACTGGGGGTACCTGGGCATCAGCGTACCAAGCGAAGAACGGACCCCCATCAGCCTGTGGGAAGCCGTCTCCACCGCGCCCATCCGCACGCTGGTGTACACCGACCGCGTGATCTACACCACCGTGGAACTGCTCGTGACCAAGTCGGGTGAAGAAGTGAAGAAGAACGTGGCCGGTCCGGTGGGGATCACGGTGATGGCCTACAAGTCGGCCAAGGCGGGCCTGGAGAACTACCTGATGCTGTTCATGAGCATCAACATCATGCTGGCCATCATGAATCTGTTGCCGATCCCGATTCTGGACGGGGGGTACATCATGATCACCTGTCTCGAAACGCTCATCCGCCGCCCGGTCCCACGCAAACTGCTCGAACCGGTGATGATGGTGTTCTTTATCTGTTTCATCATCCTGTTCGTCTTTCTTTTCTCGAACGACTTGGTGCAGTTCATCTTCAAGTCGTAAGTAACATCGATATAGCCTATTGGAGACTTCATGTTGACGGAATCCCCCCTCCCCCGGCGCCAGACCCGACAGATTCAGATCGGCCCGGTGGCCGTGGGCGGGGGGGTGCCGGTCAGTGTGCAATCCATGACCAACACGCCCACGTCCGACGTGGAGGCGACGGTCGGCCAGATCCTTTCGCTTCAGCGCGCCGGGTGCGAAATCGTGCGCGTGGCCGTACCGGACCGCGCGGCGGCGGACGCACTGGCCGCCCTCGTGGCCCGCTCGCCCCTGCCCGTCGTGGCCGATATTCATTTCGATCATCGTCTGGCACTGACCGCATTGGAGGCGGGCGTAGCGGCGTTGCGCATCAACCCGGGCAACATCGGCAAGCGCGAGCGGGTCGAGGCGGTGGTCAACGCGGCCAAGATCCGCCATGTCCCCATCCGGATCGGCGTGAACGCCGGGTCGCTCGAAAAGCCCCTCCTGGAAAAAGTCCACACGGGCCAACTCTCCCTTCCCGAGGCGATGGTCGAGAGCGCACTCGGACACATCCGGATTCTGGAGGACCTGGATTTTCGCGAGATCAAGGTGTCCCTCAAGGCGTCGGACGTGGTGACAACCGTGCGGGCTTACCGCCTTCTGGCCGAACGGTTCCAGGCCACACAACGCGACTACCCCTTCCATGTCGGGGTCACCGAAACGGGGACGGTCCGCTCGGGCACGGTGAAGTCGTGCGCGGGGATCGGCATTCTGTTGATGGACGGCCTGTGCGACACGATCCGCGTGTCGCTGACCGGGCCGGTCGAGGAAGAGGTGTGGGTGGGGCGGCGTCTGCTTCAGTCCATGGGCCTGCGCCACGACGGACCGGACCTGATTTCGTGTCCGACCTGTGGGCGCACCACGATTGATCTGTACGGGCTGGCCGCCGAGGTCGAGCGGATTCTGGAACCGATCCGCGTGCCGCTGCGGATCGCCGTGATGGGGTGCGAGGTGAACGGCCCGGGCGAGGCGCGCGAGGCGGACCTGGGCATCGCGGGCGGCCACGGCCGGGGCATTCTGTTCCGCAAGGGCCAGATCGTGCGCCACTGCGCCGAACAGAACCTCCTCCAGGCGTTCCGCGAGGAACTCGACGCGATTCTGCGGGAATGGGAATAAAAACGGGTCCCGGTACAATCCGAAACGACTCAGAAAGCCTCCTCATGGATTTATCCTTAGACCACCTGATGCGCCTGTTTGAACAGACTCCGGGACGGCCCGTGCCGATGTTCGAGATTCTCGAGCATGTCGGCGCGCCCTACTCGCGCCAGGAGACCGTGCTGGCGCTCCTGATGCAGCTGGTCCAGGAAGGACGGCTCGTGCGGCTGCGGCGCAAGTACTTCACCCTGCCCACGCCGGCTTCGCGACGCGCCGAGGGCCGATTGCACGTTTCCGTGCGCGGAAAAGGGTTCCTTATCGGCGTGGGCGAAGACGGGGACGACGTCCTGATTCAGGGGCACAACCTCGGTACCGCGCTCGACGGCGACACGGTCGCGGCGGAACTCTACCCCGGCGGTCGCGGGCGCGAGGAGGGGCGCGTACTCGAGGTGCTGCGCCGCGCCCACGAACACATCGTCGGTCAGTTCACCCGCATCGGACCGAGCGGGGGCCTCCTCGTGCCGCGCAACACCCGAATCGGCCGCGCGATCGAGGTGCGCAAGGCGCCCGCAAAGAGCGAACTACCCGACAACGCGTGGGTCCGTACTCGCGTGGTCGAATGGTCGCACGGGATCGAAGAACCCCTGATCGTCGAGATCGAGGAGTTCCTGGGCCTGCCGGGAGAACAGGGCCTGGCCGTTCTGACGTTGCTGCGCGACCTGAATGTGGACGTGGAGTTTCCCGAGGAGGTCCAGCGCGAGACGGAACGCTTCGCCGCACCCGCCAGCGCGACGGAACTGGCCCGGCGACGCGACCTGCGCAGCCTGCGAATCGTGACCATTGACCCGGCCACCGCGAAAGACTTCGACGACGCGCTTTCGATCGAGAAACTGGGGGACGGCCTCTGGCGGCTGGGGGTCCATATCGCCGACGTGGCCCAGTACGTCACGGCTGACACGGCGCTCGACGCCGAGGCGCTGCGTCGCAGCACGAGCATCTACCCCGTGGACCGCGTCGTGCCGATGCTGCCCGAGCGGTTGAGCAACGACCTGTGCAGCCTGCGACCCGACGAGGACCGCTACGCGCTCACCTGTTTCATGGACATCAACCGCGCGGGGGACGTGACGCGTTACGAACTGGCCGAGTCGGTGATCCGTTCGCGCCACCGCCTGAACTACGGAGAAGTGCAGGAGTTCTTCGACGAATCGCAACGGCGCGGTGAGTTCGCCTTCGCCGACGTGGCCGACGACCTGCTCGAGCTGCGCGAGGTGGCCCGCGCGCTCAACCGCATGCGGATGGAACGCGGCGCGCTCGATCTGGACATGCCCGAGAAAAAAATCGTCTGTAACGAAACGGGCGATGTGCTGGAACTGCTCCGGAGCGAACGGTTCGAGAGCCACCGGCTGGTCGAGGAGTGCATGTTGATCGCCAACGAAACCGTGGCGCGGCACATGCGGCAACAGGAACTGCCCGTGCTCTACCGCATCCACGAGGTGCCCGATCCCAACTCATTGGCCAAACTGGCGCCCGCGCTCTCCGTCTTCGGTGTCCAGATGCCCACGCACAAGTTCATCCCCACCCCGGCGCTGTTGCAACCGATGGTCGCCCGGATGGCCCGGCTCGACGGCGGACACATCGGTCAGTACCTCCTGTTGCGCGGCCTGATGCGGGCGCGCTACTGGCCCGAGAATCGGGGACACTTCGGTCTCGCCTCGACGTGCTACTGCCACTTCACTTCGCCCATCCGCCGCTACCCGGACCTGCTCACCCACCGCGTCCTGAAGGACGCGCTTCAGGGGAAAACGAAGGAACCGGACTACTTCGAGCGGTTCACCGACGAGGCGGTCGAGAAGATCGCCGACACCTGTAACGCGCAGGCCGAGTGGGCCGAGGACGTCGAACGTCAGGCCGAGACCCTCAAGGCGCTCGAATTCATGCGCGAGTATGTCGGGGGCGTCTTCGAGGGGTGGATCGCCGGAATCACTCGCAAGGGGTTTTTTGTGGAACTCATTGACTACCCGGTCGAGGGGTACGTGGACGCCAAGACGATCGAGGACGACCAGTACGAACCGGACGAACACCGGGTGCGGATGATCGGCCGCTTCACCCGCCGCACGTTCCGTCTGGCCCAGCGCGTCAAGGTCCGCGTGACGCGTGTCCGCGAGATCGAAGGGGAAATGGACCTGGAACTGGTTCAGGAGCCGTGGTTCAACAAAACAAACCCTCAATCGAAGCGGCAACGGCGCGGGCGACGGGGATAAAACCGGGGCAGGATGGAGTTGTCGGTTTCTCGAAAAAAAATATCCCAAGCGTCATACAGCATGTGGAGAATCAGAAGGAGCACCATCACAGGGGGACGGTTAATCCTGTTCTTGAAACAACGGAAGAGAGGGAACAGCCCTGAATGGAAATGAAAACTGAAAGAGGAAGCCCGGCTGAAGCCGGCTTCAGAATAAAGAAAAAACGGGGACACCCAGCCTGAAGGCGGGTGCAAAGAATAGCCCGCTGAAGCGGGCCTTGTTGGGACAGCATCAGAATCTTTTTCCGTACAGTACGGTGTATGCAGATTCCTGTTTCAGAATGAATCAAGAAATGGCCTTTCCCGCTCCCGAACCGCCGACCTGCTCGCTCCCTTCCCAGACCGAGGCGTCGGTCCATTCCCCCCTTGTCCGCCTGGCGCGCGGGCTTCTGGATCGCCTGCGCCGAACGCTCACCTGTCCGGCGGGATTGGGTTACCTGTTGCTGGTTCTGCCATTTATCACCATGATCGGTTACGAGGGGTGGGACCTCTTTGTTCCCCTCCTTGTTCTCTTCGTGGGATACCCGCTGGTATGGTTTCGGCGGTTGTTTCTGACAGGGGCAATCGCCTGCGCCCTTGTGTTCAGTTTTGTGGCGCTCACCCCGGTTTCCAGTACTCTCGCGGCGCAACTGATCCGGACCGACCCGCTTGTCGCGCCCTGCGACGCGCTGGTCGTGCTGTCGAGCAGCGTCACGCTCGACGGACGCCTCACCGAGCGGGCGCTGGACCGGCACCTGAGCGGGCTCGAGTACTTCCGACAGGGGTGGGCGCCGGTCCTGATCCGCACCACCCTGCCGGAGAACGCCCCGTCGGGGGACGACGACGCCCGGGAACTGGCCCGGCTGCTGGGACGCGACGTGCCGATGTACTTCGTCGGACCGGCCCTCACCACCCGCCAGGAAGCCCTGGCCGTGCGCCGCCTGTGCGAGGAGAAAGGGTGGTCGCGCATCCTGCTCGTCACCTCGCCCACGCACTCGCGCCGCGCCGCCGCCACGTTCGAAAAGACAGGCCTGACCGTCGTGTCGCAACCCTGCGTGGATCGCAAGTTCGCCCTCGGCCACCTCACCAACCCGACCCTGCGCCTGCGCGTCTTCTACAACTGGCTCTACGAAACCTTCGCCCGCCTCAAGTACCAGAGGAAGGGGTGGGCATAAATCGTCCATAAGGAACCACAGACTCTCGCCGCGAGCCTCCACATCTATAAAAAAGAGGCCTCTTGGGTCATTGCATGGATAATATGGAAGTCATGTCCAGTGACTTCAGCGGTGCGATCTCCCCGATTAAGACCGGGCCATTGCAGAACAGGGCGCTCCGCATGGCTGGATTCAGTTCCCTGAGCCATTTCAAGGTAACGCCATACTCGGCAGCGATGTTGACCATCGGTTTCTCATTTCCATTCACAAGAAAGTGCTTTCCTGACAAACA